>Ga0164297_10000905_pt1 | contig 33896 bp, 34 predicted proteins | sample GEODES058metaG_FD_113539 | JGI IMG/M metagenome (GOLD analysis project Ga0164297, IMG submission 113539) | Dystrophic lake water microbial communities from Trout Bog Lake, Wisconsin, USA - GEODES058 metaG | ecosystem: Environmental > Aquatic > Freshwater > Lake | place: USA: Trout Bog Lake... | reverse complement strand
TTGGATGAGGTCTCACTCCTGAGAAAGTCTCCGGAGGATGCATTAAAGGCGATCGATGAGCGAATGCAACCCAAGTTGGATCAGTATTTGAGTCGGTTGGAGAAGAGGAGAAGGGCCGGAAGATGATGCGTCGCAAAGAGGGTAGGGCTGGTTTTCTCTTCGCCTTACCGTGGCTATTTGGGCTGGTCGCGTTTATGTTCTATCCGCTGCTGATGTCGCTCTACTATTCGTTTTGTGACTACTCAGCTTTGCGGTCGCCCGTTTGGATCGGATCGGACAACTATACAGAGCTATTTCATGACGAAGTTTTTTGGACTTGTGTCAAGAACACAGTCATGTACGCCTGTGTTTCATTGCCACTCAGCATGGTCGTAGCGATCGGTTTGGCGATGCTATTGAATACAAACGTCAAGGGCATGACGATCTATCGAACGATTTTCTTCATCCCGTCCTTGGTTCCGATGGTCTCGTTGGCGATGCTTTGGCTCTGGATTCTCAATGGGGACTATGGCGTCCTGAATACCGCGCTTGCATCTATTGGCATTAAAGGCCCCAACTGGTTAAGTGACGTCGCGTGGACCAAGCCTGCCCTGATCCTCATGAGTGTTTGGGGTGTTGGCAACGCGATGCTGATCTATCTCGCCAGTCTTCAGGATGTTCCGACATCGTTGCTTGAAGCTTCCGAGTTGGATGGCGCCAGTGCCTGGCAAAAGACGCGTAACGTGACTCTGCCAATGATCTCACCAGTGATTCAATTCAACATGGTGATGGGCATCATCGGATCCCTCCAAGTGTTCGCGATCCCATTCGTCATGTTCCCAGGCGGAACTCCGGCACGGTCAACCTATTTCTACGCGATGTATCTGTATGACAGCGCTTTCACCTACAGTCGCATGGGCTATGCCAGCGCGATGGGCTGGATCTTGTTCGTAGTCATTTTGTTGCTGACCCTTATTGCCTTGAAACTAAGCAATAAGCACGTTCATTACGGAGGCGTGTAGTCATGAACCGAAAGAAATTCAGCACTGCGTTGACTCACGCCGCACTCCTGACGTTGTCCTGCGTCTTCATTTTTCCGTTCCTTTGGCTGCTGGATACTGCAGTGAAGCCGATCAGCGAGACGATGAAACAGCCGCCAGTCTGGATTCCCAGTAAGTTTGAATTCGGTAATTTCTGGGAAGCTGTCAACTATGGGTCGGATAAGGTCGGCTACATTCCGTTTCTCGTTTATGCCGAGAACACGGTGATGCTGGCGGTCCTGGTTGTGACCGGAACCGTAATTTCCAATGCGATTGTGGCTTACTCCTTTGCCCGAGTCCGTTGGTGGGGACGTGAATTCATTTTTGGCGTCACCTTGGCGACGATGATGGTTCCGTTTCCGGTGATGATGGTTCCCACGTTCACGATCTTCAAGCATCTTCACTGGATCGGCACTTACCGCCCTTTATGGGTTCCTGCCTGGTTTGGAAGTGCGTTTTCGATCTTCCTGCTGCGGCAGTTCTTCAAGACGATTCCGTTTGAACTCTCTGAGGCGGCCAAGATCGACGGAGCAGGGGAGTGGACGATCTTCCGGACGGTGATTTTGCCTCTGAGTAAACCGGCACTTTCGGTGGTCGCTTTGTTTGCCTTCATGGGGACTTGGAACGACTTCATGGGTCCACTCATCTATCTGCTTCGGCAGGAGACGTTCACCCTTTCGCTCGGGTTGGAGTTCTATCACAGCAAGGCAGGAGGGACTCAATGGAACCTGCTCATGGCGGCGACGAGCATCGTGATCTTGCCGGTGCTGGTGGTTTTCTTCTTCTGCCAGAAGCAGTTCATCAAGGGAATCTCCATCACCGGGATTAAGTGAATCTTTTTTGTAAAGATGTTGTGTCCAGAATGTCGATAATTTGTGTAGCGATCGGATGCTTGTCTCAATGACTTGGAGCCTCTGCATCGAAAACATAATCACTTCCGTGTCGGTCAGAAGCGCTGCTTCAACCGCAGCGCTTCCGACGGTTCCATTCCCCCAATTTCGACGATCTAGTTTCCCCACCCCAAAAGGGCATGTTAGATCCTATTAGTAGCGGTGGCCGACGACGTCGATTCCTTCGATGGCACTCTTGATCTCATCAAGATCTCCTTGGGTGAGTTCAATGGAGATCGCGCGAAGGTTTTCATCAAGTCGCTCAACCTTTCGGCTGCCGGGAATCGGCACGATCCATGGCTTCCGTGCAAGGAGCCAAGCGAGTGCGATTTGCGCTGGGGTCGCGTTCTTTTCGTTCCCAATTCGCTCCAAAAGGTCGATGACAACTCGATTTGCTTTGATTGCTTCTGGTGTGAAGCGCGGGTTCTTGCTCCGAATATCGGAACTATCGAAAGTAGTGTTCTCGTCAACTTTGCCCGTGAGATAGCCACGTCCAAGTGGACTGTATGGCACAAGTCCGATGCCCAGTTCCTCCAAAGTTGGAAGAATGTCCGCCTCAATCTCTCTCCACCAAATGGAATATTCACTTTGAAGGGCGGTAATAGGCTGAACGGCATGGGCTCTGCGGATCTGATCGGCGTTCGACTCCGAGAGGCCAAAGTGTTTCACTTTTCCTTCTTGAATAAGATCTTTTACCGCACCTGCGACATCTTCCACGGGCACCTTTGGATCAGGTCTATGCTGATAGAAAAGGTCGATGGCATCAACACGAAGTCGTTTGAGGGACTCCTCGGCAACTTGCTTGATGCGTTCAGGGCGGCTGTTTGGGTTCCCCGGCGTCGGCCTTCCGTTTTCCCCTGGATCAAACCCGAATTTCGTCGCTATGACAACTTGTCCCTTAAACGGTTCCAATGCTTCGCCGACAAGAAGCTCGTTCGTGAATGGGCCGTAAACCTCGGCAGTGTCAAAGAAGGTCACCCCACGCTCAACAGCCTTTCGAATGAAGGCAACCATCTCTTGGTGGTCACCTACCGGTGCATCACCAAAGCTCATTCTCATACAGCCCAGGCCAAGGGCTGAGACTTCAAGGCCACTGTTTCCTAATATTCGCTTTTCCATTGATGTATTTCCTTCGTTAACGTTTGATCTAATTCTGGCTATGAACCCGGTTGGGCCAGCCCCCCGAACCAGTAGGCAGCGGTCACACCGCCATCCATCAGAAAGTCGCTCCCGGTGACAAAGCCGCCATCCGGTGCGATGACGACAATAACGTTCTTCATAGCTTCTGCCTGTCTGTGTAACTGATTTGGTCGCTTTCAAACAGGTGATGCCACTTGTATAAAACTCCAAAGCACTAGTGCTTGGTTATCCCTCTTTTTGTTTGTATGAGTTAGTCTATGCCCTTGAGGTTAGCTTTCGATTGGACGTTTCTCCACGAATCTTGTAGGATCCTCTTTAGACTCAAGTTCTATGCCGAAAGGAACGAAGAAGTTGGTCAAGATGGAATCGATGAATGAGAGAGCACTCCGAGTGGATCAGGAGCATCGCGCTGAGTTGGCCGAGCGGATCGAGAACTTGGTCCGGAAGGATGGCATTATTGAACCGATTCCAGGGTTTCGGCTAACCCGAGCAACGGAATCGACAGAACGAGTACATGCCGTCTCAAAGCCTTGTTTCTGCGTCATCGCTCAGGGAGCCAAAGAGGTCTTTCTCGGCGACAAGATGTACCGATACGATCCGGGACACTATCTCTTGGCGACAATAGAGGTGCCTCTCACGGGTCGAATTGTTGAAGCCTCGAACCAGAATCCATACCTTGCACTCCGACTGGAACTCGACCCGATTCTTGTCGGATCGGTGATGGTGGAAGCGGCACTCCCTGCACCTTCGGGGACCGGGGACGCCAAGGCAGTGGTGGTCAGTGCACTTGATTCGGGACTTCTCGACTCCACTTTGCGGTTGGTGAGACTACTGGAGTCGCCCGACGAAGCGCGAGTGTTACTTCCATTAATCAAGCGAGAGATCGTTTACCGCCTTCTAACTGGGGAACAAGGAGCGCGCCTGCGCCACATCCCGATGCAGGGAGGCCACTCTCGCCGCATCGCAGATGCAGTTGAACAGCTTCGGAAGAATTTCGATAAACCGCTTCGGATTGAGACTCTGGCCAAAGAGATGGGCATGAGCCCATCGGGCTTTCACCATCACTTTAAGATGGTTACAGATATGAGCCCACTTCAGTATCAAAAGCAACTACGCCTTCAAGAGGCCCGCCGATTGATGCTTGGGGAGAACCTCGACGCGGCCAGCGCCGGATACCGAGTTGGTTACGATGACCCGACGCACTTTAGCAAGGACTACAAACGCCTCTTTGGAACTCCGCCGGCAAGTGATGCTGAACGTCTCCGCTCAATGATTTCAGCAGATTGATATCCCATTCAGAGGGGACGAGTTATTGGTCATAGATTCTTTGATTGAGTTGGTACATGCGGGGAATTTGACGTGAGGATAGGAGATTGAAGTCGGTCTCTCGACTAGTCTCACACATTTGTCAGATTTGACGGAAGCCAGCATGGATGAGATTAGACCGTAAGTCCTCAGATCGAGCATCGCCCGTTGGGTAGACGACCAACTCATCGTCATGGCTCATATAGATGAGCAGGTTCCGGTCATGAGTAGTCAGCGAGATATCCCAGAAGTTGTAGAGACAGCAGGCTAAGATGCACCTCAAATAGTCACCTTCACTTGAGTCGATAATCTCCCCAGGGCAGTCTTGGACTGATAAGTGAAGACCCTGCGATTCCCTGATTCGCGAATGCAACTCTTGTATCTCAGATGAAGGGAATATCCCATGCTCATGGACGAACACTGTCGATGTTCGACCACCAACCGCTGAGACCAGCATGGTCGCTAGGGCAGCCTTTCTTCCTGAATCACTTTCGATCAGGAACGGTCGAGTGGGTTCAAAGATGCGATCTTTAAGATCAATCCACTCCAATGATGGACTCAAACCGAGAAGATTGAGTAAGTCTTCAAAAGTGCATGGCTTGGACATGGTCGACTTCTAGGATTTATTCTACTTACTGGTTAGGCTAACCCGTTTGCGCCTCGATTCACTTCTTGGCGGGAGAATTGGTCAATGACCATGCCGGATGATATTCCTACTTATTGTATGGCGATTTCGGCTTGTGGAATGGGAATACTCCTATCAAAAGGCTAAGGCATTAAATGGCTAAAGTATCGACAATCGATATCATCACTGCCGCTGAAGAAGGACGGTGCGACCTCGTCAAGGAGTGGATCAACAAAGATCCGGAATCAATAAACGCTCGAACTGACTTAGGAATGACATCGATACACCGGGCAGCAAGATTTGGGCATGCTGATATTGTCAAAGAACTACTTAAAGCCGGCGTAAAGCCTACGATACGGGATGCGCGTAGGAACACCCCACTACATGATGCGGCTTGCGAGGAAACCTCACTTTATGCGCTTCATATTCTTTTGCAAGTTGGGTGCCCCGTTGATGTCAAGAACTCACGAGGTGACACGCCGCTAATGGTTGCATGTGCGTACAGCAACTTGCCGGCTGTGGCGTATCTGTTAAAGAGTGGAGCAAATCCAACGATAAGGAACCGGCTGCGAATGAATGCCAGGGACTGGACCGAATTGCAATTTAACGCTATCGTGCGCAAACGAGGCTACGACTGGAAAGGGCATACGCGTGCGCTAGAAAGCATCGTTAGCTTTCTCGAAGATGCACTAACGGATTGCTGACTAGGCATGGGATGCAAAGCAATTTAAATCAAGTTGCTTGACACTGTGGTAACCAGTTAGGGCACGGTCCCCAGGATGCACCTTAAGTTGGCAATCGCGCCCCCAGCTTTTTGATCCATAGCCGGAGCAAAGGCTTGTACCATTTCGATCAGTCCGAAGTAGTTCACCCTCATATCGGTCTTGATCGAAGTGAATGAACTTCCAGCGATTCCGGCATTTAGCGTCAAAGCGTCCTAAGGAAAGCGATAAGGGCTTTCTTGTCGTCCGCAGACAAATTCAAGCCGAATGGGTGGCCCTTAACGGCTCTGGTTTTGTTTGGACCGCGGAAGCCGGTCGGCGTGTAGGTCTCCTTGGTCCGATTTGGATCAAACCAGTCTTCAAGGGAGGCGACCGAACCATTGTGCTCAAGTACGTTTCGCATCCACACTCCCCGGAGAGACGGCACTTTGTAATATCCGGTCCCCCGGCGTGTCTTGGTCGCGAGGTAGGGGTCCAATCCGATTGGCATGTCCAAGATGTCGTACTTCTTCTTGTGCTCAGGCGGGACATTGAAGCCATCCACTGGGATCAACATGTTGTTCGTATAGAGCGGCGGAGTGTGGCAACCGACACAGCCCTGAGAGCGGAACACCCGCTCACCTTTGGCGCTGAGCTCACTGGGGCGATTCGGGTTGGCTGGATACTCTAGCGAGTACAGATACAGGGCCAGCGCGTACAGTTGCTCGTCACTGAATCGGTGCCGTTTTGTTGGTGGGGGAAGATCGCGGTGGTACTTTTCGTCCCCAGGGATGAAGTCTCCAAACTTCGTGAAAAGTTCCATTCCTGAAGCGAGAACGGCATAACGCATGAGGTCGCCAATTGACCGATGGGGATGCAGACCGGTGTGGTCGAAATATTTGCGGTCCTGAAGGCCAATCAGGTTGGGAATCGTTGTTGGATATCGGAAACTGGTCCCTTCCCGATCATCAACTGCCGCAGGAGCATTCCATGACTTGGCGGTTTCATAAGTCGTTTGAGTATCCACATTGGGATCGGGCTTGAGCCAAGGCGTGCCATACCAAAGCTGCATATTCCGGCGGCGTTCATCGACGGAACTCCCGAAGGTTCCGGGGCTCGGATAAAGCCCAGGAATGGTTGGTTGTACGCCGTAAACGGACTTTCCATCCTCGGTCTGACGGCTATGACAAAACGAGCACGCCTGAACGCTAGAGATTGGTCCACCACTCACGTTGAATTCGAGCTTCCCTTTTTCCCGGATAAAAACCCTGGGGAAGGAGCGAGCAGCAACGGGATCATGAGTTCGTGCCACCTCGTCGAGGTCCTTCTGTGAGATCGGAGCGTAACCACCCAGAGAAAAGGTGAACACGAGTTCCCCTGCCTTTATCCAATCTGCCTTGGTTTTCAGCTTGGCGGGGTCAAAGGCTACCTTTGGTTCCTGTTGCTTAAGCCAGGCCAGGTATTGGAGGAACGGTTTATCCGGAGAGACCATCGGATAGCTCTTGTATATCGTGATCGGAGGGATGGAGTAATAGTATTTCTCGGAAAACGGGCTCACTTTTGGAGCTGGAGGAGCTAGCGGAATCTCCCAGTTGGCGACCGCGGCATCATCCCACGCTTTTGGGATCTGAGGCTTAAAGTCACCAGCTAATCTGGACGTCGCCGTGAGAGCACTTGTCATCGACAGGAGAGCAAACCCAGATACTAGCAAACTCAGCTTAATTCGGAGCATATGGTCGTCCATTATAGTGTGGAGTTAGCTTGTTACGTGAACGGAAGGATAGGAATATCGCTAACGAGTCACGGAACTGATGAAGCGATGCCTAAACTTCTCGCCCCACAAAAATAAGCAAAGTAGAAAGGAGCCTTACCGATTCCGTTCTGGTTGATTTCACTTTCAGAAGCGAAATTACTACTCGCCCTCGTTCAACGTTCCGGTCAAAGGCAGCCTAATCTTTGAGGACAAATTCCTCGCTCCAAAACCCAGAATTGTTGAGTTGGATGATCGCGCAGAAGTGCGATCAGATTTACCACCGGTCTATGTTTAAGACTTTTAGCCGTTCCCCTACTTGGGACTAATTGGCTTTGCGAGTAAAGAGTGAGGGAAGAATGGAAGGGACTTTCCTGCCAGTCTAATGGCCCTTTGTTTCCATGCTTTTGATGCTCACTTTGAAGCAGAGAAAGGCGCATTTCAATGAAAGACTAGTAGAGTTGCAAAATCCGTGATAGACTTGATCTACGGTTAAATCAAGGGAGATCAAGACTAGTATTCATGAGAGTTACTTTACGCGATGTTGCGGAAGCTTCCGGTGTCTCGGTTATGGCAGTGTCCAAGGTTTTGCATGGAACGAGCCGAAGTGTCCGAGTGAGCGAGCAGACTTCCGAAAAAATACTTCGCATAGCTAAACAACTTGAATACAGGCCAAATAGTGTGGCGAGAAGCCTTCGCTCTCACCGAACGAAAATGGTCGCCGTGGTCTTTCAGCATGTCTACCGCGTTGGTGAAGATAATCCATACCCATCTCTCCTTCTAAACGGTGTTATGTCTGCACTCTTTCCCCAGGAATATACGTTGTCACTCTGTCCTGACCTGGGAAAGTCAGATGTGCCAGAAATGCTCGATGACGGCCGTTTTGACGGGGTCCTGTGGGTTAGGCCTGACTACTCAGAAGGTGCCTCTCGACGACTTTCGAGTCTTCATCTTCCCCTCGTAGTCATGCACTCACATCCGCGCGAGATGCAGGATGTTCCCACGTACTGCATTGACAATTCGCGAGCGCTTCAAATCGTCGTCCAACACCTGGTTGATTTGGGGCACGAGCGCGTGACATTCGTAGTCGATGAAGTTAACTCCCGCACAACAGAAGGACTAGATCGAGCAAAGTTTTTCCTTCAGGCCGCCAAGGCGGCTGGTATTCAAGGTCGAATATGGATTTGGGATGAGACCCTAGAGTCCTTTGAGACCTATTTTTGCGAACATTTTGATCAAACAGCATTGGCCGCGTTTAGTGATGTGCTTGCCGGCCGTATCCTCGTCACTTGCCAAAAACTGAACATAAAGGTTCCTGAGGACCTCTCAGTCGTTGGCTTCGACTCATCATCGTTCTGTGAAAGGACGATCCCCCCGTTGACCTCGATACATCAACAAGTTGAGAAAATGGCATTTGATGCCACAACTCATTTGCTGGAAATTATTCAAGGCAAGATCAGCGAGGATCAGCGGAGGGAACGACTGTCTAATATTTACGATTGTGCGCTCAATGTACGAGCATCCACATGCAAACCTTCGTTGAGGAAGATTCAAATATGAAAAACATTTCACGAGCTTTTACGCTCATTGAACTCTTGGTAGTTATCGCCATCATCGCCATCCTTGCTGCAATTCTGTTCCCAGTTTTTGCTCAGGCTAAGCTTGCTGCTAAGAAGACTCAGTCGCTGAGTAACGTCAAGCAAATTGGACTTGGAATTCAGATGTACATTGGCGACTCAGACGATCGCTACCTACCTGGTTTCAATGGCGCCATCGGACCTTGGGGCGAATACAGCTCATCAGGTGTTGACCAGCACATCCTCTGGGACGAGAATATTCAGCCATACATCAAGAGTGTCAATATTTTCTTCAGTCCAGCTGACAGCCTTGCCGGTAAAGTCCTCAATCCAAACGAGAGCTGGGCTGGCGTTGGAATTTCTTACGCTACCAACGGTTACTTGAGCGGCTGGAACAACGGCTTTAACCTCCATGGCCCAATGGGAATTGCAGGTTGGCAGGGCTGGTTGAACAGTGCAGACGGCCAGCAGGGCTCCTTGAACTCTGGTCAGATTACTCAGCCTTCAGGAACAATCTTGCTTGCAGAGCATGATGCTGATGACGTTCAGAAGCTCAATCCTTGTTGCGGTGGCGGAAACTGGTCGGCCTTCGGTCCTTGGACAGTTATCACTGACCTCTCAGACGGAGTATGGGGACCATCTGCTATTCCTCACGGTGAAGCAACTCCTCTCACCCCTTCGGTCTTCGACAAGGCTCAACAGGGTGCTGTCTCCATCAAGTACAGCGGACAAGCTCCGTTCGTCTTCTGCGATGGACATGCCAAGTCTATGCCTCCAGTTGCAACCAATCCAAATGGTAACTCTCTTCCACAGAGCAACATGTGGGATGGTCTTCGCTAAGACTGTCTGACTCGATGTTCGGCCTCATTTATGGGGCCGAACATCATGGTAACTTCATTAAAAATGAACGCAAAACACTTTTTATTAGTCTCTGCCGTAATCGCCGGTATCGTTGGAGCAGGGTGTAGCTCTGATCCCGCAAAGACTGAGGCTGCCGAAAAGAAGGCATTCCTCGGTAGCGCACCTCCCAAGGGCTATATGGATAAAATTGGCGGTGGCGGCGGTAGTGCACCCAAGGCAGCCCAAGATGCTGCAGCTGCGGCAGCAGCCAAGGCAGCCGCTGACAACGCAGGTAAGCAATAAAGCAGACTGTGTCGGTGAAGTTTCAGAAAGAGGCGCAAGCCTCTTTCTTTGTTTAGGGTTCCTGTAACTGGTTCAATGCTCCCAGCCAAGGTTCGTACCGACGCCATTTTTCTGTTGCCGATTGGTAGATCGGTTGCCTGGCTTGCCAAATACTAGCGGTGGATACTGACCTGAGATTCTCCTCCGGTCTAAGGCAAGCTGTCTCGAAATCCAATTCGCAGAAGTTCAACAAGGCTCTGGTAGTTTCTTCAGGCTGCTGCACGAGAGTCTCATAGCGAACTTCATGAATGCTATTAGCCTCCAAATTGGATTTCCAATGCTGCATAAACTGCTCGTAAAGCCTGTAAGTCATCACCAGCTTTTTGGGGTCGCTCGCATAATTTGGCGGCTGATTAAATGCCGTCATGTAGATGGAAAGGCAAGTATCTATCGGATTTCGAACACAATGAACGAACTTGGCGTTAGGGAACAGGATCCTGAGGAGTCCAAGGGCTCGGTAATTGCCCGGCATCTTATCCGTCACAAATTCCGATGTTGACCCAAGACTTTGTAGCCGATCTTGATAGGGCCTTCGCATGGCAACTGCCCGAGGAAAGTCGAAGCTTCGCTTGTTGTGATCAAAGCATGCAGCACTGACGTCCAGCCAATATTGGATTTCGCCGCCAGCGGATACGTGGGAATGACTCGACAGAATTTGCTCAACCAGAGTCGTCCCAGAGCGAAACATTCCTACGATAAATATGGGTGTGGGCTTGCTGGAAGCTTTTGTTTGAAGTCTTTGAATTGCCTCTGAGGTGAAGATCTGGCGAGTGAGGCCAAAGAGCTGCTCATAAAGTTCTGGCTGAAACGGCTGCTTCTTCGTGGAAATACTGTCTCGAAGCAAGTTGGCTTTGTGAAAGGTTTCCATAGCCTTCTCGTAATCTCCGAGGTCATCCAAAGCCTTCCCCAAGGCAAACAAGATTTGAGTGCGAGCCTGCTCATGCAGCTTTGGACTGGAAGCATTGACTTCCATCGCTTGGACCATTCCTCGATCTGCCTCGTTCACACGTCTTGACTGGACCCATCCAAGATAGGCGAAAGCGTTTGTGGGATCCAGGTCTATCGCCTGTTCAAAGACCCTTTGAGATTGTTCGAAATCGCCAACTTCAGAAAGTCGTTTTGCGAGTGAATTGAGAGTTGTAACGGAACCAGGATGCGTCGTCACAACCTTCTGAAGAACTTCAATCGCCTCTGGGAGGCGACTCTGGTCGATTAGTATCTGTGATAGAAGTTGACCGATCGTTAGGTCATCTGGAAACTGGTTGGAAAGGTCCCGGGCAAGGTCTTCGGCTTGGCGTAGTTTCCCCGTAGCCATCAGGACCTTTATAAGCCCGCTGGAGGCTTCAATCAAGTTAGGGTTCAAACTTAAGGCTTGCCGAAAGGAAGCGTCAGCTTCAGCAAGCCGGTTGGTGCTCAGATGAAGATATCCAGTTTCGACGAGAACTTCGGCCGAACCGGGAAACAGTTTTTCTGCTTGAACTATAAGACGACTGGCTTGTTGTAGGTCTTTCTTGCTTCGCGACTCCCTTATTTCGGCAAGGATCGCTCCAAGCGAGGGACTGGCCTTAGAAGAACGAGCCCCGTGATGCTTTGCCATGTGCAGAAATTATACTAACGCGTTCCCGGTTCACGATTGAGCTTGATTGACCACCATTCCATTTTCGTCAACACCATCTATCCATCCGTCGTGAAGCATTGCTTCCAAGACCTCAACGATATAGGTCAGGAGCAAGGGATCACTGATGGTTAACCTCGGTCTGAAGTGTTTGTATATCTTCTCAATCACCTTGTCGGTGTTTTGCTCAAGTAACAGGACCACGTAAGCACGCTTGAAGAAACCTTGAAGAAAGAGCCGTTTGTCACCCCGTCGAAACACTTCCAGTCGTTCCACTCGCCCATCTAGATAGGCGGCTGCAACGTCTCGAGTCGCATTCTCTACATTCAGTTTCAGAGTCTTATAGCGTTGGAGCAACCATTCCGGAGCGGAGCCGCCAAACTGCGCGACCATGTTCTTAACGGTTGATAATTGGAATGTTGCCGCGGTTGGAGACATATACCCTCCTGCATCGCTAGAGAAGCCCCCAACTGCAAGCCATCGAAAAGCTTCATCAGGCACGAGGCTTATGCCAGCTTCCCGGGCAATTTCGCTACAGTATTCGGTGAGATCCGTAAACTTGGCATTGGCTGAGTACCAATAATCAGCAAACCGAATGTGATCCCTGATGTTGCTTCTTTGGATCCGCTCGTATTCTGATTTCACCCAAGCCGCGTCCAACTCACCTCGATAAAGTTCCGATAAGGTGTAGGCCACCTTGCGTGCTCCCGTCATCGTAAGGGTAACACCCGCAGACAGAATGGGATCAGCGAATCCAGCGCTGTCTCCGGACAGAATCCAATTCTCTCCAACGAGGCGGTCAGCGACGTAGCTCCAATCGCTCTCAGCTTTGAGGATATTCTCACGTCGAGCGGGTTTAAGAAGCTTGGAGATCAAGGGCTCACACTCGATGGCCTTTAGGTAAAGCTCCTCGGTCGTCAAGCCGGACTTCTTGTAATACTCCGCCGAAGTAACGAGTCCAACCGATGTTCGGGTCTTGCCCATGGAGATGAACCAAATCCATCCCCAGTCGATACTCATAACATGGATGTAAGTGCCATCCACACCCGCTCGCTGACCCCAATCTGCATCTTGCCAGTAGTCGTAAATCGCAATGTTTCGAAGAGCGGTAGGTGCATCTACCTGTACTCCCAACGCCTTGCGCAGGATTCCTCTTCCACCCGATGCGTCGACATAGTGGTCTGCTTGAATGAAGCTTTCTTCTGCCTGAAGTCCCGTGACCGTAAGACCGTCGATGCGATCACCGGTAGAGTGAACCGTCTTGACCATCGCTTCTTCAAAGACTTCGCAGCCATGAGAAGCCGCATTATCGAGAAGGATTTTATCGAAAATACTTCTGTCAACTTGGAACGTTGTACGGGCACGTTGCCCTTCATATTTGGCTGGACGTGCGGGGTCTTCGTACTCCTCACCGCGTAAGAAGGCAAGGGGGTAGGCCTCGTCCGTCTGTCCCCAGCGGTAGATTCCACCCAGCTTGACGGGGAATCCGGCTTCTTCTACTTTGTTCCATGCATCGATTTCTTCGAGCACTTCACAGGTTGCTGGAAGGAGGCTCTCACCGACATGGTCACGCGGGAACTTTGCACCCTCGAAGATGGCAACCTTTAACTCAGGCTGAAGGCGCTTAAGAAGGGCTCCAACTGTACTCCCGGCCGGGCCCCCACCAATAATGGCAACGTTGTAATTCATAAAGGTTCCAGTGGCTTAGCAGGATTGAGCAACAACCCTACATGCCTACGTATACCTTCTAAAATCGCAAGTTCTAACCTGTTGAGATGATTTTGTTTGAATCCAATGTGGAGAGGAATTTGATCAAATTGCAAAGGAGAAGCGATGTCGTCGGGACCTGGTTTTCTCGTAAGTGAGCTTAGGTTCAAAGTAAGCAATGATCGTGTCGCCAACGCGCGGCTCTTAGGTCAACCCATTCTTACTGAGTCCTCAAAAACCAGCAGCTCCTTTGTGTCAGATGTTGCCAGTTTTTGAGAAGCTTATTGAATGATCTACCGCTGAACATTCCCATAGTAAGTTGTGACACTGGATGCCGCAACGGAATCGGAAAGTGTTGTGTCTGCCGAAAGGTTGGCCGATACCAGTTCCATATTCTGAGATTCACTCGTTCGGTAAGTGCTCACCTTGCCCAACCGTTTAGCGCCTTGGATTTCGATTTCAATCTTTGTGGAAACGGGGTTCGTATTGACTACCACAGAGGCGAACTGCCGCATTGACGGATCGGCGAATGTGGTGATGTAGATCCCCTTCTGAGCTTGGCCTGAGGTTTTTATCACCCTCCAACCTGGTCGAACAAAGCGGCTGTACTGAGCCATTGCCCATAGTAGCTTTGCGGGCCTTGAGTCTTGCATCAGGGAGGAACTCCACCAAAAAACGAACGCGCTCAGATTCGATTGGGTGAAATCTTGGTGGATCACTTTGGCGACGACCAGCGCCCGGTTCAGTTCACTGGTGCCACTGAAGGCGGACATATTCCATTCCGTCATCCAGACCTGTTTTCGAAGAGCCGAGGAAGCCTCGAACCGATGCGGTTGGTAGGTGTCTCGATCCGAAAATAGGTTGGTTAGGCTCCCACCCATGCTCCAAGGACCGTATTCATATTGATGTCCCGCGGCAATCTGAACTAGATTTCGCGTCGACGGATCGGCGTAAACCTCGCTCAATTCTGAATCCTTAAAGTTGTTGTCCTCGGTCGCAAGGATTTTGAGCTTCGGATTTAACTTCCAAACGCCCTTTCGCTTGAATTCCTTGTTCAGGACGAGCAAGAAATCGTGAAACTGCTTGGGCGTCCAGTCGCAAGACTCGTAGCCGCAATCAAAACTCGGTTCGTTCTGAAGTGAGAGTCCGTATAGCGGAAAGCCCATGTGGGCCTTAAATCCCAGAACGTAGTCTGCCAGCAGATCCGCATAATCCTGATAGTGGTCGGGGTTCAAGTAGCCGCCGACCTCCGGCTTAGTCGCGTACGTAGCCGCAGTCAATCGGTTGTTGCTTTTTGCTTCTGGCGGAGTCGGAGACTTCCATCGGTCGATCGCGTTGTTCGGCGGTGTCCACGGGCTGCTGAATACTTTGGATAGATGGTATTCCGGGTTTGCTGCTACAGAGTCGAGCAGTTTTCGGCTCGCGGTCAGATCCCAATTTGTCCAATTCAGCTTGAAATTCTTGTAACCACCCTCTGCATCACGGACAGTGGTGAACACGTATGCCCCATCACGCTTTTCGAGAAATTGATCGTCAAGCTTGGGATTCTCGCGCAATGGAATTCGGTTGCGCAATATGGAGAATCCGGCCCCTTTGGTAACACTGAAAAACGCATCAGTATTGGCCGCACCGACGGGAAGATTGCCCCAAGCGGTCGAGAATCCGAATCCGTCCACCGTCTGCAGCGGCGCGCCGAAGTCGATGGATACGCGTTGGCTCTGTCCCATGGGTAACGAGTCTCTGCCATTTGCAGTTAGTGCTAAGAGTAGAGTGGTCAGAAACATTTGGGCTCCGATCCGATATGCCTTGGCAAACCGTGAACAGAGTCTATATCAATCCTGGATTGAGTTGAATTCCGAGAAGAAATTATCTGCCAGGTGAGTGCCTGTGTCCACTTGCTATAACCCTGATATATTCTGCTTGTGAGCTGGTAAATCCGTCTTCCAGCTTCACAACCGAGGGATGGTTTGGCGAACCTTGCATCTTGACTTCAGGTTCGAAATTGCCTTTTTTGAACCTGAAGTCAGACCCTGCTAGTATTGACCTATTCGCACTGGTTGTATGCCTCAAAATGCGATCCAGCCATGCTTCTCGTATTACATAGAAGCGAATTGTCGCTCCAAGCCTTTTGGATCACTAAAGTAGAAGGCACCGATTTGGACAGACATTGGATCAGGGAAGATATCTTCCTCTCCCTTCACAATTCCATCCAGAATAGCTGCGGCGGCAACGCTTGCACTGGTCTTGGGTAAATCGAAGTCTTTGGCCATCTCGGTATCAATCGGGCCCGGATAGACGCCATAAACCTCGACACCCTTTGGCTTCAGTTCTGTCCTGAGTGATTGAGTTGCTGAGTGAACCGCCGCTTTTGACGCAGAATATCCGGCGGCAGCAGCCATGCCGGCAAACCCAGCAATGGAGCTGAAGTTGGCAATGGCGCCACCACCTCTTTGTTCCATGGCAGGAGCAAAGGCTTGAACCATTCGTACAGTTCCGAAGTAATTCACGCTCATATCGGCTTCGATGGAAGCGAGCGAACCGCCAGCAATTCCTGCGAAGGCGAGGCTACCGGCATTGTTCAAGAGTACGTCTGCATCGGAAGCGAGCTCGGCCGCAGCAAGCACCTGCTGGGAGTTTGTGATATCCAATTCCACTGGGATTACTCGCGAGTCACCAAATTCTGGCAAGCTCGCGATACTTCTTGTAGCCGCATACACTTTCTTGACCGAGTGCTTGAGGGCTTCCTCTACCAGCGCCTTGCCGATGCCGCGATTGGCACCACTAATGAAAATTGTTTTTCCTTCGAGTTTCATGAATTTGATCCTTGTTGCGGTCCATTTCCTGAACCACAACGGGATTGTAGGTGGACGGGATCAATAAGAACAAATCAAAGTTCTAACGCTTAACATCAGGAATACTAATAGACAGTGGAGATTCGAAATCTAAGAACATTCGTAGCCATTGCGGAAACCATGAGCTTTACGGTTGCCGCAGACCGGCTTGGACTCACGCAATCTGCGTTGACACAGCAACTGCAAGCGCTTGAGCAAGAGCTGGGTGTTCGACTGATCGAAAGATCAAACCGAAGGCGTATGAGTCTGAGTGGACCGGGACAAGTTCTGTTTGAATCGGGCAAGCGTCTCATAGCCCAAGAAATTGAGGTTCGCTCCCAGGTCCAATCGGCCCTGGAAGGGGTATCGACTCTGGGGATTGGTCACATGGGATCTGCGACGACAGCATTCATCGGTGGGTGGGTCAGGGAGTTTTTGGAGATCCATCCAGACTGTCGGATCAACTTTTTTGACTTGACTCCGGATGAGCAGGAGCGGAGGATTGAGAGGCGCGAAATCGATTTGGGGTTTGTTCGGGAACCGAGTCCCAAGCGCAATCTGCGAGTCAAGTCTGTGCCCATTTACGAGGATCGCCTGATGTTGGCAGTGCCAGAAAACCACCCATCTTACGAGTCAGAGAAGGTGGAGGATCTACGTGGCCGTCCTCTAATCCTGTAAAACCGTGCTCAGGCTCCTTGGTTGAACCAGTCTATCGAAGGCTATCTGTACCAACATCAGATCGTTCCCCGAGCGGTCTATCACGTTGATGGAATGATCCCGTTGCTTCTTACGATTGGGTCTGGTCAAGGCTTTTCCCTCGTCCCATCATGCCTTCAGAATTTGGGTATCCCGGGGGTTTCGTTTAAGGAATTGCGACCAACCGCTCCCCCGCTTGAGGTGTCTTTGGTCTGGCTGTCCGAGAATAAGTCTCCACTTCTGATCGCATTTGTTGACTTCGTGATGAAGAAAGGGCAAACCCTGATCTAGCTTGGATCGAAGACTTGGTTCATTGCTTCTGCGTTCCTCTCTCGATACAAGTAGGCACTGGTGCATTCAGATTCATCGGGAGTTGAACAGGGTAGGGATTGATCCTCCGTGAAAGTGACCTTTTAGGCAACCCGACTCCCATGACCTTTTCGACTAGAATAGCTTTGGTGCCAACGTTGACAAAGCCGAACGCAGACTGGGCCAACTGATTATGCTAAGCCGCCGAAAACTCCTTATTTCAACGGGCTCAGTATTGCCCTGCGCCGTCCTCGGGTCCTCGTTAAAACCCAGTTCAGAACCGGTTTTGAAATCTCCAACTATGAATACATTCAGCTCGATTGGTAAAGGAACTTCCTCTCTCGATGGCCACAAAGAAGCAACACTCTTAGAACATTCCGGGAGCGGTTGCTTGTCTCATATGTGGTTTGGCGGGGATTGGGAAGGTTACGGACAGACCCGAATTCGAATCTATATCGACGGAGAGATTGAGCCTTCAATCGATATGGAGTTGGCATTGGGGCACGGCGATGGATTTGGCACCCCAGGTCCTTGGGGCGGGTTACGGATGGGCAAAACTGGAAACGCTGGCGGTATCTACAACACGTTCCGAATCCCATTTGGGAAACATATTCGGGTTACCGGTCAACGGTCTGCCGAAGGGCCGAATGCGTCACCGTTTTGGTGGATCTTGCGCGGAACGGAAGGTCTCAAGGTTTCGTTAGGCGGGGTTGAACTTCCCCAATCCGCCCGACTCAAGCTCTACGGAGTTCACAACCACGATGCCGAGCCGCTCGAAGAGGTAAGACTTTGCGAGGCAAAGGGGAATGGAGCTCTCTACCAAGTCACGATTGCTGCCCAAGGCCTCAGTCGCACCGAAGGATGGCACGCCTTGAGTTTCATGGAAGGATGTATCCGGGCCTATATCGGTGGGCGAACCGAGCCCATGATCTTATCGTCCGGCCTCGAAGACTATTTCCTCGGCACTTACTACTTCCAGCGAGGGATGTATTCGAATGATTTGGCCGGGCTAACTCACATGGATGGGAACGCGCTAACTTTCTCGGCATATCGATTCCATGATGAGGACCCTATTTTCTTTTCTGGCGGTCTTCGGCTCACTTGCCGAAGCGGGGAAACAGAGCACGGCACGCTCGAAGGGAGTGTCTATGGTGATCCTCCTCGGACGCGTTATCGAACCTACGCCTGGGTTTACGAATGGTAATCGCAGTGCTTCGGGATTTTCGAGGCTAACCGTCACGTCGCTTCGGCACGATCTGTACCCTATGTGTCCGGAACGTACCAATTTGAAGTGGCGGCGCTTAAGGGCTGCTTTGAGTATCGAATATATCCGTGGTGGTATTTACTGTTGGTAAACGAGTGGAATAGTCTCCCAACCAGGATCGTAGTATTGTTGAACCTATGGAGACTTCCCTTTGAATTCGTCAGCTAGACTAGAAACTCGCTTGATCAGGATTGCTGCTCTAGCGATAGCTGGAGCGACCGGTATAACCTCCTTTGCATCAGCAAGGCAGGATACTGTCGCCAACTCGGCCGCGGAGGCGAAACCTCTCCAAGTCGGCGCGCGCGTTCCAGATGCATCTATCCGTGGCCTTGACGGAAAGGTAGTGCGGCTCCGATCGGTGCTACGCGGAAAACCAACCGTATTGATTTTCTATCGGGGCGGCTGGTGCCCTTTCTGCAATGCTCACCTGTCGGACCTCGCAAAAATCGAGCCGGAGATTCAGAATCGAGGTTATCAGATCATCGCGGTCAGCCCCGACGTGCCAGCGGAGCTAGCGAAAATGGTCGACAAGGACCACTTGACCTACAGATTGTTCTCGGACTCCACCGCCGAGGCAATGAAGAAGTTTGGAGTAGCTTTTCGAGTCGACGACGCGACCTTCTCGAAGTATCGCGACAGTTACCATATCGATCTGGAGAAGTGGTCGGGTGAGACGCACCATATCCTTCCGGTGCCCTCAGTTTTCATTGTCGATCGAGCCGGCAAGCTGGTTTTTGTGCACTCGAATCCTGACTACAAAGTCAGGCTCAAGGGTGAGGATGTTCTAGAGGCAATTAAGTCGAAGTCCTGAGGCGGTGTCTACGGCGGCCTTTCCGATTCCGTCCCGATTACGCTTCGCTCCATCACATTTCGTGTGTCCTTCGGACGGGATCTTCGCAAGCTCGACTTCACTTCATTTGCCTGCGGCGTCCCGGCCAGGGGCAGGGGATCTTAGAGGTTAAACTCCAGGGCCGCTCAGTAGTTCCTTCGCGGCCTCGAACCCCGGCGCCCTCCTTAGGACGGAGGCCATTATTGGATCAGTGGGGCACAGTTGAACCTAATTGATCAGTCTGTGCGCGTTGATATCCTGCCCAAGCTTTGGGCAAGAAGCGCTACTAAGATTTCAGATTAGCCTCAGCCGCTTTGAGGGTGATACACGACGGCAGGATCGCCCCTTCAAGCTGATTGCCTTGTCGACGTTTCCGCCGTCATTTGCTTTAGTCGCGCAATCTAGCTAGACCATCCTAACCTCTGCCTCAGCTCAAGTCGAACTCGCGCTTCCACACTTGGAGATCAGATTCGAACTGATCGGCCATGGCCCGAGTGTAAATTCGGGTTACTAAGCCTTCGTTTTGCATTGCCACTACCTTCTTGAGGTCGCTTTGACGTTGGCGCCAGGTCAATCCGTCGGTAAAGAATATGAGTACAGTATCGGGCCGTTTGGCGCCGGTGATAGCCCGAAGGTCGCCAATTACGTCTGTTTGCTTGCTGCCGGTTGCCGCATATCCTTTCGATTCGACGATGATCCTAGGTGACTGTTTAGATGGAATTGCAAAGTCAGCCTTGGCTTCCATACGCCCGTCTCGTCCCAGAAAAGTGCACCGGGAATCAAATGCCGCAAAATGGCGCCGCAAGACTTGTTCGACAAAATCCTCGAGCGATCTACCGCGCACCTGGCCCCTGATCGCTCGACCACGGCCAGCCCGCAGGCGCTCAACAAGGAGGTCCGTCCAGCTCCACGGAGTGTTTATGACCTCGGACATAGCATCCAAAATGCCTAACTCAACCAGGACCGCCACAAATCGCTCCGGATCGCCCCTGTATGCCTTTGCCCCAGTTCCAGACGGAAGCAGTTCCCGCAGCGACGTCTCGAACTCGTCCTTGGAGCGGCCCAGAAAGAGCCGAACGATTAACTTTGTGTCCTCGATGTCATCGTCGAGCATTCCTCGGAGATCTTGCGGGGTGTAAGTCGGCTTGACAGGAAGCGTGCGGATTCGCTCGACTACTCTGGCAGAAGTCGCATCTTCCCATGCGGCCTCGAGCTCAGTTAGAGCGATGAGGATTTCGTCGAGCGTCTGGTCAGGAAGCCTCAAGCTCTCCCCACAATGAGGTACTCGGTGGTTTGGCTCCGTTGGACAGCGCGGTGAGTTCCGAAGTGATACCGGTGAGCGCGGGAGTCGACGTCCACATGTCGCTTCGTCTCCTTCATCAGATCCACCAGGACCTGCAAGTCAGGGTAGCCGTTCGAAGAATATGAAAGGACGATCGTGGAATCCGCGTAGAGCCGAAAGAGGTGGGAGAATGCATCAATTGATGATCGCCTATAGCTGAATGGTGTTAAGGGCTTGACGAGCTTCTTGACTTTGCTCTCAGGAAGGATCTCCATTCCTCGCCAGTAATTTGATAGGCCTTCGAGGAAGTGGTAGCGCTTGACGTAGCAGTTATCGTCAGCGCGGGGCACGTAGGGCGGGTCCAAATACACCAGATCGACGGGTTCTCTTGGTAGCGTCAATGCATCTCGGCGTTCGGCAATGCACCGGGGCCCGTCGAAGACGACTCGGTTTATGACTTGAATCTGTTCGAGAAAGTGATCGCGGAGCGTTAGCCGCATATCCCGACGGCCATCGTCGTAGCGCTGGCTACCATCGGGCAAGTTTCCAACCGTAAAGACTCCGCGAGGCTGGCGCTTCATTGATGCACGAATGAGAGCGCAAATAGCCATCTCTCTTGCGTATTGGTCATTGAGGTCGTCAAGGCGGTCCCAAATCAGATCAAGGAAAGCAAGGTCACCCGCCGTGAAAAAAATCCCCCTAAAGGTTTCCTGGATGAAATGCCTCCTGGAATGGCCCGGCGCTGCTAATGTTTCGGCCAATTCAAGACTAACCCTTGTCGCTTGGTTTTCAACAAGCGCGGTTGCAATGACGGAAGGAAAGCTCAGAAAATCAGAACTAAATACTCGCTTTCCCATGGCCTTAAGAAGGTACGAAACGCAACCGCTGCCTGAGAATGGATCGGCCACCGTCTGGAAGTTCAAGTCTGAGAACACCGAGTGCAACCACGGTAACAAACGGCTCTTGCTGCCCATGTACCGGAATTCCGGATACGCAAGCGCTTGTGCCGGAAAAACCCCTTCCCAGACGAGAGGGAGCTGGTGAGCCTCTCGCAAATCAGTCCGACGAGACATGGTTAAGTATGGGACGTAACAAGCCAAAGGAAGACTCTGGGCAGTCCAATTCTTTCCAGTTTTGGGTGGTTTTGCCTCCTTTGACGATTTCCACACATTACAAGGATCTCATCCTCGGTGCAATGCTTGCCTTTTCCCATGTTGTGTGATGCCAGACGGATGTCACACTCCTACTTGGTCAAGCTGTGGGGAACATGGCAAACATTGCTGTCTCCTTGAAGTGTTACACGACCTAAATCACATGAGGAGCCCAGCAACAAGCTACGCGAACCCCCTAATATTTACGGCCGCGTGTCCCGAGCGGCAAATAGCTCAAAGTGATGGAAGTACTGATTGGTCTGAGCGTATTGACTCGTTTAAAAAGGCTGAGTGTAGCGCCTGTTCTCTGAGGGCTCCTAGTGGTGGATGACTGTAGCAATCTCCCCGCTTAAGCTCCGGGATCCGAAGTATAGTTGCGATATGTCACGACTTGCCTACATTCTGGCTGCCGAGGAATACGATGACCCTCGCATAGATGCTACTCCGTATTGTCACCGCGACGCGTGTCTCCTCTCCGAAACCTTGACACAGGCACTTGACTACCACGCTGATCAGGTGGTCGTTCGCCTTCTCAAACCCCAAGACAACTTCCCACCATCAAAAATCATAGAAGAGCTTGAGCAACTTTTAGGTCGATCCAACACAGAAGACACAGTTCTCTTTTATTTTGCCGGGCACGGTCACATTTTGGGCGACGAGGCTTTCCTTTTGGTGCCGGAGTCAGACCTAGACAATCTAACCCAATCTGGGCTCTCAGTTGCAGCCATAGACTCCATTCTTCGAAAGGCTGATAGATTTTGTATCCGGATACTGGACGCTTGCCACTCTGGGTTGGAGCCTCGCTCCAGGGATGGAGCGCCACGACTGGGAGCTGGATTCCTGGAGAGGATCAGTTACGACGTGCCAAGAGGCTGGATCACACTAGCAGCCTGCGACTTTGACGAGAAGGCCTATTGGGACGATAGTGTTCGCCACGGAGCCTATACAAAGGCTATGTGTGACGCCATAGTGGAATTTCGAGAAGGGGAGCCAGTGGATGTATTAGCGTTGCAAAGTCGAATACTAGACCTAATGACTGAATGGACAGTGTCTCGTGGAAACAAGCAGACGCCAACACTGCTCGGTACAGTTCCAGGCCGGCAGATTCTCGGGGTTCGAGCAGTTAAGCCGGCCGTAGCACATATTCCGTCCCAAGAACCGCCCTTGTCAGTAAGGCTCGAAGCAGTGCGCGGACTAGCGGTTCCTGGGGAATCGGAAATGAAGAGACTTGCGGAAAGAGTAACTGCCTCACTCACTGAAAGCGCCGGAAAGATCCATACGTATGGGGCAACCTTGTCAGCACCGATAGTCGCCACAGCAGACTCAATGGATATGAGTTTGCGTAACGCTGTAATCAATGATATTCAAAAAAAGCAGCTTGAAGTTCAGTTCCCTTGTCGTACGTGGTCTCGGGAAGTTAAGCGCAGGCCGTATGACTACATGAATATGTTTGCCCCAAAGGAATATGAAACGGAGTATGCGTTTGAGCCAAGTGGGTTCCCGACCTTCTTCATTGCAGTTAACTTGGCAACCATGTCGCCTATCCCATCGGCCCAAGTTGGCGTAGTTGCTCTTCCACTCCAAACGAGCATATTCATTTGTACCTTTACCTCTATCGGCCCGACGGCAATCGTTGACAGTGGTAAACGTGGTTTACGATTACTTCAATATAAGTTACTAATGCCTCAAAACATCGAGGTATGGGACGCTCAGAGTCTAATAACACCAGCTATCGATAAATTGAATATGCGTTTAGAAGCAGCTGTTAGCGAGATCGTTTCGTACATGGAGCGTGAAAAGTCTTTGGCTAGTGCGGTTTAAGTGAAGGAATTCGTCGGATCGCCTCCTCTGCTTAGGTCCAATGAAACCTACTTCAAGACCAGGCGGTGTCTTTCTGCCCAGTCTCATAACGCAGCTATTAGCCCTTCCCGATTTCGTCCCGATTACGCTTCGCTCCATAACGCTTCGTGTGTCCTTCGGACGGGATCTTTGCAATCTCGACTTGGCTTCATTTCCCTGAGGCGTCCCGGCCAGGGGCAGCGGGATCTTCGAGGTTAAACTGCTCGGCTACTCAGTCACAAGCTACTTCGCGACCTTCCCGATACCTCAGGATAAACTTCGGGACTCCTGCGTTCGCCTCTGGCAACGGCGTCTCTAGCTTCGTCTACGAAGCTCGTCGTCCGTTCCATCCCGAGCGGCTTTGGAGTGTGATCCACCAAGGGTGGCCCGGTGTCCTTCGCTCTAATGTGCTCTTTTTGCTGGCGACTCGCATGGATTAGATCTGCGAATGGCACGAAGTGATCGGTAGCCAAAATGGCTGACAGGGTTGCCTCCTTAGTCCCATCGCAGCCGGTGTCGCACACTCTCGATCGGGTTGGGTTCGTGGCGAGCTTAAGCTGTGCAATTCATTGCGCGTTGATGCCGATTCTCTTGACGTTCATCCATGCGGCCCTTGTAAGAACGTTGGGTTCAGAGAAGATCGAAAAGGGCCTTTTCGCTTGTTCGGTCCTCATTGGCTTTGGCAGTATGTATCGCGGATGCCGAATTTACGATAGGTTCGTCGCCTTTGGCATTTGTGCAGATGGTGTGAACCTGCTAGTTGTCGGGTGAGTGGGCAAGCAACACAACTTGGGCTTTCTTGGAGTGATAGTTCTGGTCGCTGGCGGCCCAACGATTGCCGTCTCATACTGGGTGAATATCCATCCTTGTCGGAGGTGCCCAATTTGCATAAGACATATGAACCCGAGCCAAACTGGGAGGTCCCTGATAGCCATTCTCTTTTGAGACTGCACCCGCCGCGGGTGCCCAAGGCAAACTTGGCTTGTGAACTAGCACCCGATATGTCTCCTGCCGTCATGCCTGTCTATGCTGTCGCGGATCGCCCCGATCCACTTCTACATCCAGTAGTATTGAAACATGATCTTTAAGCGCCCCCTTCCCTTAGTCTTTCTTATCCTTGCACAGGCGAGTGCATTCGCACAGCAAGGTAGATGGCAGGATAACTGGGACGCCAAAGAGGCCATGATACCGATGAGGGACGGAGTGAAACTCCATACGGTGTTCTATGTGCCAAAGAATAAGAAAGGGCCGTTCCCGATTCTCCTTGAGCGGACTCCCTATGGAGCCGGGTCGGCACACGGCGGACCTCAAAGAGCAACGAAACCAATTGTTGAAGCGGGCTACATTTTAGCTTGGCAGGATGTGCGTGGCAAAGGTGGGAGTGAGGGGCTATTTGAGAATGTTCGTCCGATTTTGCCGAAGAAATCGCCAGGGACCGACGAGACAACCGACACGTACGATACGGTTGATTATCTGATTAAGAACGTTCCGAACAATTCCCATCGGGTTGGACTCTGGGGTATTTCCTATCCTGGATTTTACGCTGGAGTCGCGGGTGTAAGAAACCACCCGGCAATCAAGGCTATTTCTCCACAAGCGCCCGTAAACGACTGGTTCATGGGTGACGATGTCCATCATCGGGGCGCGCTCTTTCTTCAGGAAACGTTCGACTTTCTTCCGTTTTTCGATGTGCCACCTGGCGTGAGACTGTCGATCGACCGCGCTGGAAAGTCCGCCTATAACTTTTATCTCGAAGCTGGAGCACTTTCAAATTACAACGAGAAGTTTTTGAAGGGCCAAGTGCCGTATTGGAATGAGCTCCTCGCAAATGATACTTACAATCAGTATTGGAAGGACCGCGCTCTTTGGCGTAGTTTCCGGGACGTGGATTGTGCCGTCCTTACAGTTGGCGGTGAGTTCGATAAGGAAGATATGTGGGGTGCGTTGTCACTCTTTCGAGCAGGTGAAAAGACGCCAAGTGGCAAGCAGAACTTCCTATGCTTTGGTCCCTGGTCCCATGGGCAGTGGGCGAATTCGGGTAGCTCATCTTTGGGAGATCTTGATTTTGGCCAGAGGACGAGCGAATGGTATCAGAAAAACGTGGAGCTTCCATTTTTTGAGCGGTACTTACGGGGCAGAACGGATGGTCCTGCCGTTCCTAAAGCAACTGTCTTTGAGACAGGATTGAACAAGTGGCACACGTTTAGCCAATGGCCGCCAAAAACAAAATCAATGTCTTTGTTCTTGGACGGCAGTAAAGCTTTGGCGTGGAAGAAGCCCGATCTTGGAGGGATGGTTGACTATGCGTATGATCCTGCCGCACCCACGCCCTACGTGAGTGATTTTGAGAACAGCAGACTGACTCCGGGCGATTGGCTCGCGCGCAAGCAGAACTTTCTTGCAGACCGAAAAGACCAACAGACTTTTACACTGGCTCCTCAGTCTGAAGATCTGACGATTGCCGGGCCGATCCGAGCGGAAATGTGGATTAAGACCACGGGTACAGACGCTGACTTGGTTGTTCAATTGCTCGACGTCTATCCTGAAGATACGAAAGATAAGGATCGAGCAGGGAACTCGCTTGGTGGTGCTCAGATGATGGTGCGGGGAGAAATCATGAGATGCAAATTCCGCAACTCTTGGGAAAACCCATCCCCAATCGTTCCAGGTCAACCAACTCTCGTGAAGTTTGACTTAAACGATGTGCTTCACACGTTTAGAAAGGGGCACCAGATCGCAGTTCGCGTCCAAAGCGCGTGGTTCCCTGTTGCCGACCGCAATCCCAATAAGTTTGTGTCGGAGTCCCTAGCCAAAGATTCGGACTTTATGCCGGCAACAGTTTCGGTACTTTGCGGCGGAAAATATCCTAGCCAGCTTCACCTAGGCAAGCTAGAATAACAGGCATCCCTCTAGGTCGACAGCGAATCCGTCGACCTAGAGGGATATTTTGAAGCGGGAACCCCGCAACCAGGTCCCAGATGGCTGATATCTGAAAGAATTGGCGGCCTCGGAGGGACTTCCCGGTTCCGCTCGTACCTCGCTTCAATTCCCTCGCGTTGCTCGGCGGGATAAACTTCTCGTCACTCCGGGAACAAAAAAGGCGATTACCCGAACTTCGTCCGGACAATCACCTTTTTGGCGGCCTCGGAGGGACTCGAACCCCCGGCGCCCTCCTTAGGACGGAGGCGCTCTATCCCCTGAGCTACGAGGCCGCGAAGAACCTATTTTACTCCGTCAACACCCATGTCTGGACTAGAACTGTGAACTCGTAGCACTAACGATGATGAAAAGGAAGATCGTCAACCCAACTGCGAGGCCGATAAACAGCGCCCAACTTCGGGCAATGGCAATCGAAGACAAACTGAGGAGGACTACATAACCGATTGTCACCGCGTAGCCTTGCCAGGTGACCGGATAAAACGAAGCCCCACTCTCACGAGCGGCAAACCAGGGTTGGCGTTCTTTTGGCACTTTCATTTGGGCTATCGGTTCAGACGGGCGAATGCCTGTAAATCTCCCGAACTCAAAGTCGGACGGGATGCCTGTTCCGAACTGGACGCCGCACTCATGATCGCACCAACTTGCCGTACATGACCCAGGCCCAAAGCGTGACCTAGTTCGTGGGCCAAAGTCCGGACCAGGTCGTTGTGATCCACAAACGCAAAAACATGGATCCCATCCACCTGATGTCCATGGACCACACAAACACCCACCGTCTCAGTGAACCGTCCGTTTGTGTGATTCGCATCCGAAACCAGACCGTTGTGTTTGGTGATCTTGGTATTGAACGTGTCGATCATCTGATTCAAGGCTTTCTGTCTAGCTCGAAGCTGGTCGCTTGAACTCTTCAAGGCATCCTGTCGTACCTGAATATCTCGCTTCTCCTGTTCCAGCTTCTGGCGCACATCGTCTGTCGCGCCTCCATGGGTATTCCAATAATTCACTCGAGAGTTGAATTCATTCACATCTGATTCAAGGGTTTCAGCGTTATGTCGGTAGTCTGATTCGAGAGCGCTGATCTCTGATTTCTCCCGTGCCAAAGCGGCGGAGTCTTGCTCCAAGTCTGAATTGGAGTCTTGAAGTCGTTTCTTGGTTGCCAAGTGGGCCTGGAGTTTTCGAGACCTTTCGTCATAGACCCAATCAATCGGAAAGCCACCTCGATTGGACTCGGTAAACAGGTGCTTCCTGGTACCCGATTCCCAAAGGTCGACCGCTTCCCGAATGGCTTGCAGAGTCTCGCTTCGCGAGATACCGAACCTATTATCCACCGTGCCCAAGTGCCAGGTCAGGGTGCCAGACGCATAGCTAACACTCCATGCGACCAGGGAAATGGCCACAGATATAAAACGAGACAAAGGCATTTTGTCCATGGTTTAAGTAAGACCCGTTCGGGGTTTCCCATCAGAATAACATGGCATCGGTAGGTTTTGACCTATTCTACAAATCACGGGCCACTCGATAGGAATAGGGAATGCACGCCCAGAAACTCGTCGGAAACCTTTTCTATCCGGTCAAAGCTTTAAGACTTGCTACAGGGTGAAACTTCCGCGGACATTTGTGGCGTCCCATTGCTGGGATGAAAAAGGGGCTCGTTTGGTCCATTGTCGTCGGGATTGCACTCCTGATCTTGATCGCAGTCGCAGTGCTGGCGGCTTCGGTGGGTAAAGAAGCAAGCGCAATGGATACGTTGATGAAGGATGACTTGCATCAACACAAGCCAGTTGCTGACGTTCAGAAGCAGCTGAGTGAGCAAGGCTATACCGTCGAGCAGCCTTCGCCCCAGCTGAAGGCATCCGGGCCCAATCACTCGATTCTGATTTACTCAACCCATCTGAAACTTGATGTTGGATTTAATGAAGCAGGACAGATGATTAGCTACCATTTGGATCGGGCTTAAGCACTTAGAGATTACTCGCCACTTGAAACGGAGTGCGTGAAAGGTCTATGTTAACGTGGCCAGTGGTTGACAATGCTCGCTCAAATCCCATATTCCGACAAGGTCCTCAAATTCATTAGGCATCCTTTGGCGCGTCTCCTGATTGGTTACAGCGCGATTCATTTTTTGAATCTCGCACGATTTCTTCTCGATGCTATTCGTTAGGGGCTCATTGTCCCACCCCATTTGGAAGCAACCACTTCGGACGCAAACTGATATCCTAAGTTCAGTCATGGTTCGTACCGCTCTTCCTTTGGGCCTTCTGATTGTATGTTCAGCCACTACATGAGTGGATGGGAGTTGACCGGTTGAGGGAACATCTGGGTTCCATGGGCAAACAGTTCACTTGCTCAGAGTCGTAGACGGATGACCAATTAGACTATCCGGGAATTCAGCAGTCTAAAGGACCGCACGATCCAAGCGAAGCACCGAGAGGCTCTGGAAACTGGACGGGCAGATAGACTTGGTAAGAAGGACCAGAGTAAGTCTTCAGCCGAGCCTACTCTGGCATCTCGATGACTGTTCTCAATATTTTCCGAGGAACGATTCTTAATCCGGTAGACGTGAATCACGATCAATGCATCGAATTGACAATTATGCTAAGGCCAAAGGACCCAGATGGGGCGTGCTGGACCGTATCACTAACGTCATGAATCGAGAAGACACCAAACTTTGGCGATTTGTTCGCTTCCCCATGACTCGGATCTTTATCGGTCTGAGTTGGGTCCTCCTGGCCATTGTGGTTGGGCAATTGGGAACCATGATGTTTCCCAAAGATTTCCAGCCTTTCATTGGAATGACCGCGGTCCCCGGTATCGCGATTACGGCCTATGGCATCTTTACACGACTAATCGAAAAGCGACAGCCGACCGAGATTGTCGGAAAGGACTCCTTTCCTAAACTACTTCTTGGTGTGTTTATGGGTGGCACATTAATGGTGATGGTCGTGATCAGTATTGCGGCAACCGGCGGCTACCATGTTGCTGGCACAGACTCACCGATTGGTGCGGTCAAGATTCTATGCACCATGGTTGGGGTTGCCGTTATTGAAGAGCTACTGGTACGGGCAGTGATCTTTCGCATCCTTCAAGAGTGGCTCGGCACCATTTCTGCAGTCGTAATCTCAGGTGTTTTGTTTGGTGCGATGCATCTTGCCAATCCTCATGCGACGCTTTGGATGGGAATCGCCATTGCTCTGGAAGCAGGAGTTCTTTTGGCCGCTGCATACGTTTGGAGTAAAGGGCTTTGGCTTTCGATCGGTCTTCACTTTGGCTGGAACTTCTTTCAAAGTGGAATCTTTGGGCTGAATACGTCTGGGAATTCCATGCATGGTCTTTTGAAGGCCACCACCAGCGGTGCCGAACTGATCTCTGGGGGAACTGCCGGGCCAGAAGGGTCAATCTTCGCAGTGATTTTCTGCTTCGGAGCTGGAATTGCCATGCTAATTTCGGCTCAACGACAAGGGCTTTTTGTAGGACCGATGTGGAAAAGCAAAGGGCTTGACGCTGTCCAATCATAACGGCAACATTAAGTGGCCGTTTTGGAGCCGTGCTGGCAGAGCGCCCTTCAACTCCTGATCGAACGGAAAGGAGCTAGTTGGCGTTCAACGAGCGTCGGACCATGATCACAAGTCGAGTCAATGCAAGAATAAAGAGCAACAGGCAAATTAAGAATAACGGCTTACTGACATGCTCTCGAAGGAACTTCGGATCGCGGTACTCAACCAATTCGCCGTTTCTTACCATGTAATAGTCTTGGGGTTCAGATGGAAGGCTCTTTACAAATTCCATCCCCTCAGGAAGTGTCAAATCCACCCGGAAATTGGGTTGGTTGGGAGTTATGTCTTGAATGGTGTAAGTGCTTGTATCATCAAAGGTGGGGGACTTGTCATCAGTTACTCGAAATTCATCGCGCGAAGCGACCACAAACGGAAGCCCATTCGCCATTGTCAGCTTTTCAGCATCGTATAAAAGGGTCCATATCTGATGGTGGACGGGAGAGCCCTGACGCTCAACGAAAGTCAAGGGACATTCAAGATGCATATGGACCGGCAGAAATCCATGGTCCATCGCGAACTCCAGAGTGCCTGAATTGCGATCACGTCGGCGAATGTGGGCTACCAAAACCTTGCCGAATTTGGGATCAGATCGGTAAGAGACGGCCTTCAGTTTGCTCTGGTCCAACATCTCAGACCAAGAGCGATATTGAATCAGCGGCGATCTTGCGGGAGTCCAGTAGCCTGTCATTAGCATTGGCTTCCAGTTGTTGACCTCAATTCCTATCGTTCCTGAATAATTAACGTGAGGTTCTGACGACAAGTTTTTTGAGAAGAAGTAATCGTATTTCCCATCGAACAGTCTGTTAATTTCAGTTTTATTGTCGAGGAGTCTGAATATCCTCCGAGCAATATGTCGCGTTGATTGGAGTTTAAATTTCTCCACTCTCGGAATCGGTATCTGGTTTTCTGTGTCGATACTACGGGATGTTGACCGACTACTCATCTGGCTCCGGACCTTATGCTGTTCGTTGGAATTGATGATTGATTCCTCAACCGTACATTCCAGATTGATCAGCTTATCTTCCCGCGATTTGATGATTCGAACGATCTCGCCTTTGGAAATGGGCTTTACTGGCTGGTCGGCAAGCGCGAGCTTTACAGTGCATAAGCCAACGAGGAACATCATGAAAACTCGCGAATGAGTCCTAACGCATAAACAGTGCGAATTCATGAGTGGTGACCAGTATACGACGACTTCTTCGACAACCTGATATCCTAAATCCAATCATGGTTCGTACCGCTCTTCCTTTGGGTCTTCTGCTTCTGTGTTCAGTCACTACGTGGGCGGGAGAGAGTCAACCAGCGCAAGGAATGCAGGTCAAACCGCACCCAGACAAGATCGGAATTGAACTGGATGGGATCGGCGATGGCTCGCGATGTATGCCGTTTATCGATGTCGCCAAGACAACCCGACCGTATACCAAACTGAACAGTGGCGACTTGGTCGCTACCGATTCCAGGGGATGGCCCACTGCTGACTGCCAATCTGTACTTTTCGACATCCGGCCATTCCCAGCATGGAATCCACCTATCGATGACCCTGAAAAGTTCATGCCAGATTGGAGCGGGACCTACCATCTCGCGCTGACTGGACAAGCAGAAGTTACCAGCGGGGAAGGGGATGCCAAAGTTCAGAACGCAACCTACATTCCCGCAACCAATACTACAGAGGCTGAGGTCGTTGTTCCCAAGGGGACTGGCCTGCTCATTCTCAAGTTTTCCCACACGCGAAGATCCGCAACAAGTGCGGAGGGAACTGGCTTCTCGAACCTGAAACTCATTCGACCAGGCTATCCTGCAAACACCAAGCAGGTTTTCACCACTGAGTATCTGAAAGCGCTCAAGCCTTTTGCCGCTTTGAGGTTCATGGATACTTTGGCGACCAATCATAACCCAGGTTATTACGGAGACGCCGGTCATCATGCGCTGGAATGGCAAGATCGCCGACTCCCGATGGATGCAACCCAGCAAGAAACAGGGAACAAATATGGTCTCGCCTGGGAGTACATCGTGTCATTGGCCAATGAAACGGGCAAGGATGCATGGATCAATATTCCGATTGCCGCATCCGATGACTACATTCGTCAGCTTGCGCAATTCCTTAAGCTGAAGCTCAAACCCAATATTCGGATCTATATCGAGCATTCCAACGAGGTCTGGAATTTTGGATTCCCGCAGTACATCTACAATAAACTCGCGGCGATCGATGAGGTCAAAAAAGGAGGTTCTCCACTCAACAGTGACGGAAGCCAAGACCAAGAGGTTTGGACCCACCGTCGCCACCTGAAGCGACTCCATGACATTGCTATGATCTTCAAAGATGCCTTCGGTGCCGATCAGATGTTGACTCGGATTCGGCCGATCTATGCTTCTTGGCTGATCAGCCCTGACGCTCATTTCAAGGATGTTCTCCAATGGGGGGCCAATCAGTTTGGGGAGCCCAAATCGTATCTGTACGGAATCGCGGCGGCTGCCTACTACAGTGATGAAAAATCGGCCAAAGACGCAACTCCTGAGCAGGTTTTGGTCACGATGCAAAAAGCGAGCGATGAGAACATGAAGTTTCACGCTCAACTCAAGCCGCTTGCGGATCAATATGGATTGAAGTACACCCAATACGAGATTGGTCCGGATAGTGGCGGAGGTCGCTTGGACAATCTTGCCAACCGAATTCGTGCCAATCGGATCCCTGGGATGAAAGACGTCGTGCTTCACGATGCGACCAAGTGGTTTGAAATGGGTGGCGATATGTACATGTATTTCGCCTCACCGAGCGCCTACAGTCGGTATGGCTGCTGGGGGCTCAGCGAGGATATTCGGCAACTCAACACACCCAAGTGGCAGGCGATCTATCAGATGACAGGGACGACAGCGCCGAAGTGATTCGCTTTCGGGCATTTGCTTTGGCTCTCATCCGAACGGGTGGGGGGATTTCCGGTTTTGACGGGTTAAATTCCATTATTTAGACATTGTCGGTTTCGGGTTTGTCCCCCTCTTTGTCCTTTGGACATCTCGCCCTCAGAGGGTCGAGATTGGGGCTGTTGGAGCTCCATATCGGGTGGCTCGGAGTGGTGCTGGATATACAAGCTAGCCCTGTCACGAGCTACGATTCTGTAGCTGTCATCAGCATCAAACTCCTCTCCGCCGAGGGAGGAGTCGGTGAGCCTGAGGAACGAAGGCGAACCGGAGGAGGGGGATTTCCGGTTTATTGGAGTCCCATCAGTTTTCTTTTAGGTCGCCCTTCCAGGGCTTTTGGGGGGACTGGCCATCCTGCCTGTGGTTATCACCACGGTCTGATGTAGCTCGTCCCGCTGGGACTACGCGCAAGTTACACAACCCGCATTAAAGTCAACCATATGCTCGAAACACGCAATGATCCCGTAGGGATCACAGATCATTAGCCCCGCGTAAGCCGAAGGCGACACGTGGGGTTAAGGCAGTTCAGTCCAATCCGACTCCAACCTGGGAGCCGTAGCCCATAGGGCGAAGGTTGCAGGAGTCGCAGAGCATCAGAATGCAATCAAGGAAGTGCTAAGCCGGTAGAAATTCCCCATTCCCATTCTCCTGCCATAAGTTCTGTAGTGAACTTGGACTGCTCTATCCCGAGGTCACACTGTGTTCGAACGCAGTGAGTATTGACCGAGGGAGCAGTCTGTGAGCGTATGACAGAACTTCCAGGCAGGAGAAGGG
>Ga0164297_10000904_pt1 | contig 33919 bp, 16 predicted proteins | sample GEODES058metaG_FD_113539 | JGI IMG/M metagenome (GOLD analysis project Ga0164297, IMG submission 113539) | Dystrophic lake water microbial communities from Trout Bog Lake, Wisconsin, USA - GEODES058 metaG | ecosystem: Environmental > Aquatic > Freshwater > Lake | place: USA: Trout Bog Lake... | reverse complement strand
GAGCTGTGCTAAACCGAAGGTGAGCTGTGCTAAACCGAAGGTGAGCTGTGCTAAACCGAAGGTGAGCTGTGCTAAACCGAAGGTGAGCTGTGCTAAACCGAAGGTGAGCTGTGCTAAATGAATTGTATTAGGCGCCCCTCTCTGATGGACGTACGGATTCAAAACTTCACGGGTGTAAATAGAACTATCCCCGCGAATCGCCCTGTGCGATTTTGTTCTTTGATGGTCTAATTCACTTTAGTGGTAATAGTACTACCAATATTATTACTACTATTACAAGAATTCAATATTCTTTAAAAAAATCTATTGGAAATATATAAAAAATGAGTCGCCAGATAATATCTTCAACGGCTGGTTACAGTCAGTGGTTTGATTTATCAAACAGCGCAAATAGATTACGCCAGAGTTATGTGAAAGGCTTTATGGATATTAGCGGCGGTGGATTGATGTTACGGGCGGATAATTCCCTGAATTTTTATACGGGGTCCAGTGTTATCCCGACATTGGCATTTAGAGCCACTGGTACGAATGTGTGGTTTCCAAGCACATCGGTCACCCCAAATATTGTTACCAGTGCTGCCGTCGAGACCGATACGACGATAGCCGGTGGATCCACGAGTTATTATGATATAAGTAATACTAAATTTGTGTTTATCAAGGACTTGTCCGAAAACGTGCAGGTCCGCTTGAACGACTTGAGAGTTAGAACCCAATTTCAACAGGTAGATGCGACCGCTATGTCAACGTATTATGTGACGGACATGTCGTTGAACAAGCGGTTGTTTGTGGGGGGCGATTCTTCCTTAAACGGGCGGTTATTCGTGGCGGGTGATGTCTCGATGAACAGCCGTATAAGCGTGGGATCGGATATTACCTTGGGCGGCCGCCTCTTCATCAACACCAACTCCTTCATTGTGGGTGGTTCGCCGTTCTCGATCAGCAACATTGCCTCGGACGCCTCGATCAACGGTCGTTTGGCGGTGTACGGTGACTTGTCGATCAACAACCGTTTGAACATAGGTGGAGACACCGTGGTCAACGGTAATTTATCGGCCAACGTGATCACGTGTAACGAATTGATCGTGACCAACAGCGACAGCAGCGGAGGTTTCACCTTCTTTGATGTGGTGACGGCCTCCGGATTTATATCTACCAACGACGTGTCCTTGAACAGCCGCCTCATGGTGGGTGGCGACACGACTTTGAATAGCCGTTTGATTATGCAGGGCGATATGTCGATAAACGGTAATGTCGTGTTCAACAATTATTTACCGACGTCATCGATCGCACCGACCGCCCCCAACCAGCTGACTAACAAGTCGTATGTGGACTCCAAGATCACGTCCGGGTCGAGTAACTTGAGTGGTATTGATGTGACGGTCAGCAACCGCCTTTTTGTGGGCGGTGATGTCTCGCTCAACAGCCGTCTCATTCTGTACAGCGATGCTTCGTTCAACAACCGCTTGTTCTTGGGTGGTGACGCCATCATCACCCGTATGTTCGCGGCAGGTGATGTGTCGCTCGCGGGTAACTTTTATAATGCCAAGAACACGATCCACCAGGGCGATGTGACGATGAACAGCCGGTTGTTGGTGGGTGCGGACACGACCTTGGGCGGTCGTCTCTTCATCAACACCAACTCCTTCATTGTCGGTGGTTCGGCGTTTTCGATCAGCAACATCGCCTCGGACGCGTCGATCAACCAGCGTTTGACGGTGTACGGCGAGACCACCCTCAACAGCCGTGTCTTTATGGGCGGTGATGTGTCGATGAACGCCCGCCTGAATGTGGTCTCGGATATGACCCTGGGTGGCCGCCTCTTCATCAACACGAACTCGTTCATTGTGGGCGGGTCGGCGTTTTCGATCAGCAACATTGCCTCGGACGCCTCGATCAACCAGCGGTTGGCGGTGTATGGTGACGTTTCGTTCAACAACCGCTTGTTTGTGGGCGGCGATGTCTCCTTGAACCAGCGGTTGTTCGTGACGGGTGACGTGTCCCTCAACGGCAACGTGGTGGTTGCCAAGGATTTGACTATTTTGGGACGTTTGGCGGTGCAACAGTACAGCCAACAGAACATCATCAACACCACCACGACCAACTACACGCTGATTGTGTCGGAGGATTTGTCGCTGAACAACCGCTTATTCGTGAGCGGCGATGCCTCGCTCAACAGCCGTCTCACGGTGTACGGCGATGTGTCCCTCAACAACCGCTTGTTCGTACTTGGTGATGCTTCCTTCGGTGGAAACTTTTACACTGCAAAGAACACCATAAATCAGGGTGATGTGTCGATGAACAGCCGTCTGTTTGTGGCGGCGGACGCCTCCTTCGGTGGTAACTTTTACACTGCAAAGAACACCATAAATCAGGGCGATGTCTCCATGAACAACCGCCTGTTTGTCGGAGGCGATGTGTCGTTTGGTGGAAACTTGTATGTTGCCAACGTGATTACTTGCACGGAACTCATTATCACCAACACGGATTCGGGCGGTGGTGTGTTGTTTATGGATCAGGTGACGGCAGCGGGTGGTATTGCGGCGGCGAACGATATTGCTACCACTACTCGCCTGTTCGTGGGCGGTGATGTCTCGATGAACAGCCGCTTGAACGTGGGATCGGATATGACCCTGGGTGGCCGCCTCTTCATCAACACCAACTCTTTCATTGTGGGTGGTTCCGCGTTTTCGATCAGCAACATTGCTTCGGACGCCTCGATCAACCAGCGTTTGACGGTGTACGGCGACACCACCCTCAACAGCCGTGTCTTTGTGGGTGGTGATGTGTCGCTCAACAGCCGTCTGACGGTGACTGGCGACGTCTCCCTCAATAACCGCTTGTTTGTGGGCGGTGATGTCTCGCTCAACAGTCGTCTGACGGTGATCGGTGATGTCTCCCTGAACAGCCGCCTGTTTGTGGCTGGCGATGTCTCGCTCAACAGCCGCCTGACGGTGACGGGCGACGTCTCTCTCAATAACCGCTTGTTTGTGGGTGGCGATGTGTCCTTGAATAGCCGTCTGACGGTGATCGGCGACGTCTCTCTCAACAACCGTCTATTCTTGTCAGGTGATGCCTCATTCAATACCCGTCTGTCGGTGGGTAGCGATGCCACGATGAACTCCCGCCTCTTTGTGATTGGTGACACCAACATCATCAACCGCCTCTTTGTGGGCGCGGACACCACCCTCAACAGCCGTCTCACGGTGACGAGCGACGCCCTCCTTAACAACCGCCTGTTCTTAGCCGGCGATGCCTCACTCAACATGCGTCTCTCGGTCGGCAGTGACGCCACGATGAACTCTCGCCTGTTTGTGATCGGCGATGTCTCCATGAACAACCGCCTGTTCTTGGGTGCGGATGCTCTCCTCAACAGCCGTCTCATTGTGAATAGCGATGTGTCTGCTAACACGCGCCTGTTCGTGGGTGCGGACACGCAGCTGAACAGCCGTCTCGTGGTGGCGAGCGACACGTCATTGAACATGCGCCTCTTTGTGGGTGGCGATGTCTCGCTCAACAGCCGTCTCACGGTGATCAGCGACGTCTCGTTCAACAACCGCGTCTTCATTGGGGGTGACGTGTCGATCAACCAGCGCTTGTTTGTCTCGGGTGACGTCTCCCTGAACGGCAATGTGGTGGTTGCCAAGGATATAATCATTTTGGGACGCTTGGCGGTGCAGCAATACAGCAACCAGAACATCATCAACACCACGACCACGAACTACACGTTGATCGTCTCGGAGGATTTGTCTTTGAACAACCGCCTGTTTATCAGCGGCGATGCCTCATTCAACTCCCGCTTGACGGTGTACAGCGATGTTTCGCTGAACAACCGCCTGTTCTTAGGAAGCGACGCTGTCCTCAACACCCGTCTCTTATTGAGCGGTGATGCTTCCATGAACTCCCGCTTGTTCTTAGGCGCGGATGCTCTCCTGAACAGCCGTCTCATTGTGAATAGCGATGTCTCCCTCAACAACCGCCTGTTCTTATCGGGTGATGCCTCATTCAATACCCGCCTGTCGGTGGGCAGCGATGCCACGATGAATTCCCGCCTGTTCGTGATTGGTGATGTCTCCATGAATAACCGCTTGTTCTTGGGTCAGGACGCTCTCCTGAACAGCCGTCTTATTGTGAATAGCGATGTCTCTCTCAACAACCGCCTGTTCTTATCAGGCGATGCCTCATTCAACACCCGCCTCTCGGTCGGCAGCGATGCCACGATGAACTCCCGCCTGTTTGTGTTGGGTGATGTCTCCATGAACAACCGCCTCTTCTTGGGTCAGGACGCGCTCTTCAACAGCCGTTTGATTGTGAATAGCGATGTCTCTCTCAACAACCGTCTGTTCTTATCGGGCGATGCCTCTTTCAACACCCGCTTGTCGGTCGGCAGCGATGCCACGATGAACTCTCGCTTGTTTGTGACGGGTGACGCCTCGTTTGCGGGTAACTTTTACACTGCCAAGATGACGATCCACCAGGGTGATGTCTCCCTGAACAACCGTATGTTTGCGGGTGGGGATGTCTCCTTGAACAGCCGTCTCACGGTGGGTAGCGACGCCACTGTGTTCAACCGCCTCTTCATTGGCGGCGATTCGACGCTGACCAACCGTCTGTTCTTAGGTGCGGACGCCACGTTCAATGCCCGTCTGACGGTGAGCAGCGACGCGACCATGAACACCCGCCTGTTTGTGACCAACGACACCACGATGACCAACCGCCTGTTCTTAGGTGCGGACGCCTCGTTCAATGCTCGCCTGTCGGTGAGCAGCGATGCCACGATGAACTCTCGCCTGTTTGTGCTGGGAGACGCCTCCTTCAACAACCGCCTGTTCTTAGGTGCGGATGCCTCGTTCAATGCCCGCCTGTCGGTGAGCAGCGACGCCACGATGAACTCCCGTCTGTTTGTCTTGGGAGACGCCTCCTTCAACAACCGCCTGTTCTTAGGTGCGGACGCTCTCCTCAACAGCCGTCTCACGGTCTTGAGCGACGTCTCGCTCAACATGCGCCTGTTTGTGGGCGGTGATGCCTCGCTCAACATGCGCCTGTCGGTGGGTAGCGATGCCACGATGAATACGCGCCTGTTTGTGCTGGGCGATGCCTCCTTCAACAACCGCCTGTTTTTAGGTGCGGACGCCTCGTTCAATGCCCGCCTGTCGGTGGGTAGCGATGCCACGATGAATACGCGCCTGTTTGTGCTGGGCGATGCCTCCTTCAACAACCGCCTGTTCTTAGGTGCGGATGCCTCGTTCAATGCCCGCCTGTCGGTGGGTAGCGATGCCACGTTGAACTCTCGTCTGTTTGTACTGGGTGACGCCTCGCTCAACAACCGCCTGTTTGTGTTGGGAGACGTCTCCTTCAACAGCCGCCTGACGGTGATCAACGATGTGTCTTTGAACAACCGCTTGTTTGTGGGCGGGGATGTGACTCAATATAGCCGCTTGTTTGTGGCTGGTGACGCCTCGTTCGCTGGTAACTTTTACACTGCGAAGTTGACCATTCACCAAGGCGATGTCTCTGCGAACAACCGCCTCTTCGTGGGTGCCGACACGCTGCTCTATAGCCGTCTCACGGTGGGTAGCGACGCCTCCTTCAATAACCGTGTCTTCATTGGTGGCGATCTCTCGATCAACCAGCGCTTGTTCGTCTCGGGTGACGTGTCCCTGAACGGCAATGTGGTGATTGCCAAGGATATGACTATTTTGGGACGCTTGGCGGTGCAGCAGTACAGTAATCAGAACATCATCAACACCACGACGACTAACTACACCCTGATTGTGACGGAGGATATGTCGTTGAACGGACGTATGATGGTCAGTGGCGATGTGTCGATGAACAGCCGCCTCTATGTGGCGGGTGACGCCTCGTTTAGCAACCGCATCTTTGTGAACAGCGACTCTAAGATCAGCGGTAACTTGACGGTGACCAATAACGGCACCGCGGTGGGTGGATGGATTAATGGTAACAACATGTCGGTAACGGGCAATATCACGGTGGGTGGAAACATCATCATGAGCAACCCTACCGGAAGCCAAATGGCTGCGGGATCGCTGATTATTTACGGCGACGCCTCGATGAATGGAAGAATCTTCGTGAACAGTGACATGTCGATCAACGGTAACGTGACCATCGTGACCGGAAACTTGAACATGACGAACGTGAATGTTTACATCAACCAATTTTAAACCTTTGAAGAATTACACCACATAGCACATAATACGGTCTAAGACGAAACAGGTCGATAAATTTGTTTGTTCTAATTAATATATGTAATAGGAGTATAATGACCGATACCACAAATTCTGATACGAAGTCTACGAGAGCTTATTTCGAAGGATTTTTAGATGTGAGTGGCGGTAATTTATTTTTCAGTAACAATAACATCGAATCTAGATGTCATTTTTTCATTAACAATTGCGACATTTCGCTGAACGGTGCCACCTATGAAACCGGGGATATTTCTCTGAATTTTCAGATACACGAACAGAAGGGAACCGACGGTTTCCTTTCAACCCCGAATAATGATGTTTGTGACCCATCGACAACCACTGTTGCGAATCCACCGCCGGCACCTACCATTGAACCTGTAAAAACCAAGAACCCACTTCGGTGGTTTTTAGGATTTTAATAAAGGGAATTTTTACACCTTTGAAAATGCACAAAGGTGTAAAAATAAAATAAAAAATATGTGAAGGGACAGCATTGCGAAGGGACCAGCATTGCCCCGGTAGGTTCTCATTCTGTAAAAATCTTATCCTTATATAGCAGATAAAAAATATGAATAATGCACAATGGATGGACGCATCTTTAACATCAAACCGTTATATCAAATCCTACTTTAATGGTTTTGTCGACATCAGCGGTGGACATTTATATATCCGTGGAGGTAACAACGCTCCGTCAGGAAGTAATTATAATCTTTACATCAATAACGGTGACATCTCCTTGAACGGACGTTTATTTACGAGCGGCGACGTATCATTGAATCAACGATTATTTGTTTATAGCGATGTGTCATTGAATACCCGGCTCTTCGTAGGAGGCGACGTCTCGCTCAATAGCAGTCTTACGGTCTACAATGACGTGTCGCTCAATACCCGGCTTTTCGTGGGGGGCGACGTCTCACTCAACCGCCGTCTCACGGTCTACAACGATGTGTCATTCAATACCCGGCTCTTTGTGGGGGGCGACGTCTCGCTCAACAGCCGTCTTACGGTCTACAATGATGTCTCGCTCAACACCCGACTCTTTGTGGGGGGCGACGTCTCCCTCAACAGCCGTCTCACGGTTTATAACGACGTGTCGCTCAACACCCGGCTCTTCGTGGGGGGCGATGTGTCGCTCAATAGCCGTCTCACGGTCTATAACGACGTGTCGCTCAACACCCGGCTCTTTGTGGGAGGGGACGTGTCTCTCAACCGCCGGCTCTTCGTAGGCGGCGACTTATCGTTAAACGGTAATATAGTGATCGGTAAAGATGTGAATATTATGGGAAGATTGATGGTGCAACAATATACCCAACAAAATATCATCAATACCACGACCACCAATTATACTCTCATCGTCTCCGAGAACTTATCTTTAAGCGGAAATGGTAATGTAGCCGGAATTTTAAATGTCGGAAATACTACTGCGTCAACCACCAGCACGGATGGTGCATTCGTGGTGAGTGGCGGAGTCGGTGTTGCAGGTGATATTAATGGTAATGGTAATATTAAAACCACAGGTAATATTACTACATCCTATAATATTAGTACAACTGGTAGCGGTAACATAACTTCTGCTACTACAATTACTGCCACCGGTACCCTGACTGCTGGTAATGTTAGTACCGGGGGTACGATTACTGCCACCGGTGCCCTGACTGCCGGTAGTGTTAGTACCGGGGGTACGATTACTGCCACCGGTGCCCTGACTGCCGGTAGTGTTACTACATCGGGTACTGTAACAGCTGCATCATTTAATGCGACGTCAGATTATAGAATAAAATATGGTGTCGCGGACTTGGACGAAAGTTTTGTGATCGACGGGGTGCGCCCGGTAGAGTATTATGTGAACGATCGACAAGAAAAGAATTTTGGTGTGATCGCCGACGAACTACAACAAATCTATCCGTGCCTGGTGACAGGAGAGAAGGATGGAGAACAATTACAGTCGGTGAATTATATTGGTATTATTCCGTTGTTAATAAACGAAATTAAAAACCTTAAAAATGCCGTCAAGGCGCTCCAACTAAGCCTGGAAGAGCGGGGCGTTTTCTCCGCGTAGAGCGATAATGCGACTTGTTAGACGTGGATCGATTCACCAAAATTCGTACTTTTTTGGTAGAAGATTTGGTATCGGAAGTAGGGGTCGACGCCGACGATTTAAGGATGGATTTCAAGGTGGTACGATGGTGAGGATGTAGATCAAACTCTTGGAAGATGAAATAAAGGTGGTTGATTTTATTGAAAATAAACATACACTTTTCAATCCGAATATCATTGAATATAGGTAGAACCGATAAATGGTTCTCGCTAGTTTTCAAGAACATTGGGATATCGTCATGGTCAACATCCACCACGAAAGATAAGATATCGACCAGTTTGTATCGCGATGTGGGGGTAACCACCTTATGTTGTTGTATTATTTTAAGAACAGTCTCTTTGGATAAGAGAGAACCTGCGCCCCCATCATCGACGACCAAATCGACCTTTTCAAACGACACGTTCTCGATATAGTTGTATTTGTTGATGTAGACAAAATTCGCCCCGATAGCTTTCAGTGGTGTCCTTTCCCGATTGTTCGAAATATTATGGAGCCGTTCGGTGTCTTGGATCCAAGAGATTGATTCTAAATCGTCACTCTCATTACCACCCTCTCCATCGCCTTCTTCCACCTCTTTTTCTGAAAGGTCTGTGGGATCATCGTAGATATCATCATAAATGTTTTCAACAAATAGGGTCATGGGTTTATACTTTTTGCACAAGTAAAAAGTATAAAACAAACTAAGCCCGAATATAGAATGCGTCGCCCCACCGGCAATCCCCTGCCCATTTTGTTTGGACCCGTTTCAGTCCAAACTTATCTAAATAGGCGTCCATTTCGTCGATCAAGGCACAATTCTCATAAACATAATCCGAGTTGACTTCGGTGTATAAATAGTCCACGTTTGGCAAATAACTCTCCATACCTTTCAATGCCCGTAGCTCGGTGCCTTGGATATCAAAGTTCAAAAAGTTGAAGCTGATGTCGTAATTACAAATAATATCTTTCAACAGCTTGGTTTCGGCCTGGAACGAATCGACATACCATACCGTGGGGTGAAATTGTTTATGGAGATGCATGTTCAAGAAGGACGACGACTGGCCATTGTTCGAGCGATTGAACGTAACAATGTCTTGACTATCCGAAACAACGGCTTGTTCAATAAGTATGCCGGGGTAACGCTGCTTAGACAATGCTACCTTGTCTTCTAAAGCCTCTACCCATAAGATTTTATCGCGTGAAATATACTTTTCGTAGTTAGCCAATTCTTCGCATTCGTGAGCACCCACATGTAAAATACCTTTGAAATTGACATTATACATAGCCACCAATGCATCCAAAGGAATAAGCATTGATCCAACCAACAAAGCAATAAGTTATCATATTGGGGTGTTTTTATATCGAAATCCGAATAAATAAACTTTCATAGTCTCGACACGGATTCAAACCGCCTCCGGGAGTAGGTATTGTAAAAAAGAAAAATTGAAAAGTAAGTGTCAAAAGTATAGATCAATACTAAAGAGTGTCAAAAACGTCCCAAAAAATGAATCTCTGCATACCGCGTGTCGAGTCAACAATTACCAAAGATTACATATACAATAAACTATGTAATCTTAATGCTGGAAAGATAGAAAAATTGGTGGAAATACCACTGAAAAATGATTCGGCCCATAAACGTATACTTTTTCGGATTCTATTGAACAACGGCGACCCAGCAAATACTATCAAGGAGATTCTTAGTGAAAGAGGGAACATAAATTATGTGTACGAGCCCCCCTGGTTCTGGCGAATCGTGCCTACGAGTCAGAGAATATGAAGTTAAAATACTTGTCAATGACTAGATTGTTCGTTTTACAGTAACTTTTGTCGATCTTTTTAAAGCAAAAAAAGAAATAATGAAACCCCAACCATTTTTTTCGCGAATCCGCGTTACTAATCTCCTTAGAAAAGATGGTATCGATATACGTATAAGCGTGTAACAGTTCGAGTATTTCGTCTTTAAGTTTGTTTTTAATTTCGTATAAAAACAGTAATCTATTCTTCTCTTTTAATAACTCGATGTTCTCCACCCCGGACATCCGTTTTCCATGCGTCTGATTAGAGCCAGTGGATACAGATTGATTTTCCCATTTATAGAGAATAAACCGAATCTCGTTCTTAACATCTTTCAATTTATTGATGAGCGTTTTCTTATAATATTCTATTTTTTTAATGAACGAAAAGATGTTGACGTTACATATGACCGGGAACAATCGTTTTACTTCTTCAGGAATCAATGCAGTATTTGCCCCGTTAATTTCGCTATTTTTTTCCTCGATTTCTTTGATTTTTTCCAACACCAACATATTTTTTTCATTGTCCCGCTTGATAAATAAAAGCTTATTATTCGCCATTTCCATACTGTTCAATAATTTATCGTATTGATGCGCGTTTCCCTGATACGCCTGAATAGCAGATTCGTATTTTAAGTAATTTACTAACGAAATAAGCAGTAGAATAGTAGCATTTATAGCGGTCATTAACGCACTACTCCACGACAAACAGCTCGAAAAGGGTGATCCAATCGTAGCGAATCCGGTCAAAAATATGGATGGAAATGTCAATAAATTAAGTTTATATTGTGTGACGTATTTAGCTTGAACATATAAATTTTTCTGTCCATTGATGAAGGTGATCAAAATATCGATTTCGTTCGAATATTTATTATCGGAGTTTATGTTGTAATATTTTTCGATAAATTTTTCGACATCTTTGTAGGAGAGTTTTTTATATTTTTTATTACGATTAGCATGATCGGACGAGTAATCACTATAAAAGGAATGTTCTCGTTTCAAGGTCCGTGGTGCTCGTTTATTTTTATCTGTTTCTGTTTTGCTATCTAAATATAATTGACCAATATTGTTGCTCTCCAATTCTGCGTCACTGTTACTACCGCTATTAATCGGACTATTACTTAATATATGGGTGCGGTGCAACGAAATGTCTGTAATACTAGAGTCATAAACCATGGTATTGAATCGCTCGTTCAATAAATTAATCATAGAATCTCCAAAGCTGAGGGTAGCGAATAGTTCTTCATCTCGATTGCCACTCACATCATTTAACGATAACGTTCCATTATAATTATTCAAAGGTGTAAAACCATTTTGGGTTGTTTTGATATAAAAACTCGAATTTTTATAGCTGGAGTCAGATTTCCCTGATTCAATATCATAGTTGATGTTGATCATAATATTAGAATCATCCGTGTTAGACGAATTGCTCGATTGATGCAGCGAAGCATTGTCGCCCCCTTTTTCAAACGAATCGTGCGAGTCGGAACGTTTGACAGAATCGACCGGAGATTCTGGACCATAACCGATGGTTTGCCCTCCTTCGAATTTCAAAGCATACTTATCGTTCGAATGACGTGGGTCGCCTTCCATTACACTAAATTTGTATTTACTAAATCACAAAGATAATCGTTTCGAAGGCCGTCTAATTATTCGAGTTTCAACCAATCAGCTGTGATAGCGGTGTAAAATTGAATGTTGAAACCGACGATTGATTGGTACCACAAATACTACGCAACCAATGGAAACCCAACCTGCCCCCCATCTACAAACTTTGGCCCAAAGACGACTCATCAGTGATTATAAACAGAATTTACGACATTTCTTGCTGACCTCGAGATTCAATAACCAAACATGGAGCGAAAATAGCCGTTATAGGGACACACATAAACAGATAAAATGTATATACTGTTCACCGGATCCGATATCGCGGGACATACCGGTGGATGCGGTCGCGTTTGTTTTAGAAATGAACAATGATACAAATAAAATTATTGGTATCGGTATGATCACCAATCACTCTCAGATAAACAGATATCGTGTTTACCGCGAAGGTAACTATAATCGATATAATTACGTAGGAAAGGGTCGGATTGACCGGATCCAAATGACTGCCGACGAAGAGCGAATCATGAAAGTGTTTGATATTTTATGTTTTACGGGAAATACCCATATGAAGCGGGGACAGGGACTGAAATTATTCCCGGTGGATATGCTTTATAGATGCAGTGTAAAATTAGATTTAGTAGAGTTTGTGAGCGAAATGTTCAAAAATAGATTATTACACCAGTAAAACATATAGATGTTTTGTATACACAATATACAAGAGGTGTAAATGAGTAATAAAAATAAGGAGGACATTTACGACGTCTCGACATATACAGAAAAAGAATTATATGACTTGTTGGATTTGAACCACCCGACGGATCGAGAGTTAGAGGCCAAAATTATTTTTATGATTAAAAAATACGATAATATCAACAATGATTCGGGTAAAAAATTGGCCAAGTTCTTCACAGATATTTATAACCATTTTTTCGACGACGACGCTGACGATACCGATAACGACAACCATACATCCTTAGAAGAAGAACATGTAAAAATAGATATTGTGGAGGGATTTACTGGGGACGATCCAATGGACACCATTCAGGTCCAAACGGCGACCCTAACCCAAAAGGAAAACAAGGACCCGACCCAACCGGGTTTATCGGCACAATTACAAACCAGTGAAACCAATATTAATTTTATCAAGCCGTTGGATTATGCCGCGGATCAAATCAACCCACTTTTGAATCAAACCACGAAGAAAATTATCAGTATTGATAGCCAATATAGGGATGATAAAACCAGTATGCCGACCGAATTTGCGTTTAATTTATCGGCACCGCTGAAGGATGTGGTGTCATTGAAGTTGTATTCGGTCCATATACCCTATACGTGGTATACGATCGGGAAGAGCTATGGCAGTAATATTTTTTATTTGAAGGGCAATGTCCCTGGAATCGAGAACAATCCTAACCAGTACATGATGTTTGATATTTCTGTGGGGAATTATACACCTCAAGAATTAGTGAATGCGGTCAATGATAGCATCAATGGTAACCCGGCGAAAAATATACTAGGAAAACGTAATATTTATACCGACGTAAGTTTTGGGAGCACCAGCATAACCTATAATAACAACACGTCGTTAGCGAGTTTCAACATCGACATAAGAAAACAGTATAATGAAAACAGTTTTTATTTGTATTTCGAACAATACTCCACCCCTAACAAATATGATGCGTCGGGTAACATGGATTATTTTGCGAGAACTGACACCATAACATCGTTTTTAGGGTTCAACCAGCAGTCGTATGATTTCAACATTTTGAATTCTTATTGGTACTTGAATTATTACGATCCGTCCCAATTGAACGACCTGGATGATGGTAACAATTATTATCTGACATCGAGCAATAATTCGCTCACTATCATCAAATATATCAGTAATTTTAGTGCGGCAAACCCCCAAGGATTTTATGACGGAACCAACGTAGATTTATCGTTCAACCTGACATTATCACTTGCCCTGAACCGATCCTACAGTAGGAACAACCTATTCAATGATTTAAGTAACCAAATATTTAATTGCCCGTACCTGTCCAACGAATCGTATATTAAACGTATCAATATAATGGACCCGAATAATGCAAATTATGGACGATCTTACTTCCAATTGAAACTGAAACCTAACCGCTATGTGACCAATAATTTGACGAATTCAAAACTATGTGTTAGTTTCCCCTACGAAACAACTATTTGGAGTAGTTCAACCTCGTGTTTCGGGTTCTCTTATTTGAACAATGATTACAACGAATTCAACGAAATGAATTTAATACAGGCCGAAACCACGGTCATACCCGAAACCATTAATTATGTCATCAATGGCACACCGAAAATATTACTCACCTGCACGAATCCGAACTTCGTATCTTATTTGAACAATATTGAGATAGATATCAAAGGTTCTACGGTGAATACTGACGGTTATACGGTGAACGATTATATTACGGCGATCAACAATGGTATTACGGATGCCACGTCGGTCACCCCCTTTTTACGTGGTCCGTCGGCGGCGTCGAATTATACGTATTTATATGACCCTACCATACTCCCCGAATATACGTGGGCGTACATGGACGATTACGACAAGTTCAATATCTTTCTCAATATGAAAAAAACGTTTGACGTGTCGACGTATAGAGTTGATTTCAGCGGCGCATTTTTCAACGAATATTTTGGGTATGGAGAACCTGAATCCATCAACCTTATGGCGTCTCTGAACACGATTTCTGTTCGAGGTTATATGAAAGACAGTGCCCTGACCATAGTGAGCGCGAGTCAAAATATGCCGCAAATAGATACTAACCATTCGGATACAAGTGTTCAACTTACTTTTGATATATCGGGTGTTACCTATGGTAACAGTCCAATCTACGGTAACATATATATTGTCAAAGACGACAACGATTACTCTGAAAACAATATCAATAACAATTGGCAAATACCCTCGTATAAAAATGGTGTGTATGAAAGTTACGAATATGTTATATCGGAATATACGTATACGGTGAGCGATGCCAGTTTTTCGACCTATTTCGGTGATCAATATTTACAAATATTATCTCGGAGTATCGATGTATCGAGTAACGGGTTCTCAGTACCGGGTGATTCCATTTCCTTTTCAGGAAATTTTGTGACAGTACCGAGTAACATCAACAATATTTATTTTGACGACATGTCGTTTGTTGTCCACGGCCAAAATTTGGCGGTGGTTAGTGACAGTAGCTGGTCGGTGATGGGTAATGCATGGACAATCGACACAAGTAACAATTGGACCGTGAGTGGCAACACGTTTTTAACGACGAGCAATATGTGGTCGATTACCAATAACAATGGTTTTACGGTTTCTACCAACATACCCTTGTCGAGTGACCTCACATTTTCCGGAACATCGCTGATTTTGAGAGGTAATAGCTATAATGTTCTCGGTACCAATATACTTGATCTATCTTATCAAAATTTATGGAAAATAAATGCCACCACATATTCGTTGTCCAACGAAATTTTTACCGTAACTACGAGCAATGCCATCACCAATCCGACCCCTTTTTCCCCGATGGCGGTGAGTAAAGACGCGATTCGTTTGTTCAACAATACCATGACCGTGACCGGACAAAACCTGGTAGTGTCCAGCCCCTATTTCAACTTCATTGGGGCCCATGCAGACGGCACACGGATAGACGGGTCAGGAACAACCCTAACCACAAACGATTTATCGTATGTGATAGTAGGAACGTCGTTCAATTATCGTAATAGTACAGGGACCGGTGCCCCCTTCGCGGTATACTTCGACAATGTGACGATCAATGACGATACGGTGATCCAGGGTGATTTACTCTATATAACCACGAATGGTACTATCAGGATAGAGAACCCGTATTATACAATTGAGGGCGACACGCTTTCGATAAGTTATAGTGCGGACGGCATGGGTCAATTTGAATTGAATGGTAATTTGTACGACTTGGTGGTAAGTGCGACCAATTTTGTTTTAAGCCCTACCGGTATTCGTACGAACGATTTGACGATTTACGGATATAATGTGAATATGTCATGTAAGACCCCGATCAATGTTAAGACGGATGCTTGGGATATCTCTGCTAGTAGTATCACGTATAATAACAATAATAACTATATCGTCAGTAGCAGCAACCAACATGATATAGATATCAATGCTAGTTTGTTTCAACTGATTTCGTCTAATAATACGAGTGGTGTTTTACCGGAAATAAGTTATAATAATGTAAGCAATACTTTTTCGGTAGTCACCCGAGGGAGCATAACGACCGATAATATAATTGTAAACCCGTATCCGTCGTATCCGAATGCGGTGAATTATTTGGCGATAAATTTTCCGACGACTACATTGACAAGCGCAACTACGTCGTATTTGACTATAATTGATACGAGTAATACGGGAGTATTATATGCGAATAGTGTTGTAATCGATAACACCGCACCATCGAGCCCCTTGGTTTTCCATAGTAATTTATATCGTTCATTGACAGCGACACCCCTATCATTTACGTACCAATCTTCGTGGAGCTTGGTAGGGCTGACACTGAAGGTCTATTATTATTCCCCCCAACTTACCACGGAGTATTTACAGTCGGACGATGGTAGCTTTATAAACTTGACGATAACTACGACCATCGCCAATGGAACCCCGACAACAACAGTACTATTCACCAACTCGAATGGTGGTAATGAAACATATAGTTTTAATTACCCGATAAGCTATGTAACCGGTGTGAGTATGGGGGTCTATACCGGGTTGGATACGGATTTTGTCACGGTAAATATAGACAGTTATGTGTTGAGTAGTAACGCGGTAGCAATAGATAATGTTTTTAATTCACCACTAGGTAACAGTGGAAGTGGAATCTTATATTTTACGAATAATAATACGACGGTGACTATGAACGGAAACACGATCACTACCCCCACCGGATATTATTTTTCGATCGTCAATAGCGATTTGAACGTGGGTTATAATATACCGACAGCCAATATAAAGGTGAATGGAAGCGATAATAATCTGTCGATTAACCAAAATATTTATACCATAAATGGAGTTGTAACCACCGCCGAACCGTTAAATCTGACTAGCCAGTCTAATATAGTGATAAAACCGACCACCAGTAATACTACGGTATATATGCAGGGGGCGAGGAGTTCATTGTACGAACTGACTACGATAACTGGATCCACCATCACGATAAAAAAGGATGTTTATTCGCATTTGTACCACGGATCGAACACGTCTTCCATAACCGTGACCGAAGCTTTTCAAAATTTGGTGAATAATACGATAAACATCTTTGGTAACTGTGTAAATATCAACAACGGTGCCAACTTTTCTACGACCTTTAATAGAAGCGACTATCCGAGTGGGAATATTGTGGTGGGTTCGTCGCTATTTACGTTGAGTAACACGGACACGGCCGGCCCATTAACTTTGACGAATTCTTTGTTCAAGGCCTCCTATAAGTCGTATTTAACCGCACTTGGAAATGCTCTCATGGTGGGTGCCAACAATACCAATTGGTCCATTATAAGTAAAAATTTACAAGTATACGACCAGAGCTTTCAATTTATGGATATGTCATTTACCTTACCGGGTAGTAATTTTGTCGTGACGGATAATTTAACTATTGATGGAAATCAGTTTTCAGTGTTGGGAAATATATTTCTTACCCCGAGTGAACAACTGAACTTGGTGACGACCGCGGATTATTTTGGGCAGAGTTTTACTACCCGTACCTATACGGTCTATGGAAGTACGTATACTTTGCCGGAAAACAGCATTAAGTTCCAGACGGATGCGTCAAATTACGTATGGACCCCTATCAGCCCGAACGGGTTCTCGATCAACAATACTTTACAACTGAGTGGGTACGATATTACAAATATTATAGGAACTACCTTCACCATCACCTCGCAAGGTAATAATAATTATAGGATCTATTCGCCGCAATACCTGGATGTTTCGGCAGATACGGTCAATGTACTTAACGGTGGAACTATCACGTTTGTAGGCAGACAATATTTAACCCAAGATTCCGGAAAACAGCGTATTAGCGTGGGGTCTGCAACTAACTTACACGATTTCAGTATAAATATCGTATACGCCCGGGATTATTGCCCGATGACAAATTTATTGTCGACCCCCAAATTTTTAGGTAATTATGCAATCAACCCCGACGAAGAATTATTTAAAATTTATCCGAGATTCACCTATCTAACACCTACTTTTGGTAACGAGGTAGATGTTGGCTACGTAGTAACGAATAAGACGGGTAAAACGTTTAAGCCTAAGAACTTGACCCAATTACAAAACGCTATTAATATCATATTAAATAATTATACGGATGCGGACGGTAAAAGCATTTTATTCGGTTCTCAAATCGTCTTAACATTGAACACGAAAAATCCGCGTGATCCACTGTTGAACTGTAACCTGAATCTGGTGATGAACAAGTCGATACAAACCAAAGATTACGCCATAGAATTTGTTAATTATGTGGATAATTATGGAAACATCAACCAAACCTGGGAACCCTTCTTACATGTGGATGCGAGCATGGTGGATATGCCGTATGCGTTGGCCAATACCGAGAACCATACATCGATCGTCACTGATAATATTAAAAATCAAACATTGATAACAGCCACCGATATTGTGTCGATCATTGGCATACAATTGAATAGGAATAACAATGTCATTAAGTTTGTGGCGTATGAGGACGGAACTATCTCGAACGATGTTACGATAACACTACCCATATACACGAGCACAGGTACGCTGATAAATTATTCGCGCGATGTTCTCATCCGTAAAATAAATAGCTTGTTGTCGACCACGATCGCCGCAGGAACAAGTTTATATATAACGACGACCAGCACAGCTAGTTATGTGTCATTAAGACCGAATATTAATTTGATTTACACCTCAAACAGTTATAATTTGGTGTTTTATGATACGATCAGTTTCGTGAAATGTTATGTAGGCGTGAAAAGCATCCGAAACACGACCTGGGACACGACAGTAGGTTGGATATTGGGGTTTAGAACCAATTCGGAATATGATTTGTCACAATATCCATTGACGGCTACTGGTATACTTATTATAGGCGATACGGGGGTTTGTACTAATTTATTCAATTATTTTTTGCTATGTATCGACGATTATACGCAAAACCATGTGAACGACGGTTTAGTTACAATAACCTCAAACGATACCAACATACCGTTGCCATCTTATGCAGATCGGGCGAATTTTACGTGTAACCCGGTAACCAACGATTTGAATTATAATAACATTGCCACGGATTATGCCAAGTTGACTCAAAACCAAATTTATTCGTTAACCCAGCTGGCGAACAACCAAACCTCTAATTCGTCCAACTTGTCTCGGGGAATAAATACCAAGAGTTTTGGTAACGGACCCTACGTCCAAGACGTCTTTGGACTGATCCCGGTGAAAACATCGGGGCTACCGCCTGGTGGTACGTATGTGGAGTTTGGTGGCACATTACAAAACCAAGATAGAATCTATTTTGGGCCGGTGAATATACACCGTATGTCGATAAAACTGGTGACGGATCGTGGAGACATAGTAGATTTGAATGATGTGAATTGGTCATTTTCACTCATTTGTGAACAATTATATAAACAACGTCCTGCACTGAAATCTAACCAATAGTCTGGGTAAAATATAACACGACAGTTTATAGTATTCGGTATGTCGCAAAGTGATTATATAAAATATAAACGTGTGTCTACCGAATTACGTTTAGATGCTAGTTGCAGTCCGGTGTTAACGTCACAAAATTATTTGGATTTTGAACAGTTTAATTTAGAGAACACGGTTGTGAATACCTGTAATAATTATAGTTTATTGACACCGAGTGGAGAACAAATCGTGTTTGGTATGGAGAAAAATGCGACATATTGCCCGTCATTCAACCTTTGTCGTAATACCAATAAACGGCCGAACCGAATACCGCTGCCCCCGGTCTATTTCACTCCGGTCCCCCAACCGTTGAACTGTAAACAAAAGAAGAACGCGCCGTGGTTGAAAAACGGCTGTATTTGCTCGATCGACAGTGTAAACACTCTACGCTATGTGTGTAAGTGTAAGACGTCTGCATAGCCGACCTAATTTAGTCTTTGCAACTTGCACATGCCACCGAATTTTTTATTTTAAAAAACATGTTAGGCCAAGATGGTCGAGAACTTGGTTCCACCGGTTTTGGTGTATTATTGCGTGGTTTGGGTTCGACCCGGACAATATTCGTGAACAGCATTTTCATCGTAAAAAATTGATGTTTGTAAATTATATAGAGTTAAAAACATCCATAAAACCAATGTCTAAAATGTGTATTGAACACGATTACCACTACAACAATCGTGACAGTAAAGAGGACCTGGATGAACTACGGACGATGGTTCAACAACTAACCCAGCGTGTCGAACAATTAGAGAGGGATAATCGAGAACTTCGTCAACAAAGAATCGTCACTAATAAACGTGAACCTAAAATGGCGCTTCTCTCTCCTCCCTCTCTCTCCTATACGGATTGGATAAATACCTTGTTCTCGTATATTCCGGACCAACTGAACACGGTGTTTGAGAACGATCTGATCGCGGGTATAAAGGGGGTATTTGATACGAGTGTACAGAATACGGCGATTTTACCGATAGCGGTGTTTGATAAACGTCCTGGGACCTTTTATTATTACAACGAGAACGGGGCATGGACCGTGATGGAGCCAGCGGATTTCAATACCATCGTGAATCGTATTTGTTACCATTTTGTGGTGGAGTTTAAGCGCCATTGGTACGACCCTAACCTCAAAAAGATCCAAGAATTGAACGAATACCGGGACAAGTATAACGATTATTATATGAAAATCTTGGGGGGTACCCGTATTTCCGATGATTCTCGCCGCCAAAGAATACGGAATTATGTGTATCAACTTATCAAGCAATAATCTTCGCAAATGAAGTGGAGGGGAGAACCTGGACCATCGAATGATTGAACTGAGAAAAATTGAAAGATAATTTTAATTTTTATCTGACCTATTATAAATAACGATCGCAATGTCAAACGCATTAGCCGGCACCCCGCAATACCTGTCTCAGAAGAATGCCCATCCGAGAGACGAGTTCATTTCGTTCGAAGAAGGGCCGCATATTTATACGGTATGTGGAGAACGTGGTACATTCACGTCGGTAACAACGTGGAATCATAGCCATTTCTCCCACTTTGATGCGAATGGTATTGTGGATAAACTCCTTTTGGGTAAAAAGATGAAGGATCCGACCTATAAATACTACGGTATGACCAAAGAAGAAATATTGGCAGATTGGGATAACAACCGCGATCGTGCCGCATCTGCTGGCACCAAAATGCACTACGACATTGAGTGTTATTTCAACGGCATGGACGTGGTGAACGACAGCGTCGAATTCGGGTATTTTATGCAGTTTCGTAAGGATTTCCCCGATCTGGTCCCCTACCGCACCGAATGGATGGTCTATTACGAAGAATTGAAGTTATCGGGGTCGATTGATATGATTTTTGAGAACCCGGACGGAACCCTACAAATCTACGACTGGAAACGGTGCCAAGAAATTAAACATGAAGATCCCTACGGTAAATATGCGGTCACCTCGTGCATTTCGCATTTACCCGACACCAACTTTTGGCACTACGCACTGCAACTAAACATGTATAAAACGATCCTGGAACATAAATATGGTAAAAAGGTGACGGGTCTGTATCTGGTCTGCCTTCATCCTGATAATGTTTATAAAAATTATCAACGTATTGAAGTACCGGTTTTGGAGAACGAAATGCGGGATCTGGTCGAGTTACGACGGAGCCAGGTATCCCCGCCTTCAAATGTTTAAGGTAGTAAAACACATAAAAACTAAATCGTAATATAAGGTAATGCTGTCTTTAATACTCAATACACAACCGGGGGTTCTCCAAATGACGATCCCATTTTTTTTCTTAGCGGCGGTTCCAATGTGCGCGAAAAAGCTGTATTTGCTTTATAAAAATCGCGTACCTAGGTTCTCCCCCATCAAAAACACAGAAGATATTGCGTACGAATATTACCAAAGAATCAAAGATAGATATTCCCAGACCTTTGGGGGATCTAAGGACTACGACGCCAATGTGGATCCGGTGTTTTATGTGAAAGACGAATATAACAATGTAATCAAGATCGAAAACAACTATTTGGAGAAGGAATGGAGAACCCGGATTTTAATCGAAACATGTCCGCGTGGAAACGTGATTATGTACTATGACCCGTATAAGATGGGGTTTTGTTATTATAGCGATACGACAGCGATTCCGTATAACATTTTGAATGCAATCGCGATGAAGTATGTGCTGACGTTCTATTGTCGGGCCTTTTTTGTGGATAACAAGATCAGCCATTATTTCAAGAAAAACGATAGCATTACGGACCCTACCCTCTACGATTCGTCACTCATACCGATCCATTATATCGAAGAGAAACCCCGAAAGACCGTGAAAAAACCTAGCAGCATCGCTATTCACACGAACAATAATCCGTTTATAAAGGCGAAAAATTATGGTAAAAATCAGGCTCGGATCATTCAGCCTATCGGGCAATTGGTCGGATTACAACAAAAAACCAGTCTGAAAGACAAGTTTCAGATGTTTGTTCTTATGTTCAAGCAGACGACGAATAAATGGTGGAATTATTTTTGGACCACGGTAGGATTCGTACCGACCCCCCCAAAGTCCGCATCATTGGAGAACCGTGCCGCAGAACCCGAAAAGGAATATAACTGCAACCGCTTCATCCATATGGGGAAAATAAGTAATTTTAACTTTTTACAAAAGCCCCTAAAAACGAGCTGTTTGAACGGGTTTGAGTCTAAGCTGTTAGATAACCTGAAATCGGAAACCAAACTCCAAAAGGATGTGTTGAATTATAAAAACTATAAAAATTATAAAGAAAGCAAGCAGGAGTAAACTGACTGGTTATTTTGGAGGCGGCGCCTGTTTTTTACACCATTGAATGAACCCGTTGGATTTTTCGATTTGGAAGGATGTGCCTAGATGTTCTCGTGCGATTTCATAGGCTTTTAGTTCTTTTTCTGTTAAAGAGGCGATATATTGCTGAACCAGGTTCTCGAGTTCATTGTTACACCTTTGCCGATTTAAATCGCCCACATTAGTGTGCGATTCTGCTGGTACATAAGGCAAAGTAACGTTACCACGCGCTGCTTCGCAGAAAATGCGCGAAGGTGTAGGATTCATTTTGATTGATAAAATAAAACATGTTATTTGTTTTATCAATTTTATCGGCGGGATCAACGGTTTAATTGTTATTAGGTAGAGGCATGTTCATAGTGTTCTTAGGGACCACCGTATCGTTGTTAATGCATTTGTTACCCAGTTGTTGGACATACTTGTCTTGGGTAGTTGCGGTGATTTGGGAGGTGTCCTTGGTAAAATTACATAATTTTTTAGACACAATAACATCGGTTTCGCAGGTCCCCTGTTTCTTGACGGTGCCGTCGGGGGTACATAAATTATACTGTTGGATCGCCTTCTTGGCAGTATTGGTGATATACGTCGACTGGTCGCTGGTGTGTTGGTTGTTATCGGGTTTCACCGTATTACATTGACTGTTGCAGGGTAATCGCCGGTTCCATCCTTGGATACGTAGGCTATTGAGACCGTGTATTTCTTCTTGTAACATACCTTTGGTGTTAATGACGGAAGACTTGATCACTTTCGGATCATTGAGGGGTAAAATCCCGGATTGAACGACTTGTCCGATATGAAATGTACCACAACAACCGCCATGGCCACGGGGATAGATACCCCGGAACAAGGTTCTCGGCAGAGAGCGGGATAAGGAGGTTTGCCCCACATACCCTTGGTTACGGAGGGTCCCGTTGATCGAAAAATGGGGTTTTCCGACGCTTAAATTATTGTATTGGGCATTTGTTTTCTTTTTAAGTGTGGCAATCGACATTATATATTAGCCCGAGATAATTTTGTAATTTGTTCCACCAACACCTGATTCTGTTGTATAAGTGCATCGATTTGGACCTGTTGCTTGGCGACCATGGCATCGAGTTTTTGTACGGCAGATAATGCGACGGTGAATATCATATCCTTCTTCAGCCCTAAGAAATCATCGACCTTTTTACCAAACACAAACAACTTCGTCTCATTGGAGGCACCATCTACTGGTGGATCAATTGTAAATTCGGTGGGGGATAGGACAGAAGATACTGTAAATCTTAAATAGTTATGCTGATCGCTGTGGTCATTCTCCTGCTGGATAGCGAGCTCCACCATATCACCGACAATTAACTGATCGTCCAGGGCCTTATTCAAAGTAACCTTTTGCTCCGACGCATCGTATGATGCCGTACAGTAAATGTTCGGTATAAAACGGGTACCCGAAACATCAACTGCTAATCGTAACAAATCGAGTTGGTTCACTTCTTGGGCAATGAAACCGATATGTTTACTACGATCAAAGTTCTCGTCAATGTATTCGAATGTACACGGATTAAGTTTTCTTAACAAATTCAAAGCATCGTTATTATCCAACGGTTGTATGTTTTTCTTGATACGTATATCTGAACTTACTGTAGTACTAGTACCTGTATAAACCGTACCACCCTTGGGTAACAAGAACAGTTTATTATTGTTGGTACCACCGCTACCGCAATTGATGTAGCCTCCCATGTTGGTAGTATCCACCCCCATACCCATCGTTATAGAGGGGGAGTTGATACAAAACGGATCGACCACGTTACTGGTGACCAACGAATACGATCCCGTACCCTGCTGTATTGCCATAATATTATTACCGGATGTGACAGCACTACCGACCGAAAGGCGTTGGTTTATAGATACGTCAACCAGTGAGACCAAACCTCCCGAGGCGGTAATAACTTCGGCGAAAAACACCCCACCCTTGGTATCGGTGTTGTTAATAATAAGCTCGGTACATGTTATAACATTAGCAACCGTCAAATTACCATTGAACGAGACGTCGTTGTTGACAAACAGGCGGTTATTCATCGATACATCGCCTCCAACAAAAATACGACTATTGAATGAGACATCGCCCTGATTAATCGTGGTGAGTGCGACATACATATTTCCACCGAAAGAGGCGTCCGCAGCTACAAATAATCGAGTGTTCATGGAGACATCGCCCTGATGAATCGTGTTCTTTGCATTGTAAAAATTACCGGCGAAAGAGGCATCCACAGCTACAAATAAACGATTATTCGTGGTGACGTCGCCCTGGTGAATCGTGCTCTTGGCATTGTAAAAATTACCGGCGAAAGAGACGTCACCGAACGAAAATAAACGATTATACAACAATACATCGTTGGATACGATAAGCCGACTGTTCATCGAGACATCACCCCCCACAAAAAGCCGGCCGTTGAATGAGACATCGCCAGCTACAAAAAGTCGGTTGTTGAACGAGACGTCACCATTCACCATGAGACGATTGTTCAAAGATAAATCTTCGGACACGATCAAGGTATAGTTGTTGGTAGTGGTATTGATAATGCTTTGTTGGCTGTATTGTTGTACCATCAACCGGCCGAGGATCATGGTATCTTTTGCGATTACGACATTGCCATTGAGCGAAACATCGCCCGAGACAAAGAGGCGTTGATTGATCGATAAATCGCCCGCCACAAACAGACGGTTGTTCAGGGACACATCGCTATATACAATGAGACGGCAGTTGATCGAGGCATCAGAGGCAATGTTGCTGATAGAAAATGCCGCACCCCCGACCAAGAGGGCATTGTTATTAATAAATAACCGGCCACCTAAGGTCACATCCGAACCAACCAACAAGCGACTGTTCATAGAAACATCGCCACCCACAAAAAGACGATTATTCAGTGACACGTCGCCGCCCACAAAAAGACGATTATTCAGCGACACATCGCCACCCACAAAAAGACGATTATTCAGTGACACATCGCTATATACAATGAGCCGTCCGTTGATCGAGGCATCGGATGCAATGTTGCTTATGGAAAATGCCGCGCCACCGACCAAAAGGGAATTATTGTTAATAAACAATCTACCACCCAATGTGACGTCCGAACCGACCAACAATCGACTGTTCATAGTAACATCGCCCACATGAACAGTGTTTTTGGCATTATAAAAATTACCGCCGAAGGACGCGTCACCTCCGACAAAAAGGCGAGTGTTCAATATAACGTCACTATATACCGTGAGACGACTGTTCATGGAAACATCGCCATTCACCATAAGACGGTTGTTCAGAGATAGATCTTCGGAAACAATCAACGTATAGTTCGTGGTAGTGGTATTAATGATGCTTTGTTGACTGTACTGTTGCACCGCTAAACGACCGAGGATGGTGAGGTCTTTGGTAACAACGACGTTGCCATTGAGCGAAACATCGCCTGACACAAACAACCGTTGATTGACAGATAAATCGCCGCCTACAAAAAGACGATTATTCAACGACACATCACTGTAAACGACCAAGCGGCCATTGATGGAGGCGTCGGAGGCAATGTTGCTCACTGATAATGCCGCCCCACCGACCAAGAGTGCGTTGCTATTGATAAATAACCGACCACCTAACGTGACGTCCGAGCCGACCAACAAGCGGCTGTTCATAGAGACATCGCCGCCCACAAAAAGGCGTGTGTTCAGCGAAACATCGTTGGTAGATACGAATCCCGACGCCGTGACAACATCAAAAAAAGTGAACCCCCCGTTACTATCACTGTTAGTCACGATCAATTCATTGCACGTAATAACATTGGCGAATAAATTACCATTGACAGATGCGTCGCCCCCCACAAAAAGACGTGCGTTCATCGAAACATCCTTTGTAGCAACAATGTTACTATTAAACGTTGCAACACCATTGAATGTAGTGGCACTATTCGTGACGGTTTGCCCACCACCACTACTAATTGCACTATTAATAGCAGTATCAACATACGTTTTAGTAACTAAATGACTCGCTAATGAAGGACCGATATTCGATGATGGTGCAAAATTAGTGAAAGTTACGTTTCCATTGAAGGAGGCATCCCCACCCACATTCAAACGGGCGTTGAACGAGACATCCCAGCCAACATAAAGACGACTATTCAGTGACACATCGCTGTAAACCACGAGTCGACCGTTGATGGAGGCATCGGATGCGATGTTGCTTACCGATAATGCTGCGCCACCGACCAAGAGGGCATTGTTATTGATAAACAACCGCCCATTTAAGGTGACATCCGAACCGACCGACAAACGGCTATTCATAGAAACATCGCCACCCACAAAAAGACGGCTGTTCATAGAAACATCACCACCCACAAAAAGACGGCTGTTCATAGAAACATCACCACCCACAAAAAGACGGCTGTTCATAGAAACATCGCCAACATGAACGGTGTTCTTGGCATTATAAAAATTACCGCCGAAAGAGGCGTCACCTACCGAAAATAAACGATTATACAACAATACATCGTTGGAGACGATAAGACGGCTGTTTAATGAGACATCACCGCCCACAAAAAGCCGGCTGTTGAGCGATACGTCATTGTAAACGGTCAAACGGTTGTTCATTGAGACGTCACCATTGACCATAAGACGGTTGTTTAAGGAGAGATCCTCCGAAATAATTAGTGTGTAGTTCGTGGTAGTGGTATTGATGATGCTTTGTTGGCTGTACTGTTGCACGGCCAAACGTCCGAGGATGGTGAGGTCTTTGGTAACAACGACGTTACCATTGAGCGAAACATCGCCCGACACAAATAGGCGTTGATTGACGGATAGATCACCTCCTACGAACAGACGATTGTTCAGTGACACGTCGCCACCCACAAAAAGACGATTGTTCAATGACACATCGCCACCCACAAAAAGACGATTGTTCAGTGACACGTCGCCGTAAACCACTAAACGTCCATTGATCGAGGCGTCCGATGCAATATTGCTAATAGAGAAAGCTGCGCCGCCAACTAACAACGAATTGTTTTTGATGAACAACCGCCCACCTAAAGTGACATCCGAACCGACAGTGAGACGATTATTCAACGACACATCTCCACCCACAAATAGACGATTATTCAGCGACACATCTCCACCAACAAAAAGACGATTATTCAACGACACATCTCCACCCACAAACAGACGATTATTCAACGACACGTCGCCGTAAACCACCAAACGACCATTAATGGAGGCATCGGACGCGATGTTGCTAATGGAGAACGCTGCACCACCAACCAAGAGTGAATTGTTGTTGATGAACAACCGCCCACCTAACGTGACATCGGAACCAACCGTGAGACTATTGTTCAACGACACATCTCCACCCACGAACAGACGATTATTCAAGGACACGTCGTTGTAAACCACCAAACGCCCATTGATGGAGGCATCGGAGGCAATATTGCTGATAGAGAACGCTGCACCACCTACCAAAAGCGAATTGTTATTAATAAATAACCGACCACCCAAGGTGACATCCGAACCGACAGTGAGACGGGTATTGAGCGATACGTCTCCACCAACAAAAAGACGATTATTCAATGACACGTCGCCGTAAACCAGCAATCGCCCGTTGATGGAGGCATCAGATGCGATGTTGCTAATGGAGAACGCGGCACCACCTACCAAAAGCGAATTGTTGTTGATGAACAGGCGCCCATTCAATGTGACATCGGAGCCGACCGTGAGACGTTGATTGAGGGAAACATCACCACCAACAAAAAGGCGAGTATTGAACGATACATCATTGAAAGACACTATACCCCCCGAGGCAGTGACCGTATCAAGGAAAAAGAATCCTGCATTACTGTCGGTGTTAGTAATGATGAGTTCACCGCAAGTAATGGTATTGGCAACGACCAAATTTCCATTGACGGATAGATCACTACCGACAAAAAGCCGGTTATTAGCGGATACATCTCCACTAATATATAAATTTTGATTGAAAGTAGTATTGGTATTAGTAATATTAGACGAGTTAGTTGCGATAGTATCTACGTAAGTTTTAGTAACAAACTGATTTGGAAGAAATGGTATCAATGAAGACGATGGCAAATAATTATTAAATGTTACATTTCCAAAAAAAGCAGATGTTCCGCCTACTGAAATGTTGTTATAAAATACAGATATTCCATTAACATAAAGACGTTTTGTACTGACATCGTTACCTACTGAAAGACCACTATTGAACGAGACATCGCCGTAAACAACCAACCGTCTGTTGATGGAGGCATCCGATGCAATGTTACTGATCGAGAACGCTGCACCTCCCACAACAAATGAATTATTATTAATAAATAACCGACCACCCAGCGTAACGTCCGACCCTACGTTCAACCGCTGACCAAACGAGACATCGCCGTAAACCACCAAACGCGAATTGATTGAAGCATCCGATGCAATATTACTGATCGAAAACGCGGAACCGCCCACCACAAACGAATTATTATTAATAAATAACCGTCCCCCCATCGTGACATCCGACCCTACATTCAACCGCTGATTGAACGAAACATCGCCATTAGCGAAGAGATTACCATTGAGTGAAGTATCGCTTCCCACCGACAATAGCTTATTCAACGAAACGTCGCTGTATACCGTAAGACGACTGTTGATAGAAGCGTCCGACGCAATGTTACTGATCGAAAACGCGGAACCGCCCACGATAAATGAGTCGTTGTTAATAAACAATCGCCCACCCAGGGTGACATCTGACCCGACACGTAAACAACTGTTCAGCGAGACGTCTCCCCCAACAAACAACCGCTGGTTCAATGAGACATCGCCATTTACCAGTAACTGGTTATTGAGAGAAAGATCCTCGGAAACGATCAAAGTATAGTTGGTGGTGGTAGTGCTAATAATATTTTTTTGGGTGTATTGATTGACCGATAATCTTCCGAGAACCAATAGATCTTTTCCGACAGTAACATTCGCATTGAGCGAGGTATCACCAGAAACAAATAAATGTTTATTAACCGATAAATCGCCCCCGACAAATAAGCGATTATTAAGGGATGCATCCCCGGTCACGGTGAGACGACTATTGAACGAAACATCGCCATTGACAAGTAAACGGTTATAAACGGAAATATCCGCATAAAAGGATGTATTACTGCTAGTAAGTGTGGTGGTTCCAGAACTCACGGAGGACGTAACTATATTATCGACATATGTCTTGGTAACTAATTGGTTGGAACTGGATGGTGTTACGGAGGATGTTGGTAAAAAATTATTGAAAACATTGGGTCCGTTGAAGATGTTGTTTCCATTGAAAACCGCGTCTCCATTAACGGATAAACGTTGGTTCAGAGAGACATCGCCCAAAGAAACTAATCCACCTGATGCGGTAATAACCTTAGCAATGAATGCACCACCACTTATATCGGTCCCCGTATTATTGATGATGAGCTCGGTGCAGGTTATAGTTTTTGCGACAGATAAATTACCGTTAAATGATACGTCGTTGTTGACAAAAAGGTGTTTGTTTATCGATAAATCGTTGCCAATGAATACCCGGTTGTTGATTGCAACGTCTCCGTCAATTGCAACATCTCCTCCAATGATTGTGTCGAGAGCTACAAACATATTTCCACCGAAAGATGCATCACTGCTCACAAATAAACGGTTGTTCATTGACACATCACTATAAACCGTGAGTTGACTATTCAGAGAAACGTCTCCGTTGACAAATAGACGGTTATTCATTGACACATCACTATAAACCGTGAGTTGACTATTCAGAGAAACGTCTCCGTTGACAAATAAACGTTTACACAATGACACGTCTCCAAATACCGAGAGACGACCGTTGATGGAAGCATCTGATGCAATGTTACTGATCGAAAATACAGAGCCACCGACGATAAAAGAGCCAACATTGACGAATAACCGTTTGCCCATGGTGACATCTGACCCGATGTTTAATCGGTTATTGATGGATACATCCCCGCCCACAAACAGCCGTCGATTCAACACGGTGTCCCCTTTCGCAAACAGGCGATTATTGAACGATACATCTCCAGAAACGACTAAGCGATTATTCAAAAGACTATCGCCATAAATAATGAGGTTATTGCTTGCGGATAAATTAACGTTGGGTGTTATGGAATAATAGATGTTACCGGCTTGACTCAAGAGGGTCAAGTATTGGCTGTTCGCAGAAATTGCTACAGACGAGTAGCTACTATCGGAAATACTATTAGGTACAATCTTTGTCCAAGACGACCCGTAGGAATTGGATGTATAAATGATACCTCGGTATGCAGACGCGACAATATTTTTACCGCTCGCCGATATTGTTACAGACGTAAATTGGGTGGATGGGAATGAGGTAATTTTTGTCCAAGAGTTTCCGTAGTCGTAAGACATCACAATGGACGAATTTGAAATATCGCTGGTGACTACTTGATATTGTCCAGTGGCTGATATGGCAACACTCGTCCAATTATCACCTATAGAGTAGTTGATTATCCAGGTCTTGCCAAAATCGTCGGAATTATAGATAAATCCAGGACTCATAATGATGGTTTGGTATTGTCCCGACGATGACATGCCGACCGCATTCCAATAGAGGGTGTTGTCGGAGATATCAAAATAGTTATTATTTGACGTATCAAACATGTTATTATCCGAGCCGTCAAAGTAAACATTGTATGAACCGTCTACGTATGGCACGGGAAATTCTATAGGGGTCCATTGATTACCATAGGTGTTTGACGCGAAAAAATTAGGTCCATTAGCAATAACGGTTTGATATTTTCCTGTAGCCGAAACTGCCACATCCACATAACTTAAATCGCCTATTTCGTTTTTCCCAATAATTTGCTGCCAGTTCTCTCCGCTATCATTGGATAAATAAATACCACTGTTGAAACTGATGTCCCCGTCGATCAAAAGCGCGGTTTGTATTTGACCGTCGGAGGACATGGCCAAACTCATAATTCCGTTCATTTCATAGTGCGATCGATGCTTTAAATTGATGGTGTAGATTCGATTGTATAACCCATTATAATAGGTGGTAATGCGATAATTATTATTGAAAATGATACTGTTGGGGTCGGGGCCAAACCAATTAGCACCATAATTGTAAGAAAGATAAATGGCTCCTGCGTCGACTATGGCGGCTTGTACTTGTCCATTGGCAGAAACGGTAGTTTTTTTGAAGGGCATTCCGGAAAACATGGTTTGTGGTGTTTGATACCAGTAGAGTCCGAGGCAATTGGAAATATCTAAAGGTAAATCCGCAGTCAGTAATACCGAATGATCCACCAATTGTATCGGATAAACTGTGTTACGAAAATGGGTTGTTGCACTTACATCTAATATAGTGATGTTGTCGCTCGGATCGGTGGTCGGATTACCGATGACTAAGCCGGTCGCGTTAATGGTTTGGTTGGTGCTGAAAGTTCCTCCCAGTAATAAATTGCCGGTCATAGATATGTCATTAACAGTGAGATTTCCAATAATGTGCTCGTTGCCGCTAAGGTAGATGTCTTTATAAAAGTAGGTATTGTTGTTATGGACAACCTCACCATTGAATGTCGATTTGAGTCCCACGGATAGTCGCTGATTGATCGAAATATCGTCGAATGTCGTTATTTTATTTAATTCGCCGAGAATTTGGTTGTTGACATACAATGAATTCAATGGTAAGAATAATCTAGAGTTGATAAACACATCACCTGCGATAGCTACCCCACCGTCGATAGCAACGTCAGCGTTCATGGAGACGTCGCCATTAACAGCTAATCTTGAATTGATAGATGCATCAATGTTAAAAATAAGTTTATTGTCTGACTCGTAAACCGAATTAATGCTGGTTATTAGGGGTGGACGAACCAGTGTATTTACCGGTGGCCGTGTATTGACAATGCTATTGATATCGTTAGTAAATGTTTGGAACAATGAATTAATACTTTGCTTATTTTGACTCATATATTGTATATAAACTACAATATATAAATAATAAAAAATTACTCTGCACTAACAATTCCGAGCTTGGTTATGATCTAAACCATTGAAAATACGAATAATTTGGACAACTCTAAAATTACGCCATTCTGGTGACCGTCCAGTTAATATTATTATAGAATACGGATCCGATCGTATTGTTGGAAGAAACATGGATCAATGCCGTATTTCCAGTGTACCCATAAACCCCGTTAATGTTGATGTTGCAGGACAGCGTACTTGCGGATGTAAAGGAGTAGTAAGCACCAAATGCAAACGATTGTTCTGGTGAAATCGTGATTGTGCTAGAATTATTATCAGTGTTAGATACATTGACCACTTGAGTGACTATACCATTTTGTACATTAGTTCCATTAACGATCCATCCGGGTGCAACATTTTCCAACGTATTGGGACTATTACCGAAAAGGAATGTTGCTACATTTGTAGAGTTTTCATTGACATTCTGGACCCCACTGATGGTAGTATTATTAATATTTGTTGTTGACGCTACAAATGTTAGACTTCGTACAATACGGTCTTGATTCACCCCAGAATTATATTGATAATTCGTTCCATCCGTTACGGGCAGACTTGGTATCGTATTTGTGATTCTAGGCGTGGGTGCTGGTAAATTAAATCCGACACAAACCATACTGATGTCGTCGTATCCGATGATAGGATCGCCGATAGAATTTGCGTCTAAGTAGGACTGGTAAATTCCAACATTGTATCCTAATTGCATTTGCACTAACCATACGCCTTGGGGAAGAATCACGTAGGAAAGGTCTGAGGTGAATGAGCTACCGACTTGATTTGCATTGTTGGTCAATATTTGGGCATTGTTTGATAGGCTGAGCGATTGCGGGTTGTATAAAGAGACGATTGGAGCATTAAGGGTCAAGTTTTCTGAAACGCTTAGGGCTCCGTTGAATGAAGCGTCACTATCGACAAACAATCGACTGTTCATTGATACGTCGCCTCCCACAAAGAGCGTGTTGTTGAAAGTTACGTCGGATGAAGCAATTGACTCAAACGTTCCCGTGGGTCCGGTGTCACCAGGCATACCTTGAGGTCCGATGTCACCTTGCATTCCCTGAGGTCCGATGTCACCTTGCATTCCCTGAGGACCGGTGTCACCTTGCATTCCCTGAGGTCCGATGTCACCTTGCATTCCCTGAGGTCCGATGTCACCTTGCATTCCCTG
>Ga0164297_10000902_pt1 | contig 33955 bp, 25 predicted proteins | sample GEODES058metaG_FD_113539 | JGI IMG/M metagenome (GOLD analysis project Ga0164297, IMG submission 113539) | Dystrophic lake water microbial communities from Trout Bog Lake, Wisconsin, USA - GEODES058 metaG | ecosystem: Environmental > Aquatic > Freshwater > Lake | place: USA: Trout Bog Lake... | reverse complement strand
TTGGAGATTTAAGTGTTTATCGTTATGCCGGGCTTACCGGTGGGGGTCAAGGTATAACAGGCGGTAATGAAGGTACTAATCAAGGATTTATACTGTACAATATAGGCCCTGGATCAACTGTAAATCTTACACCAAATATCTTTTCTACACCTGCTTCAATGGTCGGTTCATTGAGGTATATGTCTTCTTAATAAATATAAACAATGAGTAACAACTTTGCATATCAAGCATTACAAGGACCGATAGGATTTTCTGGTACATCTGGCTATTCAGGTATATCTGGTTATACAGGTCAGTCAGGATTTTCTGGTCAATCTGGTAATCCAGCTGTTGGTGTTACTTATTATCCAACAAGTTCTGCAGCAGATATTGGTATTACATATGGTTATTTAAGTCAAACACCACAAGCAGCAGCGCAAACAAGTTTAAGTTTTACAGTTAGTGCAAGTCAAGGTGTTACAACATTTGGTCAGTTAATTACTCTTGTAGGAGATCCAAGTTTAGCCTTTTTAAGTAGAGGTACTTGGACATTTACAGCATTCTATTCAATTACCGGTACAAATGTAGGCTCTAGTACTACTAATTTAATACATTCTATTTACAATAGAACAACTGGCGGTACTGAAACATTATTATTTTCTGCTCTCGGTGATGCATTAACTAATACTGATACATCTAACCCAGCTCAGCAAACTCAAAACTATTCAATAACTACACCGATCAATCTTACTGCTGATGGTTCAGACCGGTTAGTATATAGATTATTTGCAAAAACAACAGCTACTACAGGTGTTGGTGTACAATTTTATTATCTAGGTACAGATCATTACAGTAATATTTCAACCGGTATTTACCGTGGTGCTGTTGGTCAATCTGGTCAATCAGGGTATTCTGGCTTTACGGGTATTTCAGGCTATACTGGTATAAGCGGTTATAGCGGTATTTCTGGTTATTCTGGTTTTACAGGTATATCTGGTTACTCCGGCTTTACAGGTATATCTGGTTATAGTGGTTACACTGGTATTAGCGGTTATACAGGTATAAGTGGTTACACCGGTATATCAGGTTACTCAGGCTTTACAGGCATTTCTGGTTATACTGGTATATCAGGATATTCCGGTTCTGGTATTTCTGGTTACTCCGGCTTTACAGGTATTTCCGGTTATACAGGTATAAGCGGTTTTACAGGTATTTCTGGTTACAGTGGTTATACAGGCATTTCTGGTTATTCAGGCTATACAGGTATTTCAGGCTATTCTGGTTATAGTGGTATAAGCGGGGCATCTGGTATTTCTGGTTATAGTGGTTACACCGGTGTGTCTGGTTTTACAGGTATATCAGGTTACTCTGGTATTGGTTATTCCGGTGGTAGTGGTTATTCTGGTATATCAGGCTACAGTGGTTATTCTGGTATCTCTGGCTATACCGGTTACAGTGGTTCGTCTGGTTTTACAGGTTCTTCTGGTTACACCGGTTATACAGGTGCTTCTGGTGCTTCTGGTTACTCTGGTTATTCTAGCTATTCTGGTATTTCAGGCTACAGTGGTTATTCTGGTATCTCTGGCTATACCGGTTACAGTGGTTCGTCTGGCTGGTCTGGTTATTCAGGCTATTCTGGTTATTCTGGTGTAAGTGGTTACTCTAGCTATTCCGGTTACAGTGGTATTTCAGGCTACAGTGGTTATTCTGGTATCTCTGGCTATACCGGTTACAGTGGTTCGTCTGGTTTTACAGGTTCTTCTGGTTACACCGGTTATACAGGTGCTTCTGGTGCTTCTGGTTATAGCGGTTATACAGGTATTTCTGGTTATTCAGGTTATACCGGTTACTCCGGTGCTTCTGGTGCATTTGCTGGTTCTGGTAACTCCGGTTATATACCATATTTCACTGGTGTAAACTCACTATGCAGTACTAACGTTTCTTTCTCACCCGCAACTGGTTTAACAACAGTACACGGGGTATTATCAGCTATTGGAGGCTTTACATATAATACGGCTGATATGGCCAACAGGTTGTATGTTGCTACAAACGGCGATGATACAAACAGTGGTCTTAACCCGACCAATCCTTTAAAGACAATAAAGAGAGCTTGTCAAATTGCTTCAGCTGCTTATTGGTCAGTTGGTACTCGTTATACAATATTTGTAGCTACTGGTAACTATGCTGAAATTAACCCAATTTATGTTCCTCCTTTCACCTCACTTATTGGTGATAACTTAAGAAGAACTAACATTTATCCAGTTAACCCACAAAGCGATATTTTATGGCTCAGTAATGCTGATTATGTTTGGGGCTTTACATTTAGAGGTCATTTAGCACCAGCAGCTGCTTGTGCTTTCGTAAACGTTAACTCATTAGCTGCTGGTTACAATACGGCATTTAATTATCCAGGCTTTGTTACAGTAGCACCCCCTTCTGCTACATTACCTTTCATTACAACCAGTCCTTACATTCAAGGTAGTTCTTCTGTAACTACTGGTACAGCTGGTATTAGTGCTGGTATGGGATTAAGAATTGACGGTAGCCTAGTACAGGGTTATCTAAGAAGCTTTGTTATCGATTCTTACACTCAATACAATCAAGGTGGTGTAGGTGTATATATCACCAACAACGGATATGCACAATTAGTTTCAACATTCACTGTATGTTGTACTGAAGGTATATTGGTTGACAAGGGCGGTTTATGCTCAATTAGTACTTCAAATTGTACATTCGGTCTTTCAGGCTTAGTAGCAGACGGTTATTCTACATCTCCAGTATTAACTGCTAACTTAGCACTTGGATTATCTGCAGGTAATAATCAATTATTTGTAACAAATTGTAACCCAAGACCACCTTCTGCATTTAATGTACCGGTTGATTTACCTTATTCAGGTTTAGTATTCACTATAGCTGGCGATCCAACCAACACATTATATATTGTACAAGATCCTGTATCATTAACAGATGCTGTTAATTACGGATATACTATACCAGTACAAAACACCATTACGGCTAGTGGTCTATCTGGTGCTTTAGTTAACTTCTATATAAGAAGTACTATTATCACTGGTGGTCATACAATGGAATATGTCGGTGCAGGTACAGATATTACAGTCTGTGTACCTTCATTAGGTGGTGTCGCTAATCTCGAAAACGAGTGTATATCTATTAACGGCGGTGCTGTATTTTATACATCTTCTGATCATTTAGGTAACTTTAACGTTGGTAGTGGATTTACTATCTTACAATCAACAGGAACGATATCAGGAACGGTGTTCTTTAAATCTATATTGTCTTTAGTAACACCATTAACGTTAGCACTAGAGTAAAGTAAGTATAATAGTATATGGCAACAATCCCATTAAATTATTTCCGTCGTATCTCTACAACCTGCCCAACAATACAGACATCAATGTATACCGTGCCCACACAACGTGCAGGTATTGTTTTGTCTGGTACAGCTAGTAATTTAAGCGGTTCAACACAAACAATTTCTGTTGCTGTATCTGGAACAGACGGTTATTGGGTAATACTACAAAACTTTCCGATTCCTCCTAACGATGCTTTAAACATAGCAGTTGGTAAACTAGTTTTGGGTACTTCAGATAGCTTATTAACTTCTGCTTCCGCAGGTTCTGCAGTTAATTTTACATTATCAGTACTTGAAGCAGTAAACACAACTAGCTAATGGCAACGTATAACAGACCTCAATTAATAAGTCAAAGGTCGGTGGTCAATCCACCGCTAAGTGCGTCGCTTGATCGCTATCAGTTTCTTAACATTAGAGATGCTGAACCAAATTTAGGCGTTGCGTCTGGTGAATTAAGTGCAAAGTATTTTCTTACTTCTAATACACAAGGTACAAGATCCTTTACTAATGATAGTAATTTAGTATTAGGTGGTAATAATTTAGGTATAGGTAATAATTATCCTCAATATCCTTTAGATGTTAATGGGGATATTAACATTACAGGCAATTATAGAAAGAACGGTGTAATTGTTTCTGTTTCAGGCTTTTCTGGTTTTAGTGGTTATTCAGGCTTTACAGGTTTTTCTGGTTATTCAGGTTATAGCGGTTTAACAGGTATATCTGGTTATTCCGGTTATTCAAGTTTTTCAGGTTATTCTGGTACATCTGGTTACACCGGTATTTCTGGTTATTCAGGCTTTACAGGTTATAGCGGTTATACAGGCTATAGCGGTGTATCAGGTTATACCGGTTACTCTGGTATTGGTACATCAGGTTTTTCAGGTTTTTCAGGTAACAGCGGTTTTAGCGGTTTACAGGGCTATTCTGGTTATACAGGTATATCTGGCTTTAGCGGTTATAGTGGACCTACAGGTACATCTGGTTACTCAGGCTATACCGGCTATTCTGGTATATCTGGTTCTGGTGTTTCTGGTTTTTCAGGCTTTAGTGGTTTAAATGGCTACTCCGGCTATTCTGGTATTTCCGGTTATACAGGTTACTCTGGTATTACCGGTATTAGTGGTTACTCCGGCTATTCTGGTATATCTGGTTCTGGTGTTTCTGGTTACTCCGGTTATACAGGTTATTCGGGTACAGCTGTAAACATTTCAAGTGAGTTAATTACATATCCAAATACTTTTGTACCAGGTAATGTAGTACGTTTAGACAGTTATGCCGGGGTATGGTATTTAGCACAGGCTGATAGTGCTGTAGATGCTGAAACAACCGGTGTTATTCAATCAGCAGCTGTAAATCAATTTTATGTTGTATTTGACGGTTTAATTAATGGTTTAGGTAGTATCAGTATCAACGGTACAAACCAAACAATGAATCCTGGTGAGTGTTATTATTTAAGTGATGTTACGCCGGGCGGCTTGGTAACTTATTCTCCAAGTGCTTTTGGTACAGTTTCTAAACCAGTAATGCGCGCTATTACAACCTCTCAGGCAATGGTTGTAAACGAGCGTGGTATTTTAAATTCCGGAGTAGTAGGTAATAGAGTTAGTACTAGATCAGTTTCAACTTCAGCTTATACATTAACTACTTCAGATTATTATGTCGGTGTTAACTATAACGGAACAGCAACTATACAATTACCTGCAAGCGTTACTGGTACAGAGTATATCATTAAAGATGAATCTGGTTTATTAAATGGTACAACAAACGTTATTATAGTTTCAGCTAACCCAGGCAACACAATTGACGGTTTAACAAAGGCAAATCTAGTTAGTCCGTATGCAAGGTTAACCCTAGTATTTAACAACAACTGGAACGTCGTATAATATAAGTTATATTAGTCAATAGTAAATATAATCAATGAGTAACACTTTCGTCTATCAATCTATACAAGGACCAGCCGGTTTTTCCGGTCAGTCTGGTTTCTCTGGTCAATCCGGTCAATCCGGGTTTTCTGGTATTCCAGCTGTTGGTGTTACTTATTATCTTACTAATTCAGCATCAGATGTTTCGCAATACTACCTTTTAAGTCAGGTACCAGAACCAGGGGTAAATACTTCTAGTACTGTTGCTATTAGCGGTGCAGTAACCAATCTTCAAATTGAACAATTAGTCACTAGTATTGGTGATCCAGATTTACTACAAATCAGTCAAGGTACCTGGACGTTTAATACCTATTATGCATTAACCGGTGCAACAACAGGACCGACTTATTTAATTCACGCTATTTTTGATAGGCAGTATCCAGTCGGTACAGAAACTTTACTATTTTCTGCTAAGAGTTCGTTATTAACACCAACCTGGCAGAGTGCTCCGTTACTTAATTCTACTGCTTATAATATTACTTCACCGTTAGCATTAGTTAATGGCAATACAGATAGATTAGTTTATAGAACGTATGTCACGACAACAAGTGCTACGAGTGCTAATCAAATTTATATATTTTATTTAGGTAGCCAAAACTACACCAACATTCAAACCGGTATCTATCAAGGTGCTGTTGGTCAATCTGGTCAATCAGGTTACAGCGGTCAAATTGGTCAATCTGGTTATTCCGGTACTTCTGGCTACAGTGGTTATAGTGGTTTAGGCCTTTCTGGTTATTCCGGTATTGGTACTTCTGGTTATTCTGGCTTTTCTGGACAATTTGGTCAATCAGGTTATTCTGGTACTTCTGGTTATTCAGGTTACACAGGTATTTCAGGCTATACTGGTTATAGCGGTGTTTCAGGTTATTCTGGGCCGCAAGGCGCAACTGGCGGGTCTGGTTACTCCGGTACAAGTACTTCTGGTTATTCCGGTTATAGTGGTTTATCTGGTTATAGTAGTGTATCAGGTTATTCTGGCTACACTGGTGTAAGCGGTTACACTGGTTATTCTGGCGTTTCTGGTTATAGTGGTTTATCTGGTTACACTGGTTATAGCGGTGGTACAGGACCTTCTGGTTACTCCGGTTATAGTGGTTTAGGTTATTCCGGTTATAGTGGTATTTCTGGTTATACTGGTTATTCTGGTGTTACTGGTAATTCAGGATGGTCTGGTTATAGTGGTATTTCCGGCTTTACAGGTATTTCTGGTTACTCTGGTTTATCAGGTTATTCCGGTTATACTGGTATAAGTGGTTTTTCTGGTTACACCGGTGTACAGGGTGCACAAGGACCTATAGGTTATAGCGGTTATTCCGGACAAATCGGTCAATCAGGTTATAGTGGTTTATCTGGCTATAGCGGTCTTAGTGGTTCCGGTATTTCAGGTTACTCTGGTGCATCTGGTACCCCTGCTGTAGGTATAACATATTATCCAACTACTTCTGCTTCTGAATTTAGTAGTTTATATGGACTGTTTAGTCAAACACCAGTTGCAGGTGCTGAAACAGCTAACAACTATTCGTTAACATCGAACGAAAATAATGTTACATTAGGACAGGTAGTGACTCAACCCGGCGATCCAGCATTGCCATATATTGGAGTCGGTACCTGGACATTTAATGCTTATTACAATTTAACAGGTTCTAATACAACCGGTGTACAACTAACCCACGCAATTTTTGATAGAACAACAATAGGTGGTACTACAGAAACATTATTATTCTCTGCTATTGGTTCTGCTTTAACACAAACCACCGGTACTCCTTTATTACAAACAGTAGCGTATAATATATCTTCACCGATAACGTTAAATGATATTACAGATAGATTGGTATACAGAGTGTATGTAAGCTCCGGGGCTTCTACCAATGCTACAATTGGGTTTGTGTATTTAGGTACACAACATTATAGTAACGTTTCAACCGGTATATTCAAAGGCGCTATAGGTACATCCGGTGCTAGTGGTTACTCAGGCTATAGTGGTATATCTGGTTATACCGGTTATACAGGTTATTCTGGTTTTAGTGGCTGGTCTGGTATATCTGGTTGGTCAGGCTTCTCTGGTTTCTCTGGTCCACAAGGGCGTCAAGGTCCTGCAGGTACAGGTGGCGGTGGTGGTGGTGGTGGTGGTGGTGGTAGTTCATCTGAAGTAATAACATATGTTAATTCTTTCAGCGCTGGTCAAATCATTACAAGAGTTCCGGGTGGTTATGCATTAGCTCAAGCAAATAACGCAACCAATGCAGAAGTGCTTGGTGTAGTGGGTGCCGTTGCTGGTGATGGTTCTAATTTTACAGTTTACTATTCCGGTCCTATTACTGGTGTATCTGGTTATGTAGACGGGGCTGCTTATTTCTTATCGGATACAGTTCCGGGGTCTGCTGTATTAACTGCTCCAACCAATTACAGCAGTATTATTAAACCAGTATTCCTTGCAAACGGAACAAGTGAAATAGTAGTTATTAACTATCTTGGCGTTAAAGTACAAAATGTTACAAATAATATTTCTGGATATTCTGGTACATTTAATCCAGCACTACAGGTAGCTAATAGTATAATATTCGGTTAATTAACAGTTAAAAATAACTGTATCCGTATAAATATACTAGTATATGGCTACAAACTCAAACTTTAAGGTACTAACAGCTCAAAGTGTTGGTACTGCACCGGTGCAAATAGGTGGATATAGTGTTGGTGGCGGTGTTCAAGCAACAATCTTTAATTTATCTATTGCTAACACCACTGCACCTTCTCTATCATCTTACATACCAACAGCAAGTGTATACATTTATGATGGTAGTTCTACTAACACATACGTTATTAAAAGCGCACCCGTACCATATGCTTCAACATTAGTGGTAGTAGGTGTTGATCAAAAGATTGCTCTTACAAACGGGTATCAAATATACGTATATAGTAATACAGCTTCAGCCGTTGACGTAATTTGCTCAGTAGCCGAACTTTCCTAATAAACTATGGCATATATTGGATTACAGCCTAACTCAAATTCAGGTTACTCCGGTATATCTGGTTATAGTGGTTACTCCGGTATATCTGGCTATAGCGGTATATCAGGCTATACAGGTATTTCAGGTTACTCTGGTTTTACCGGTTTATCAGGTTATACAGGCTTTAGCGGTACACCTGGACCGTCAACCTCATTTGTTGCTACTTATACAAACAGTTTTAGTGCTGGCCAGGTTATTTTCAGAGTACCAGGCGGTTATCAATTAGCATTAGCTAATGCAACCAGTTCTACAGACTTCTGCGGTGTTATTCAGACAGCAACACCATCTAGGTTTACAGCAATTTGTAATGGTGTAATTACTGGTTTACCAGTATCTTTAGGCTTAATTGATTCTTATCATTATTATCTTTCTGATGTTATACCTGGTGCTTTAACCAACACACCCCCATCTGCTATAGGTTCAGTTATTAAGCCAGTGTTAATTGCACAGGCTTCAGCAATAGATAACACTCAAACAGCTATTATTGTTGAGTATCCAGGCTCTCAAATTGGTGTAACAAATAGCGGTACACCTAACTATCACGCTAAGTGGACTAATTATAATTCTGTCGGTAACAGTTTAGTTTATGAAACTACTGGTAATAACGTAGTAGTGACAGGTAGTGGTTTAATTGTTAATACAACTACCGGTACTGCAATAAGTGCATACGGTAATATTACAACAACCGGTACTGTTTCTGCAGCTAGTTACAACTCTATTACAACAAGCGGTTATGTTTCAGCTGCAGGCTATATTACTACTAGTAACGGTTTTTATGCTGTAAGCGCATTTACAGGTAATTACGCAGACGGTCTTGTATTAGACTACGTTTCAGGAAATGGCCGTATTAGTGGTGGTTCATACGATGCAATTACATTCTATAACGGTGGACCTGGTAATACAGCTTCTGTACAAATTGCTCCTTCCACAAATGCTGCTGTTAGTGCGTATCAACCTACCGCGGTTACTATTAACGGTACACTTTCTACTAATGGTTGGACTTATGAAGCAGCTGTCAGTGAAGTTACAACAATTAGTGCAGCCGCTCCAGCATTAACAGCTAATTTTGATACCTTAACTCAAGGCATTCTATACTTTACACCTATTGCAACACAAAACTGGATTACTAATTTCCGTGGCAATAGTACAACATTATTGAGCAGCATTTTAACAACAGGCCAGACTATTACATTGACTCATATGGTTTCAAATGGTGGTACAGGATACTATATGTTATCTTCTGCTATTGACGGGGTATATTACCCTGTAAGATGGTTAATTTCAGGTGGTAATAGTAATGTTACTTCAGGCGATGCAAATTCTCTTGATATTTACACCCATTCAATTACAAAAACATCTCCTGCTAATGCTGCAACACCTACCTATTTAATACTAGCTACTAAATCTCAATTCCAGTAATATGCCACAATTCGGAAGACTCGGCGGAGGTTTTTACGGTTACAGAGGTTACCACTCAATATTTGGTAACACGTTTTATTCTAGAACAGTTTATACAAGAGGTTATACCCATTGTGGTTATCAGAACAGCTCTCCTTGGCGTAATACTAATAGAACAATTCACAGTACAGACACTACCACCAATCTTGGTGATATGATGGATTATAACCAGTCTTATGCAAATGGTGGGTTTGGAGATTATAACACATACATTTTTAATGACTCTGGTGGTGTTGGTTCCGCTGGTACTTTTGTTTCTTCAATGAGTATGGTTACAGAAACCTTAAGATCCCATAATTCTGCTTGGGACTTAAAGACATCTAGAAATGATACAAGAACGTTAATGAATAACGGTCTTACGTTCATTTATATTGTAGGTGGTAATACCGCAAATGTAGATAAATTCAGTATAGCAACAGATACAATGTTTGGTGCAGGTAGTGTTGGTAATTGCCCAGCCGGGGCTGGTGGTAGTACATATGGTGCGTTTACCGGCTTTTTCGGTCAGTATATAGGTACAGTTGGTGCTCAAAGTAACTCAGCTACTTTAACCTGGACTACTGAAACCTGGTCTGGTAATGGTGCCTGGAGTTTTGCTTCTAATTGTGATGGTGTTGCTAAAGGACTTTCAAGCAAGTACGGTTGGGCGTATAATGGTACAACCAATACTGCTAACACTCATTATAAGTTTAATGATACTACATTATCGCAAATTTCATCTTTTGGTCGCCCGGATAATTGCGGAGAAGAAAACTTTCAGGTAGGTCAAGATTGGGGGTATTCTTTAGGTTCCTATAATGGCTCGCAAACAAACAATGCTTATAAGCAATATTACACAACAGATAGTGCTGTTGCTGGTGGTTCAACTATGCAACCTAAAGGACACGGTGGTATGAGTTCGGGTATGTGCGGAACAGCAGCATCTTTAATAGCAGGTGCTAACGGGCCTACATCGGGTCTAGGTGGTTAATAATTTACTAGGTGGAGTAACTACCCTAAGCGTGTAAGTATTTTTAATAAAATGGCATACTATCTCGCAAAATTCTTTCGCTACATACCACAAATCGATGGTATGCAAGTAGTTGCATCTTTCGATAATTTTAATGTGGTTAGAGTTACAACCGACTTAACATATAGTACGTTAAGCGCTACAGAGGCATTTCCTGACCAGGGTATTGCAAAGACAATACCACTTATAGAACTAACAGAAAATGAAGCACTTAGCGCATCTAAGTTTTATGCTGAAACACGTCCTTACCGTACTGCGTATTCCGATGTTGAAGGTTTACCGCCTGATCCGGATTCATTAGCTGCAGGTAAACGTAAAACAAAAGTGTACCTTACTAATGCGAATTTTGCATCTTTATCTGCAGACGCATATGATGCTACAGCAGATCTTATTTCATTAAAAAGAAAAGCACTAAGACTGCATCTAGATCAAGAAATGGAAGACAGACAGTTACAAATAAAAAATCTTGATAATACACCAAGACCTCCTTACGATGCAACAGTACACGCAAACTTACGCACATTAATAGATAGTTTATCTACGGTAGATGATTTAGTAAGAGTTAGAGAAGATATATTCGGTCACGAAATGACAAGAGACCTTGCAACACGTTTAGGTCGCTGGGATAGTACAAGAAATACACGTTTAAGTGCAGTAAATTTTAAACCCAATTATTAATATGGAAAACCAAGATATTATCAATTTTACCAATGAGTGGATTAACTCTCAAGGTATGTCTGATTTTCAATCTCGTTATTTTGTTGTCAATTCACAGGTAACGGATTACCGTAGAGTACGTCAAGCATTGATTGAGCTTGATAACCGTATTGGTGCTGAAAAACAAATTGCGCGTCAGCGTAAAAAACGTATTATTGAAAAGCAAATACTTCAACGGGATTACGATAATGAAACAGATGATTTAAAAAAACAACTTATCCAGGTAGATATTGAACAGGCAGATTGGGATATTCATATGTATAATAAAAAAGAGAGACAATGTCAAACCGAAGCAGCTAATTTTATCAATATGATAAAGACTTTAGTACCAGATAAAGAAAGTTTAGAAAAGTATAAAGACCACAACGAAGAAGCTGAAAGAGAGTATTGGGTTACAAGAATGGCTAAACAGGCTGCTATGGATTTAAGCACAGTTGGACGTATTACTCAAGGCAATTTAGATTCAATTTTAATGATGCCTCTATCTGAAGTAAAAGATACTATTGGACTTGCAATACAGTATAATGGTATTTTAGAAAAAGGTATGCAAGCAATTGAAGAAAAAACTACTCAACGTTTAAGCACTAGATTTAGTAACGATATAGCTTATATTGATGATGTCGCTAAAGACCCACAATTAAAAATCGAGACCAAATCTAAAGGTGAAACTATTTAGTATACCGCTTAACCCTAAGCTTTCTCCGCAGCAGTTATACATATTTGTTGAGTTTTGTAAGAAGTATAAAGATTATATATACGACATTTATTTTACCTGTCGTATAGATCCTTTCTTACAGGATGCAATGGGTGATATCTTTTTACAACAAGAAGAAGATCACCAATATTTAATTGATGTAGCTTTACAGGTACAGCAAGAGACTGGTATACTCGTATCGGCTACCTTTAATAACATATCTGTACGGGCTAGTCAAAAAAACTTAGAAACCTGGATAAAGAACTTCAAACCATTGTATGATGCTGGTGTAAGATCTTGTACATTACCTCATACCCATTGGTTATTAACTAAGCAGGTTAAACATAACTTTCCAGAACTGTTTGTTAAGAATACTATTCTTAGAGGAGTAAAAGAACCAAGAGAAGTTGCAGCATTAGCACAGGCCGGTTTTAACTATGTTAATCTTGATCGGGTTCTTATGAGAGACCACGATAGGCTTAGAGAAATAAAAAGAGTTAAAGACAAATACGGTATTAAACTATCTTTATTAGCTAATGAAGGCTGTGTGGGTGGGTGCCCTGTAATGGATGAACATTATCATTTTAATAATACAAGAACCAATGGTAATCAATATTTTACAGATCCTATAAGCAGGGTAAGCTGCCCGAAATGGCAGACTCAAGATTCTGCAGTACAGTTAACTAATGCTAACTTTCCACCCTGGAGAGAGGATTGGTTAGAGTTTCTAAATTTAGGTATTGATGTCATTAAAATGCACGGTAGAGAAAATAGCGACCGTCTTAGCGAGACAATGGACATTATTCGTAGATTTGCTAATAATGATGAGTTTTTATTCGATGGCTTCAACCCTTATATTGAGGATACAAACTTAATAGAAAAACCTATCAATGCTTGGCGTCAAAAGATTAAGACCTGTAAGTTTAATTGCTGGGATTGCGACTTCTGTACTAAAGTATGGAGAGCTAAAGGTAATAAAAATAACAAGAAAGTCGAAAAAGTCGCACAGTTATTAATTGATACTGTTAATCAACCGATAGGGGATACCGTAGAAGGTATTACTTCAGACAAAATGAGGCAGTTATTAAACGGTCTTGGTAGAGTTTCAACTAATTATCTTGAAATAGGTGTGTTAAATGGCGGTACATTTTGTGCAGCTATTAAAGATAACAATTTAAACGCTTACGCGGTTGATCACTGGCAAGAACAAACTAAATCTGCTAACGGTAAAGTAGACATTGAATCCTCAAAAGAAAAATTTATTGAAAATGCTAAAAAGTATAAAGGTAATAACACTTTAAAAGTATTTAATAGTCATTTCCTACAGGTAGACAAGACAGATATTAATAATATTGATCTTTTCTTTTATGATGCAGACCATAGCGAGCAAATGAATAGTGCAGCTGTAAAATACTTTGCTGATAAACTAGCAGATGAAGCTGTTCTTATATTTGATGATGCAAACTTTGCTGGGGTAGTAAACGGTGCTCGGCGCGGTATTGCAGAAGCTGGATTAGAAATAATATACGATAAAATACTGTTAAACGATTTAGAAGATCCTGAAATGTGGTGGAACGGTTTTTACCTGGCTATTGTAAAGAAATAATATAAAATATAGCTATGAGGGACTTTTTAGACCGTTTTTATCTCGGAGACGAAATCTATCTCTTTGTACTCTTTACTATTATGGTAGTAGCGGGTATTGCCAAAGAGCATAACCTATTTGGATGTACATACGGGTGGTTAAAATTTAAACTTAAAAGTAATAAACTGGTTATTGCTGTTATTAGTCTTATTAGTGGTATATTACCTCTAGAAGGTAGAAGTACAGTTAGTGCAGGTATATTAGATACTGCAACAGCTTCAAAGGAAAAAGACGTAAAAGCACGTCAAAAGCTCGGACCTATCGACTTCCTTACTACTCACCACTATTATATGTGGTCTCCTATTGAGAAACCAGTAATACTACCAATGGCAGCATTCGGTATTACATATGCAGTATGGTTAAAAATGTTATGGCCGTTAATAGCTGTTAGTGCTGCATTTATTTTTTACTATCTATTCTTTGTTATTAAAGAAGACGAGATAGAGATTACACCTCAAGAAAATCTTGGTGCTGGTAACTTTATTAAAAACGTAATACCGTTTATTGCTGCTGTTCTTACATATATGCTACTTGGAGGAGAAGGGCCAGAGTTAGTGTTTCCTATCTTTGGTGCTCTACTAGCTTATTATCTATATATTACTAAGACATATAGTTGGAAAAAGATTAGTAGTTATGTTAACTGGACCACTATTGCATTAATCGGTGTTATCTTTTTCACATCTGGTTATATGCAAGAGCACAGAGCCTGGATTGAATACGCTGTAAGAAGCTGGGGATTAAATCCGCACACGTTTAGTGGTATGTACATTATTAGTATGCTACTATTTGCTGCTAGTCTTAGTATGGGAAGTGATGGTAAATTTGCAGCTTTAACTGTATTAGCTACAACAGTATTTGGTAGACAGTATCTATTATGGTTTTTTGCATTAGATTATTGCGGTTATCTTTTAACTCCAATGCACGAATGTGTTATGATCGGTAAACGTTATTTCGGTACACCTCTATCTACATATTATAAAGCATTAGGTACCTGGGCATTTTTAATATTAGCTACTGCTTGGATATTCACATTCTTGCTATAAATATATGTAAATGGCTGATACACCTTTTACATATTCTCCTATTGGCGCATCCGGATACTCTGGTATTTCTGGATTTCCTGGTACATCGGTTATATCTGTAGTTTATAACAATAATTTCCAGCCCGGCCAAGCAATTTATAGAGTACAACCTACTTCTGCTACTTTAGCTGGGTTCGCACTAGCCTGTGCGAATGCCGCTAGTTCTGTGGAGGTTATCGGGGTAGTACAAGCAGCTACTATATTTAACTTTACTGCAGTAGTTAATGGTTCTATTACAGGATTATCCGGTTTAAATGATGGTTGGCAGTATTATCTTTCTGACCAATATCCAGGTACATTAGTATCTACACCTCCTTCAGCGGTTGGTTCAATTATTAAACCGGTTATGATTGCAACCGGTACCGCTACAGGGCAGGTTGTTGAGTATCCTGGTATATTAATTTCAGGTTTACAAACTATAGCAGGTTCCGGTATATCTGGTTATTACGGTAAATGGACCCAGATAGCACAAATACAAAACGGTTTAATTTCAGACGATGGCGTTAACATTAATGTCAATTCCCCTATAGCGCTATCCGGTATTACAACAGTTGCAAATACATTTAGATCTCAACAAATTTATGAAGCGGTAACACTTCTTTCAACTATAAATGTTGCGGGTCAAATTACATTTCCTGTACTATCTAGTTCATTACAATATTATACTTTAAGTGCTTCTGGTAACTTTAATGTTAATTTCGTTGGTTCAACAAACGGGCTTACATATAATCAGGTTTCAGAAGTTGGCCGTTCTGCTAGCTATGCGTTAATGGTAACCACAGGAGCTCTTTCTGCTTTCTTATCTGCAATATATGTCGACGGTATTTCAGTGTCTGCATCAACGCGTTGGACAAACGGGGCATCTGCTATAGCAGGCGATATTAATTCAGTTGATATGTATACATTTACAGTTATTAAAACCACTAACATTCCAACATATTCTGTATTTGCTTCACAAATACAATTTAAATAATTAGTTATGCCGATAATCTCTACAGTGGAAGGTATATACGGCCCGGTAGGTAAATTTAAACAAAAATCCGGTAAATGGTTTGTACAATTATGGGGCGGAGGTGGTGGTGCTGGACGTCCTGGCGGGTGGGGTTATGGTGCAAACGGCGGAGCCGGTGGTTACTCCCAGGGCTACGTATCCGGAATACCATTTAATACTCCAATGATTCTAGTTGTACCGTTCGGTGGGCAGAATGGTAGTACTAGTTTTCCTTATGGTGGTGGTGGTGCTAATAGTCTTAACAACCAAGACAATCAATACGGCTCCGGCGGTGGTGGATTGGCTGGTTTGTTTATAGCTGGTGGTACCGGTATTAATAATGGCGGTTTTGTAACTACATATTCATTTAACAATGCAGTTTTAATTGCGGGTGGTGGTGGTGGCGGGGGTTCATCTCGATGCGGTTATGGTAATTACGGAGGTTCTGGTGGAGGTACTCAAGGTGAAAACGGACAAAACCCTTATGATAATCAACGTACTGGTGGTGGCGGGGCTTCTCAATCAAGTGCTGGTGGTACTCCATACGGACAAGCTAACAACACTACAACATATCAAGGCCCTTTGCAGGGAGGTAACCCAGCTTGCAATAGTTACGGTGGTGGCGGAGGCGCAGGGTATTACGGTGGCGGGGCAGGTAACTACGAAGAAAGCTGTTCAATGGGTGGCGGCGGTGGTGGGTCATCTTATGCTCATCCAACATATGTGCAATCAGCATCTTTACAATCAAATTACGATTCTCAACAACCACCTAATTATACCGGTGTGGTAGCGTCAAACGGTTATGGGTATGGTGGTTCAGCTAATAGTAACAATGGTGGCAACGGATATGCAATTATTACCTTTACGAATGGTGCGCAGTCAGGTTATACCTGTACAGGTTCGAACATATACTTGAATTTTAAATAATTATTATTATAATATTGTAATGAATATTGTAATAGCGGGTGGCGGAACTGCAGGTTGGTTGGCTGCTTTATTTTTATCTAGAGCACATTCAGGTAGACATAATATTACACTTATTGAATCAACTGATATAGGTATTATTGGAGTAGGAGAGGGTTCTACTGGTTTATTTAATGAACTCATTTTAAATAGATTTTTCAATACAGGAATAGATATTAACAACTTCATTAAAGAGGTAGACGCTACATACAAAACAGGTATTTTACATAAAAATTGGACCTCTGTAGGGGATAGTTATTTTGCTCCTCTAGATACCACTTTAACCTGTGGTGCAAATCCGGATGTTGATTTTTTAAAAACATTCATTACAGAAGGTAAAGAGGGTATGCACAAAGCCACCGAACTAGGAGAAGCATATAGCAAATTTAAAATACACGAGCGTTCGGCATATCATTTTAATGGTTATAAAATCGGTTCGTATCTTAAAAACCTTTTAAAGTGTAGTGTAGCTGTAATAGATAATACTATAGTTAAAGTAAATCTGAACGAGCAAGGTTTAATATCAGACGTCCAATTAAGCAACGGTTTAATAGTAACCGGGGATTTCTTTGTAGATTGCACAGGTTTTAAAAGAGTCTTAATGAATGCTTTGAATGTAAAATGGGAATCAAGCCGAAAACATTTACCAGTAAATTCAGCATTATCGTTCACATTACCTTCACTCATCAATTTAACCAAATTTAACACATATTTTAATCCATACACTACTGCAACCGCATTAAAAGCAGGATGGATGTGGCAAATACCTACCACAGAAAGAATAGGTTGTGGTTATATATATCAATCGGAACTTATAAATGCCGAACAGGCACAAAAAGAAGTTGAACAAACATTAGGTATAAAAATAGAACCTACAAGAAATATTAAGTTTGAAAGTGGAAGATCCGAAAAAATGTGGCAAGGTAATTGCTTGGCACTAGGCTTAGCTGCAGCTTTTGCTGAACCGTTAGAAGCTACATCCATACATACAATAATATTGCAGTTATTGAGCTTTACATTTGAGTTTTTAACTCAGACCCAACAGGGTACCGTATTAGAATCCAATATAAGACAATACAATACTAAAATGATTACAATGTATAATGATATCACAGATTTTTTAGTTACCCATTATCAAGGCGGTAGAGATGATTCTGAATTTTGGAAATGGATTAAAGAAGGTAATACGCTAACTCCGTTTGTAGCTGATACTTTAGAACGCTGTAAACATAAAGTACCTGGTGTATTTAATTATAATCTTTATTATGGTAGTCCTGGCTTACTATATAATTGGACATTAGCTGGTATAGGTAAGATTACACAAGAAAATGCGATAAACGAGCTAAAATTATATAATTTGTAGCAGTGTATATCCGTAGGTGTATTATAAATATATTAAGATATGCCTACACCTTTTATATTTCAATCGACCGGTATTTCTGGATATTCTGGTATATCTGGGTTTAGCGGTATACCGGGTACATCGGTTATTAGTCAACCAACTACTGTAAATTCTTTTAGTGCGGGTCAAGCTATATTTAGAACTACCGGTGGATACGCTCTCGCTTGTGCTAACAGTTTACTTTCAGCTGAAGTTGTCGGTGTAGTGAGTTTAGCTTCTCCAACTAGTTTTTATGCAGTTGTAAACGGTGCTATTTCAGCACCAGCTCTATCTTCAATAGTAGACCCTTCAACCGGTGCAGTCGGATTAATTGATTCTTATGAGTATTATTTATCTGATGTAGTTCCTGGAGCGTTAACATCTGTACCACCTTCAGCAGCCGGGTCAATTGTTAAACCAGTATTGATAGCGACTGGAACCACGACTGGTATTGTCGTTGAATATCCTGGTTTGCAAATAGGAGCCACTGGTGGTGGTTCGTCAGGTTATTACGGTAAATGGATCAATAATTATAATATCGCTAATGGCAATCTTTATGATGCTGGTACGTATGTGCAGGTAGCAAGCGGTCTAAGTGTAAAACAGGTAATAGAAACATATTATGCTATTTCACCTACAAGCGGTACCCTCACAATTGACTTAACTCAGGGTACAGTATTTAACGTTCTTTTAACTGGTAGTATTACAACAATTAATATTATTAATGTAGTGCCCAATAAATTGAATCTATTTAATTTATATAATTTGCAAGACGGTACCGGTGGTAGAACAGTGTCCTGGACTTTTACAGTAAACGGTGTTAGTAAGACATTGAAGTGGGCTGGTGGTACAGTACCCACACAAACCTCTACAGCAAATAAACAAGATGTATATAATTTTACTTCTAACGATGGCGGTAATACCTGGTTTGGGTTTACAGCCGGTCAAAACTTTTAATTAAGCTATGTTCGCACCTTCCTCGAAGCCAGCACAACAAGTATCTAAAACATATGTTAATTCTGTATCCTTTCAATGGATAAATAATAACTCTACAAACTGGACCATACCAAGCGGGGTCACAAGTGTATTAGTTAAATGTTGGGGCGGTGGTGGTGCATCTGTAACCGGTACAGGAGGCTCCACATCCAACCCTGGTAGCCCGGGCGGTGGCGGTGGTTTTGCAAAAGGCTACATATCTGTATCACCGGGCAATTATATAAACATAACAAATTATAACACCGGTGGTATGGTAACTTCACCCTGGGACGGGTATGGCGCTACTCAACCGTTTGGTTCAGGTTGGTATAATGGCTATACTGGAGGCAATTCTTTTGCCGCATTTGGTGGTCAAGCAATGCAAGCACAATATTATCAAGGTAGTGCACAGGCAGGTAAATTTATTATAGCGGGTGGTGGTGGTGGCGGTGGGTATTATGGAGCAGGTGGTGGTGGTGGTGGTGGATCTATACCAGGCGCTGCGGGTGGCGGGGTTGGAGGAGCAGGCGGTGGTGGCGGTGGTACCAAAACAGCCGGTGGTGCGGCTGGTAATGGAAATGCCGGTGGTGGTGCAGCTGGCGGTAATCCGACAAATGCTAACCCTAATGTTGTTCAACCAGGTGGTTCACCTACAGTAAATAATTATAGTTCATATAATTACTGGTACTGTACGGGTAATAGTTGGCATCAAATATGTAATACCTGTATTTGGTATGCAAATGATTGGTGTTATTCAGGTTACCCTTCAGTAGCTAATCAATCAAATACAGGTGGCCCTTGGGATCACGGTAGTTATTGCTGGGGCACAGGTAGTGGAGCCAACTGCTCACAATGCGGCTCCGGCTGGAGTTACGGTTGCAGTAATTATGCCAACGCTCACGATCAACTAGATGCGTTTCGTGGGGCTGGCGGTGGAGCTGGTTTTGCGGGTGGTGGTGGAACAGGTACCGCTGATAATCAAAACGGTGGCGGTGGCGGTGGCGGATCTACATACATAGGGTCGGCGGTTACAGGTGGTGTAACTCAAGCTGCAAAAGGCCGTATACCTGGCGGCGCCGATGACAAGGATTTTATATCTACAATAGGTTACGGAGGCGCAACTCCAGGCGCAACGAAATTTAATATGGGTGCACCAGCCTACTGTGTTATACGCTATTAATAGTATTGATTAAATAAATTACTGTATAAATATATTATATGAAACTTTCTTGGAAATTTGAAGACTTTGCAGTACTTGCAAATTATACTGGCTATAAAGATGTAGTTATAGGAGTAACATATACTTTATACGCAATGCAGGAACTACCTAAACCGGAAACCCCTCAAAACGATTCGTTTATAGATGGTGCTGAACCAGAATTTGCTACAGCTTCCCACATTGAACACGTTCGATTTAATTTAGATGATTTTGAAAAAGATTTTGTTCCTTTTGAACAATTAACACCTGATATAGTCGAACAATGGGTAAAAAATACTATAGATTATAAAGGGTTAGCTGCACATCTTATACAAAGGGTTTTAGCTTCTACTTCAGAGTTAAAAACAAACGTACCACCACCCTGGGAGTAAAATATGCTTGATGAAGATCCGTTGGCAAATCTCTCTCAACAAGCTATAATTAAACTCGAAACACTCAAACAACAAAAAATTGCATTTGCACCTAAAGACTTGCAAGAGAGTAGAATAGCAATTTGCAAAAATTGTCCTGCACTTTCTGTAGATAAATGTGCAGTTTGTAATTGTATATTATCTGCTAAAATCCGTGTATTACACACTAAATGCCCTATTAAAAAATGGTAAATAATAATAAATGAACGCTATAGACAATTATTTATGGGTAACTCCAACTCTTGTAGGTGCACGCACATCTGCAAAATATTTTCAGGCTGCAGGTAAAACAATAGTGGCGTATCATAATTTTGATATAGATCACTATAATCAGCTAGCTACTGATGCTTTAAAACAAGAGTACTTAAATCTTTGCACTTCAGCAATATCTGGTACGTCTCTAGATACAAGATGTGTACTTAGTCCGGCTTTATCAAGTTATCCATTAGTAGGTAGTGTACGTAATCCATATAATAGTTTTGTTTCCCAATGGAGAAGACACGTTATGGGATCTGCAACCGGTGTGTACAGAGCTGTAACGGGGCAAACCATTCAATCTACTTTTATTAAGGAAAGTATAAGCAACAGACAGTCTCTTCCCATATATGTTTCCTTCACACCATTTAAAACCTATATCGCTAGGCTTGTGTTTCAAGATAATTACTCTCAAGTAACTACATCTAGTTTACTTTCATCTGTAAATTATACCAAATATAAATACTCTCAAGTAACTAATGTAGGCAAGTTTTTAAATCAAAATAACCGTACATTTGATTATGTTATACATTATGAAAGCTTGTCTGCAGATAGTTTTAATGCTCCTTTTATTGATCAAACTTCCTCTTCAGCTTTATCGGGTATTGATAGTATATTTGGAAATAATAAAATAAATGCTGTTGAAAATGCAGAGTATTTAAGGGCACTTATAACTATAAAATGTATTAATGAAGGGGTATCTGCACTTACTAGTTCTGATTATATCAATTGGGTTGCAGAGCTAAGCAGTATTAATACTATACTACCACAAACAGGTGGCGGTACATTTGCAACCTGTTTAACACCAGAATACGCAGATAATTGTTATAATAATATAAACTATGCTCAGTATAGAGGTGTTTTCAGTACTGATCAAGCATATTCTATTACCTCTTTATATGCAGATTGGCGATCGTTTTATGACGATTGGACCGCTACAACTATATGGAATGAGTATAAGGAAACCTTTGATATGTTCGGCTACTCACAAACAAGTTATTTATCTTCTTAATATATGAATTTTTTTAATCTTTTTAAAAAACGCGGCACAGTGCGTTTCATTAATACCTGGCCTGGGGTGTACGAAATGCACCCTATTATAGAAGCTAAAAAACTAAAACGAGACTGGGTTGAAAAAAATGCACAAATGTTGCACGACCACCAAGAAAAAATTAAAACCTGTCCTTTTAGTGAATTACAAAGATATATAGACAATCACGGTTTTATAGCAAAATGCCCGGGCATAAGAAACGCTATGAATGCGGGGTACATTATAACCAGTCCGTTTGATGTGATTATTGAAACATTTGGAGACGGTCGTAAGTGTGAAGCTATTTCTCTTGCACCAAAAATTATTAATCATACAATTACCAAGCACCCTAAAGAACAGTTTGCTGGTTTTGTACCACAACCACTTGGTACAATGCCAGACGCACTTAAGTTTCCAACTGGTTGGCATATTAAACCAGATAAAAACTATATTTATTTAATAACGTCTCCTCTTTATACTGGAGAGACACGTTTTACAACTGCAACCGGAATACTTGATCCGTATGATGATCCACAGCTTAATGCATTAATGTTTTGGCACGTACTGAAAGGAAGAGAAATAATTAAAGCAGGTACACCATTAATACAATTAATTCCTTTTCCTCGTGATTTTGTACAACCTAAAATTGATCAAGGCCCTGCCACAGGTAGAGAGCAATACCAACTTAAAGCAAGCGCTTCATTAGTTACAATGTCTTATAACAGAAATCCTTTGAAAGTGAAAGAAGCGGCTAAAAAAATATACGACGTCAAAAGTTAAACGAGATGTAAGTATATATAATGCCTTCCCCTTTTGTAATAACCGCTAATGCTACTTCTGGTTACGCTAGTCCGTCAGGTTACTCCGGATATTCTGGAGTTTCTATAGTAGGTAATACCTCTTATAGTGTTACCACTGATGTAGTTAGTGCAAATTCGGTTACGGTTAACTGGAGCGCAGGACCTACACATTTTATTCAGTTGAGTGCTAATTTAAACCTGTTAAACTTTACAAACGGGTATGACGGACAAAATTACACATTAGTAATTAACAACCCAAGTAACTATATTGTTTCCTGGCCTTCAGCTAGTGGTACATCTCCTGTTACCTGGCAAAGCGGTATCACTCCTACCCAATCTGTTTATCAAACCGCTACACAGGCTGATATATACTATTTAAAAAACGTTAAAGGTGTATATTATGGTACAGCATATCAAACCGGTCCAGTATTAAACGATTGGTATTATCCGTACAACACGCTATTACTTCACGGTGACAATACTGTAACTGTAGCAAATAGCGCACAAAATAATCTTTTTTTAGATAGTTCAAGCAATAATTACACATTTACTAGAACCGGTTCAGTCACTCAAGGCACATTTTCTCCTTTTACTGCCGCAAATTGGAGTATGTTTGTTAACAAGTCTCAAGGCGCAATGTATTTAGCTGCTAATTCTCAAACAGCATTTCAGTCTAATAATTTTACTATTGAAGCCTGGTTATATTTTACAGACTCTACCAACAATCAAGTTCAGACTATATATTCTAATTACACTAGTTTTGGTAGTAATGGTATGTTTTTTGGTAAACATACCAATCAGTCTGGACAGGTTTGTTTGTATATAGGTAATGTTAGCACTGGTGGTGCTGTTATGGCTGATCCAATGTTACCGCCTAATAATGTGTGGGTACATTATGCTTTAGTAAGAAACGGATCTCAATTCACTTTATATAGAAACGGCACTGCAGTTGCTCAATACTCATATTCCGGTTCTGTAACTGGCGCAACAAACCCTTGCTATATAGGTGCAGCCGGAGATTCTGTATCTACAAACAACTTTGTTGGTTATATAAGCAATTTTCGTATAGTAAATGGTGCAGCAGTGTATCAAAATAATTTTATACCGCCAGCACAGCCATTAACAGCTGTAGCGAGTACAGCATTACTTACCTGTCAAAACAATACATATAAAGATAATAGTACATTTAATGCAGCTATAACATATACAGGCTCTAATCCACCACCGGTATTCACACCTTTTAACCCATTTGCACCTACATTACCTTATCAACCTGGTGCACTAGGCGGTAGCTTATGGTTCGACGGTAGCACTGGTTATTTAACCACTACCGGTAGTTTAACTAATGCAGGTACCGGAGATTTTAGTGTAGAGGCCTGGGTGTATTATACAGGTAGTTATGGTAATTATAATTTTGTATTTGATTCAAGAACATCAGCAGGTAGTTACACTGATGGATTTAATATAGCTATCAATAATAGTAACGGCTACTGGTATTGGGGGCAAACAGTACAAGATCTACTTACAACCACACCTTGCCCTCGTTATAGTTGGGTGCATATTTGTGCAACACGTCAGAGTGGTACAGTAAGGTTGTTTCAAAACGGTATATTGATAGGTTCTCTCTCTAATACAGCTAATTTAACAAGCACCACTAATATTATCGGTTCGTATTATGGCACTACAGGCAACCCTTATTATTTTCCGGGTTATATTAGTAACTTACGTATTATAAAAGGCACAGGTAATGTACCAGCTGCTTATCAAACTTCAAGCACGACAAACGGTACTGCTATATTTACCCCGCCTTTATCACCTGTAACAGCTATATCAGGTACAACGTTGTTATTAAACGGTACTAACGCAGCTATATTTGATTCTACCGGTAAAAACAATATTATTACAAATGGTAATGTACAATTATCTAATTCTACATATAAATACGGCACTGGTAGTATAAAGTTTAACGGTTCCCCTGACAGGTTAATATTACCCGCTGTATCAACCGCTTCTATGCCTTACCCCACTGAACAACTTTGGGTAGGTAATTGGACTATTGAATGCTGGATTTATCCGACAACAATTAACAGTACGTTTATGACCATTGTATCTACAAGATCTTCAAACTCTGATAGTACTGCTGGTAATTTTAGTATCGGTATTAATACAAGTGGTATATTATGGTTTTATGCATCTGGTTCAACAGTATGGGCAGCAGGTACAGCTATAACAGCTAATAACTGGTACCACATTGCTATAGTAAGATCAAACGGTGTAATTACCGGTTATATTAATGGAGTCAATCCAACTACCAGTACTAATAATACTACTGGTACACCAGCTTCATATAATGTGTATATGTACGCTTCTCAAATGACTGTAGGAGATAATGCTGGTGGTACTGAAGCATTTTACGGATATATAGATGATCTCCGTATAACCAACGGAATAGCAAGATATACAACTAACTTCACGCCACCATCTTTAATACCTGACATTTAAAATAAATATAATTACAAATGTCATTCCCACAGATTTATAGTCAATTAGGACAGTCTGGATATTCTGGTACAGTTTCAGGCTATTCAGGTTATTCAGGAAACCCGTTTTATCCTTCAACTGTATATACCCCTTCCTATAGTTCTGTAACGGTTGATTGGAGTTTAGGTAATGTACAAGGAATTACACTTTATAGTAATTTAAGTTCTATATATTTTATAAATTCAATTAGCGGGCAAACATTAAATTTATATATTACTAATACCGGCCCGTATACAGTCAATTGGAAGACATTAAGTGCAAGTATTATATGGCCAAACGCAGTAGTGCCTGTTACATCTCCAGGTACTTCAGGTTTACCAGTAGTGGATCAATTTACATTTACTAATGTATTTTCGTCTTATTACGCTACGGTAAATAAAAATTTACCTCAATATAGCAGTGTACCTAATTTTGGTTTTATAACTAGTATTGCAGCCTGGGGGGCGGGTGGTGGTGGTAATTATAGCGGCACACAGCCTGGGTTTGGTGGGGGTGGTGGGTATGCTGGTGGAAATATGGTATTACCCTGGAACACCACCTTTACAGTCATTGTAGGTTCTGGTGGCTCCTCAAACAACAGTAGTACTACTAATACCACTGGTGGTTACGGTGGTGGGGGTTATACTGGCCCTAACGGTTACGGTGGTCAAGGTGGCGGTTATACAGGAATGTTTTTAAACAGCGTATCTCAAGCCGGTGCTGTGCTAATTGCTGGTGGGGGTGGTGGTGCAAGTTGGGAAGGACCTCACGGCGGGGCAGGTGGCGGGTTCTGGGGTATGTCCGGTTCAAATGCTGATAGCACCACAGCAAATCAATTTTTATGGAATGGTAATGGTCAACCTGGTGGTGGTGGTGGAACACAACTAAGCGGTGGTAACATTTATATTAACGGTGTAAACGGTAGTCTTACATACTCATATACATATGGAGATGGTACAACTAGGTATATGAACGGTACACCGTTACAGGGTGGTAGTGCAATAGATGCTGATACTGCAGGTAGTACTGGTACTGGTAACGGTGGCGGCGGTGGGGGTGGCGGTTACTGGGGTGGTTCTGCAGGTACAAACAGCGGCTCTCCTAACGGATCCGGAGGGGGGGGTGGTTCAGCTTACCTTAACCCTAATTACATTTATAACGGTCAGACATTAGCAGGCTGGGGCATATTTCCAGGCAATGCATCTAATCCTTTCTTATCACCTACATTTCAATGGGATAGATATAACGGTACAACTGTAGTAAACGGTAATTCTTATAACAATTACAACTACATTAATGGTACTAATTCCTTAAACAACGTTGTTGGTTATTATGGTAATGCTACTACTGGTGGTACTTCATACGGTACTGGTGGTCCAATAGGTAACAATCCAGGTAAAGGCGGGCTTTTCGTATTATATTATCCAGGCTCTACTATATATGCTACAGGTGGTACTATTACTCAAGACGGTAATTATACCTATCACACGTTTAATACACCAGGTACATATAATTTAACCACTATAGCTAACCCTGCAGGAGTCTCGAGCGGCCCTGTTACTATTGTTACAGTTAGTGCATTATTAGTAGCAGGTGGTGGTGCAGGTGGTGAAGCGTACGGCGGCGGTGGTGGTGCAGGTGGTGTGGTATATACTACAACTCAATTAACACAGGGTGTAACTTATAACATTTTCGTAGGCACCGGTGGTGGTGCACCTCATACAGACGGTTATGGTGGTTTCGGTTTACAGGGTATAAATACTACATTTTATAATTATGTAGCCTGGGGCGGTGGTGGTGGCGGTAGCTACGGTAATTACGGTACACCTTATCCTTCTTTGACTGGTGGTAGTGCTGGTGGAGCTGGTGGTTATTATACAGGCTCTATAACTAATCCAGGCGGTGCCGGTGTTATCGGGCAAGGCAATAATGGCGGTAGCTCCAATCCAAATGGTTATTTCGGTGGCGGTGGAGGTGGCGGTGCAGGCGGTGCAGGTCAATCTGCTACAGGTACAAATGTTACTACTTTTAATGCTGCAGGCGGTCAAGGCGGTACAGGTATTACAAACATTATAGTAAATGCTTTAAGCGCGGGTCAACTATCTGCCGGCAATTATTACATTGCAGGTGGTGGCGGTGGTGCAAATGCAGTTGGTGGTCTAGGTGGAGGTGGTAACGGTGGTGGTATTAACGGCTTAGTATACACTTCTGCATATATTGCCGCATCTTCAGTAAATACTCCTTTAATCTCAGCTACAGTTCAAATATGGGGTGCAGGTGGTGGTGCTGGTTCTCCTGGTGGCTGGTCATACGGTTCTCCTGGTGGTGCTGGTGGTTATACCACCACAACAGTCGTATTACCTTTAAGTTCTTCAGTAACAGTACTAGTAGGTCAAAGTGGTTGGGGTAATCAAACTAGTAACGGTTATGGTGGTGGTGCTCGTAACAGTAATGGTACTGATAATCGTTATTGCGGTGGTGGCGGTGGTTATACCGGTCTGTTCTTGGGATCAAGTGTAACATTTGCCGGTACAATCGCTATAGCAGGTGGTGGCGGTGGTGGTGGTTCTACTACAAACGGTAGTGTAAATTATCAAAACTGGGGTGGTAATGGTGGCGGTTCAACAGGTAATGGTGGTGGTAATGTTGGTAACTCTAATTACGCTGGTGCTAGTTATACTGCTGGTGGTGGTTCTCAAACTGCTGGTGGTACAGGTGGTGCCGGTGCTCAAGGTAATGCAGGTAACGGTGGTCAATTAGTAGGTGGTTATGGTGCACCACAATCCTATGGTGGTGGCGGTGGTGGTGGTTATTATGGCGGTGGTGGTGGTGGTTTTAATAGTGCTGGCTATATGACTGGTGGTGGCGGTGGTGCCGGCTACTTAAACCCAACTTACTGTTTTACAGGCTTTACTTCAGCGAGCCCACTCACCCCTTCCGGTACTATTGGTGTGCAGTCTATTTTCGGTAACCCAACCGGTATTGCAGTGGGTGGTAATTGTAACGGCGGTGCAGGTGGAAACGGTTATATGACAATAACCTATCAAAACGGTCCTTATGCAAATGCAACACAAGCATTTGGTTATACAGGTACATCACCTAACTTTGCTTGGGGATTTGCTCCTGGTACGGTAGTTCCAGGTACAGCATACGGTGCTGGTGGTGGTGCTGGATCTAACTATACTACTGTACAAGCTAATCCAAACGGTGGTGCTGCTGGTGCAAACGGTGTTGCTATTATAGCTGCACCTATATCTGCTGCAAACGCGGTAGGTAACCCATATACATTGATAACAAATATATACGGCAATACAACATATGTGTATGCATTTACAGCAACAGGAACAATAACATTTTAATTAAATATGCCAACTAATTTCTTATATAGCGTATTCGGACAATCAGGTTACTCAGGAGCATCCGGCTATTCTGGTATATCAGGCTTTCCTCCTCCTTTAAGTGTAGGTGCAGCTGTTTCCCCTGTTGTAGATCCTGAACTAACAAATTCAGTAACAGTAAATTGGATATCAAGTAACAATCACGCTATTACATTAAATGCTAATTTAACTGCACTAAATTTTGTTAATGCAGCTAGTGGGCAATCAGTTAATTTATATATAACTAACCCAAGCACTTACACTATACAGTGGAGTTCGACTTCATTAAGTGCTGTTGTTTGGTCGACTCCTTCTCCTTATGGTAATGTAGCTCCTATTCAATCTACAGCTATATCTGCATACACGTATGGTACTTCTGCACAAGGATTCTCTACATTCTTTAATGGTAGCCAGGCCCTATACCCTATTGCTACTACTAATGCTAATGTATTAGGTAATTATATGCAAAACGGTAGCACGGCACCAGCTACTACGTTTGAAGCCTGGGTTTATCCTACCGGTTATACTACTAGTGGTGGTAATGCTTGGCAATTTTCATCTATATTTGGTAAAGGTAATCTTTATATAAATTTTGGTTTGTATAACGGTTATGTACGTTTATACCACTATAATCAAAGTGGTGGTACAGTGTATCAACAATCAGTAGCGCAGGTTTCATTAAGCGCTTGGTCTCATATAGCTATTACTATTAACGGTAGCACTCTTGCAATGTACATTAACGGTGTACCTGATGCAGCCACTGGTGGTAATGAAAGCCCTACAGCGTTTAGTAATTTTAATACTGCTGGCCAAAACGGCCAAATTTGGTTCGGTTATGAAATGAGCGGTGGTAATTACTTCCAAGGTTATATATCTAATTTTAGGTTAAGTAACGCAGTAGTGTATAGCGGTGCATTTACGCCTTCTAGAACACCTTTATCAGCTACATCAAGCACTCAGTGCTTAATGTTTAGAGATCCGGTATTGTTTAGAGATAGTACTAAAAATGTAAACAACATTATTGCTAACGGAATAGCAGCATATCCTACAGTATCTTATCTTAACCCATTTTCAGTTCGTACTTTAACAGCTTACCCTGTTACTGATGTTTACACGTTTACATATATTAACGGTGTGTATTACGGTAGTGTTGTACAGGGCTATACACCAACAACTGCTACATTTAATGTAAGTGCTTTAATAGTAGGCTCCGGAGGCGGTGCAGGTGGAGATATGGGCGGCGGGGGTGGAGGTGGTGGTGTTATATTCACTAATACTCTAGCCTTAACAGCTGGTACTTTTACGTATGTTCAAGTAGGATCTGGTGGTATGCCATTTCCTGCTGCAAGTACTTTTGGACAACCCGGTGCACATCAATACACTATATCAGCAAGTAACGGTCAAAACACAATATTTGGTTCCTTAACTGCGCTTGGTGGTGGTTATGGTGGTAGTTCATATCAAAGCTATACACCTAATAACGGTGCAGGCGGTGGTGCAAACGGGGTAACAGGCACCGGTGGTGGTAGTAGCGCTTATAGTAACGGTGCTACTAACACTGGCGGCGCTGGAACACCCGGTCAAGGCTACCGCGGTGGTAATTGTACAGGTCAGTATTACGGCGGTGGCGGTGGCGGTGCTGGCGGTCCAGGCTACGATGCTTCAAACAGACCAGACGGTGGTATTGGATTTTTATGCCCTATTTTAGGTTATCCTTTATATTGGGGCGGTGGGGGTGGTGGAGCTGCTTACTCTGGTGGTTCTGGTGGTTATGGTGCACCAGGCGGTGGAGGGGGCGGAGCTGTTAACACCTCTTACGGTGGTCCGGGTTATAATAACGCACAAGGTGGTGGGGGTGGTGGTAATAACGCTCAAACTAATCACCCAGGTGGTAATGCTGGTGCTAATACAGGTGGTGGTGGAGGTGCTGGTAGCCACTACAACGCTAATAATAGAGGTGGTCAAGGCGGTTCCGGTATTGTTATTATATCATACCCGGGTACACCAAGATCCTCAAGTGGTGATATTATAACTACAGTTAACGGTTACGCAACAACACACCTATTTTTATCGTCTGGAGCATTTGTTTGCTAATGGCTAGATAGTAAGTAAATAAACATATGTCCTACGTCGGAAATAATCCAAACAGTGTTTCAGGTTATAGCGGTACCAGTGGTTTTTCTGGATATTCTGGTATTTCTGGTAGTGGTACAAGCGGATTTTCTGGATACAGCGGTATTCCTGGTGCGTCTAATCAGGTTGTAGCTTATAATAATAGCTTTAATGCAGGAACAATTGTAGCTAGGGTTTCCGGTGGGTATGTAGCTGCTTTAGCGGATTCTGCAGCAGACGGTGAAGTACTTGGTGTTGTACAGGCCTCTACAGGTAACTCGTTCACCATTGTTTACAGTGGAAATATCATTGGCCTCTCTAATCTAGTAGACGGTCAGGTTTATTACCTTTCTGATACAGTTGCTGGTTCAGCTGTATTAACACCTCCATCAAATCCAAATAGCATTTCTAAACCAATCTTACTTGCAACGGGTTCAACAACCGGTGTTGTGATTAATATGAGAGGTATTCAGAACAGTGTACAAACAGCTATTGTTGGTACTGGTGTGTCTGGTTATATACCTCGTTGGACTGGAACGTCTTATATCAGTTCTGGGCTATTATTCGATAATTTAAGCGGGGTAGGTATTGGTACAACAGCACTATCCGGCGCTACTCTAGCAGTTCCAGGCGGTATTAACACTTATTCTTTAAGTACGGTTAATTTATACACACCTAACTCTTACCCAACTAATTTAACATCAAGTAATTTAAGTGCGTATAATTTAAGCGCTACCAATTTAGTTGCAGGTAACTTATATATTAATAGTGCTTCTGCTAATTCATATTTTACCACATTAACTGCAGCTAACGTAAGCGCTACATATGTAACCACCGGTGGTATTAATTTAACAAGCTATTCAAGTATTAAAGAATTGTTTGAAACGGTTACGGTAACAAACTCAGTACCGTCTTCAGCTGCTAATAGTTTTGATGTAGTTACTCAATCTGTACAATATTATACAGGCACTACTACAGCGAACTTTCCGTTAAATATACGCGGTAATTCATCTACTTCATTAAATTCAATTCTCAGTATCGGTCAATCTGCTACAGTAGCGTTATTAGTTATTAATAGTAACCCAGGCTTTTATCTAAACTCTCTCAGTATAGATGGCGTTTTACAATCGCCAAGGTGGCAAGGTGGTAATGCACCTAGTTACGGTAATGCTAATGCTATAGACTTATATACATTTACTATAATTAAAACTTCTACAGCAACTTACACAGTACTGGCTAATCAAACTAAATACGCTTAATTTTTATGCCTGTTTTATCGACATTAGGGTCGGCTTCATCAAGAGTTATAGGCGGGTACAACACTCCTTCAACTTATTATAGTGGTTTATTTGGTCCTAACAGTTCTATTGCAGTTGCTACACCTGGTGTAAGCGCACAGGCAGTTACTCTTGTTACAGTTAATTATCTTGCTGTAGCAGGCGGTGGAGGCGCTGGTTCTGACGTAGCAGGTGGTGGTGGTGCTGGTGGTGTTATTATTGGTACAACAACTTTTAGCCCGGGTACTACATACATTTTAACTGTAGGCGGGGGTGGTAACGGAAATGGCGTAGGGGCAGGAGTGGCAGGAACAAATTCAACGATTTCGGGTCTCGGGTTTACTACATTAGTTGCTATAGGCGGAGGAGCAAGTCAAGGTGATAATCTAGACGGCGGTTCTGGTGGTTCAGGTGCAGGTGGTGGTATAAATATTAACGGTACTCATCAGGGTGCCGGTGGAGCTGCAACACAAACACAGCCTGCAGGTGGTGTAGGCTACGGAAATGCAGGTGGACCTTCTAATACTCAAACTGGTGGCCAGGGCGGTTCTTGTTCGGGTGGCGGTGGCGGTGCAGGCGGAGCGGGTGGTTATGGTGGAAACCCCGGAACAGGTGGTATCGGTATACAATCATCAATTACAGGTTCTCCAGTGTATTATGGCGGTGGGGGTGGCGGGGGGGCGTATATTGGAGTAGCAGGAGCGGGTGGTGCTGGCGGCGGTGGTGCTGGAGCTAACACTGGAGCGGGTGGTAACGGCGGAAATTGGGGAGGTGGTGGTGGTTCTGGTGGCGGTGGATCAGCTAACGTACCGGGTGGAGCGGGTGGTGGTGGTGTTATTATTATATCTGCACCAAGAGCAGCTTCGTCCTATACAGGTTCACCTACGGTAACAACAAATGCGGGTAATACAATTTATCAATTTGCTTCAACTGGTAGTATTACATTCTAATAATAAATAACTTAAATGGCAAATAATCTTCTAGGCACTAGTAATTTTACAATTGAATGTTGGGTTTACCCAACTAGTAGTACTGGCGCCTGGACATCTATATTATCTCTTGGTGCGGCTGGTAATGGTCAAGAATTACGTATCGGTCAAGGTATTAACGGTACAGGTACACCCGGCTTACTATATCCAAATGCTGCAAACAGTGGAGATTTATATTTACCTACAACCGGTGCAATGCCGTTAAGCGCCTGGACGCATATCGCAATGGTGAAAAACCTTTCATCAATAGCCTGTTACCGTAACGGCGTGTGTTATGCTTCAGCAGCATATTTAGCTAATTTCGGTAACACTGGTCCATTGCTTATCGGCACAGATAAATATACCGGCACAGATGGTTATTTTACAGGCTATATTACGGATGTAAGAATTACACAGAGTGCGTTATACACTACACCTACATTCACGGTACCTACACAGCCTCTTAACGCAACACCTACCACCACATTTTTAATAAGCCAAAAAAACAGTTATTATACTGATGCAAGCAATAATAATGTATTAATAGATGATCCTGGTGCTGTTCTTGCTGGCGGTACAGCAGCGGTACCGCTAGTGGGTGGTGTTACACCTTTTCCTTCTTACACCTCACCTAGTTTTTCTTGGAATTTTAATAACAGCTCGGTAACAATACCTGGTAATAATATATTTAATTTTACTGGTTCTACGTCAGCCTATTGGACTGTAGAAGCATTTATTTATCTCAACGCACTACCAACATCTGATGCCTGGTATAACACAGGTACAT
>Ga0164297_10000899_pt1 | contig 34079 bp, 17 predicted proteins | sample GEODES058metaG_FD_113539 | JGI IMG/M metagenome (GOLD analysis project Ga0164297, IMG submission 113539) | Dystrophic lake water microbial communities from Trout Bog Lake, Wisconsin, USA - GEODES058 metaG | ecosystem: Environmental > Aquatic > Freshwater > Lake | place: USA: Trout Bog Lake... | reverse complement strand
CCTCGCGTAGTAATTTCCCATCGGGTTGAGTCCACCAAGTCGTCGTGTTCTGATTGGCGTATTCCAACCGCTTGGTCTTGGTTTTGATCTCTCCTTTAGTAATGCCGTCGGTCTTGATGACAAGACATGGCTTGTTAAACATGATTCCTTCGGTTACGGACCAGCGCACATACCCTTTGGCATAAATAATGTCGGTCCCGCCGAAAATGGCACTATTAGTGAATTCCGCTTGCTGTTCCTTCTCGTATCGGACCTCCATCACGGTGTCTGGTTGAGGAACTGGGCCCAGGATGATTTCTCTTTGCCCTACCGTCATCGCCGGCTTATAGAGGTGCTTGGGAAAACCGATAAAGGTTCGGTCCTGAGCAAACAGTATTGAAAGGGCGAGCATGACCATGAATCGTCTGACCTGATTTCAAAATACGTCAGATTTTGGGAATCTCGCCAGATTTTGGCTGGCGAGATTCCAGATTTTTAAGTTCGAGCTTCTCGGTCCATCCGCTCGGGGGCGCTGACACCAAGTATGTTGAGAGTTGCACGCAGACCCGTTCGGGCGGCGTGACAAAGATTTAATCGGGCCTGAGTCAGTTCAGGTTCTTCCGATTGGACCACTCGGCAGGCGTCGTAGAAATGGTGATAAAGTCTCGCCAATTCAATCGCATACGTTGTCAACCGATGGACACCGTAGTCCTTTGAACATCGGACGACCTCAACCGGCAGATCGAGGATCTTCTTGATGAGCGCCAACTCAGTTGGGTGCTGTAGCCGGGAATCAAAAGCATGTCCTTCTTCTGTGAGGTTGAAGCCAGCCTCCGCAGCTCTCTGAATGACACTTGAAATTCGAGCGTGCGCGTACTGAACGTAGAACACAGGGTTCTCGTCATTCTGCTTGGTCGCCAAGTCGATATCGAAGTCCATGTGAGTGTCGTGGCTTCGCATGAGATAGAAGAAGCGAGCGACATCTTTTCCAATGCGCTGTTGCTCATCCTTGCTTGCGCTTGGCGCAGAGTTTAAGCCGATTTCATCGATTAGATCTTTGAGTTCGTAGATGTTGCCATCTCGTTTGCGCATAGGGGCCGGTTGACCATCTTTGACGAACCGTACGATCTGAAAGATGATGATCTCAAAGCGTTCTTGTGGATAGCCCAGTGCTTGGCATACCGCGTTCATTCTCGGAATGTAGCCATGGTGATCAGGACCGAGGATCAAGAAGGCCTTGTCGTAGCCTCTTTGGCCGAGCTTGCTCTCCATATAGGCAACGTCTCCAGCGATATAGGCGGGTCTGCCGTTGGATCGGACAAGGACGCGGTCCTTGTCGTCGCCGAATTTCGTTGACCTGAGCCACATGGGGCCGCATTCTTCGGGTTTTTGTTCTAGCCTCTCCTCTTTCCCTTCTCGAACGACCTCATAGCGAAAGCATTCGCTATCTGCGGCGTTATTTGCCTTGAGCTTCTCCAAGGAGGATTCGACCAAACCGGAATCGTGCATGGATTGTTCGGAAAACCATCGATCAAACCTAACTTCGAATGTTTCCAGATCTTGGCGCTGGCGCTCGATCATTAACTCTTGGGATTTGGCTTGCCACCATTCCAATTCCTGGCTTTTTAGCTCCGTATCAGCAAAGAGCCTCTGGATATCATGAGCAACCCCCTTAACATATTCGCCTTTGTATCCATTTTCTGGCTGTTCCAGATTCAACGCGTACGCTTGAACGGATTCAGCGAAGAGCTGCATCTGCTTGGAGTTGACGCCATCGTTGATGTAATACTCACGATCAACCGGGTAGCCGGCAGCAGCGAACACCCTTGACAGAACATCGCCAAAGGCGGCACCTCGTCCAGAGCCTACTGTAATGGGACCGTTTGGATTTACCGACACAAATTCAACGTTGAGCTTTGGATGTTGGGATTGGGCTAGCTGCGATGTGCCTTGGTTGGCAAGGTCATTTCCCAATTGGATGATCGTTTGAACGTAGCTCGAAATGGCCGTGGGCTTAAGTCGGAAATTTAAGAACCCTGGACCGGCAATATCGATCCCCTGGATAGGGTATTCGGCCTCATCAATTTGTCTCAGAAGGATCGCCGAAACCATTTCGCCAATCTGCCGTGGTGGAATCCCTGCCTTTTTCGTTGCGACCAAGGCGTAATTACAGGCAAAGTCGCCATGTTCTGGATTCTTCGTGTCCGTAATCTCGATCGGCAGTCGGGCAATTTCAGGAAGTTTTCCCTCTGAAATCAAGGAAATGACGGCAGAATCAACCAAATGAGTAAGCGTATCTCTCAGCAAGTCTAGGTTGTACCTTCCCGAGCTTATAAGTGTCTCGTCTGGGAGTAGGACACATCCGGCAGACTGGCTTTGGAGATTCGGGACAAAAGGCCCCGCTGGATTTGCCGGATTTTGCCTGCCTATTGACGAAATAGGGCCACTTCCACGATGCTATGGGGGAGCGCACCGAAACGAAGTGAACGATTGTGTATAACTGGACCGTCAAATTTACGGTCGAGTCCCGCGGAATTGTTCCTCGCAAGGGCTCTTTGGTCTACAATATGCGGTCTTTGGGATTTCTATACGTCCGCATTGATGACTGGGTGAAAAACATTTATGGCGTTGCCACGAAAACCGATGGTTCAATTCTTGGTTGAGAAGGGATATCTCAAGCAAGAGCAGTTAGACGAAGCCCAAAAAGTTCAGCAGCAAACTGGGCAAACCGACATAGGGAAGGTTTTAGTCTCGCTCAATATGGTTGGCGAGAGGGAAGTCTTGCAGGCGAAAGCCCAAGAGATGGGCTTTGCCTTTGCCGACTTGGATCGCATCACGATTGATTCGGGTGCGCTAAACGTTGTGCCTGAGCGCTTGGTTAAAGCGCACAATGCCATTCCGGTTAAAAAGGACGGTAACAACCTTTGGGTTGCGATGGCCAATCCTAATAACCTGAATGCCGTTGATGACCTGAAGATTGCATCTGGCCTCAGGGTAATCCCGGTTGTTGCCGTAACGGGGGCAATCGAAGACGCGATCAAGAAGTATTACGGTGGCGGCGCCGTCCAGCCAGAAGGTTCGGCCGCGCCTGCTCCAGCAGCAGCGGCTCCTGTGGCAACGGCCAACTTCAATGCTGACATCAGAATGGCAATTGCCAATGCGGGTGCCGGGCGAAGAACTGATGACGATGCGGACGGAGACGGAGATGCTGAAAAGATGGCGGAGCAGGCTCCGATCATCAAATTGGCGAATGCTCTCATCCAGCAGGCAGTCGCCGACAGAGCTTCCGATATTCACATCGAGCCGCAGCAGCGCGCGGTTCGAGTTCGGTACCGAATTGACGGTGTTCTCCAAGAAGCGATGACGGTTCCTCGTAACCTCATGGCTCCTCTCATTAGCCGCTTGAAAATTATGGCGGACATGAATATCGCGGAGCGCCGTGTTCCCCAAGACGGTCGTATTGAAGTTCGACACGTGGGTAAGGAATACGATCTTCGTGTTAGCTCGATCCCAACTCCATTTGGAGAGAAGATCGTTATGCGTATTCTGGATAAGTCGAGCGTTATGATCGGCTTGCAGAAGATTGGCTTTACCGAAGAGCACCAGGTTAAGGTTGAAGAACTGGTCAGCCAGCCGAACGGAATGTTTCTTTGTACGGGACCTACGGGTTCTGGTAAGACCACGACACAGTATTCCGTTCTTAATAAGCTCAACACGGTCGGCGTCAATATCATTACTGCAGAGGATCCCGTCGAGTATCAGCTCAACGGAATTGCTCAGGTTCAGATGAACCGTAAAGCAGGTCTAACGTTTGCAACTGCTCTCCGAGCCTTCCTCCGACAAGACCCTGACATTATCATGGTCGGAGAAATGCGTGACCTTGAAACGGCTGAAATCGCGATTGAAGCTGCGCTTACGGGGCACTTGGTCCTTTCCACGCTGCACACGAATGATGCGCCTTCCGCTACCCTTCGTATGATCGATATGGGTGTGGAGCCCTACTTGATCACTGCAACGGTTATCGGTGTTCTTGCGCAGCGACTTGCTCGTAAGATCGACGCGGATAGCAAAGAGCCCTATCAGGTTCCAGCGGCCGACCTTCGACGATTTGGTCTTCAGTATTCCGATCCAGAAGAACTGATCACACTTTATCGCGGAATTCCGGCAGAGTCGAACCGAATGACCGGTTACAGAGGTCGTACAGGTGTCCATGAACTAATGACGATGAATGCGGAAATCGCAGAACTCGTCGTGCGTCGTGCTCCTTTGAACGATATCAAGGAAGCGGCAAAAGCTAATGGTATGAAGGAATTGCGCGAAGATGGACTTGAAAAGGTTCTTGCTGGCGTCACAGACCCTCAAGAAGTTATGCGCGTCGTCTTTACCGCAGGTTTCTAGTTTCGAATCGAATCAGCAGAAATAAGAAATGCAGAATAATCCTCCTCCTCGCCAGAATCCAGGAATGATGCCTCCACCGGTGGCACGGCCTGGTGTTGGGTCCATGCCGCCCCTTGGGCAGATGCCTCCGACGCAAGTTGAGGTCGTGAAAGAAGAAGAACCGGCAGTTCCGCCGATTTCTCTTAAGGACCTCCATATTGATGAGCTCCTGCACATCGTTGTGGATAAACAGGCTTCCGACCTTCACATCTGCTACGCTTCGCCCCCTGTTATTCGCGAAGACGGAAAGCTCAAGCGGCTGAACTACGAAGAGTTCACTCCGCAAGACACGCAACGAATGATGTACGACATCATCTCCGATGAGAATATCAACAAGTTTGAAACCACATTGGAGTTGGACTTCTCGTACTCGCTTCCAAAGCGTGCTCGATTCCGTGTGAATATGTATCGAGATCGTGGCGCGGTCGCGGCTGCATTCCGACTTATTCCGCAGAAGATTCCAACAGTCGAGCAGTTGAACCTGCCGCCGATTTTGAAGCCCCTCTGCGAGAAGCCTCGTGGTTTGATTTTGGTTACGGGTCCTACGGGTTCCGGTAAGTCCACATCGCTCGCGGCGATGATCAACCACATCAACATCAACTTCGCACACCACATCATTACGATTGAGGATCCGATCGAATATCTGCATGAGCACAAGCAGTCAGTTATCAACCAGCGCGAAGTTGGATCAGATACTCGAAGCTTCTTGAATGCTCTTCGTGGATCCCTTCGAGAAGATCCAGATATCTTGCTCGTTGGTGAAATGCGCGATATGGAAACGATCTCGCTGGCGATTACTGCTGCAGAAACGGGACACCTTGTCTTCGCTACTCTGCACACCAATAACGCCGCTGAATCTGTTGACCGTATGATTGACGTTTTCCCTCCTGGACAGCAGGAACAGATTCGTGTCCAGTTGTCGAACAACTTGGTTGCGATTATCTCGCAGCAGCTTCTTCCTCGTGCAGGAGCTTCGGGACGTGTTCCCGCAAACGAGATCATGATCGCATCGTCCGCTATTCGTAACTTGATTCGTGAGGCAAAGACTCACCAGATTACGTCCATGATTCAAACCAGCGGTAACGTTGGAATGGTCACGATGGACCAGTGTCTGCGTGATCTGTATTTGAAGGGCTTTATCACGATGGAAGACGCGATGACGCGTTGCCAGAACCCGGACGAACTCCGAAAGATGATCAATACCACTACAACGGCGCAAGGTCCTGGTGGCCAGCAGCCGGGTGGCGGTCCGCCCATGAGAAGGTAATAAAGAGGAAGAAAGATGCCTGTATTCAGCTATACATTCAGGGACGCAGCCGGTGGACTCCAAAAGGGAACGGCGGATGCGGAAAGCGAAGAGATCTTACGTCAAAGGTTTCAGGAGCAAGGCTTCACGATCACCGAATTAACGATGATCAAGGCGAAGTCGCCTAAATCCAAAACCTACGGAAAAGTTAAGCTCACTGTCCTCGCAGTCTTCTGTCGCCAGTTCTCAACCATGGTTGACGCTGGTGTTTCATTGGTGCGATGTTTGGACGTTTTGGGTCACCAGACTCAGGACCCTAGGCTGAAAAAGATTCTTGCTGACATTGGTGAGCGCGTTGAGTCAGGTGAAAGCCTTTCTCGTGCCATGATTCGACACCCCAAGACATTCAATAACCTATTCATCGGTCTTATCAAAGCCGGTGAAGTTGGTGGTGTGTTGGAAGAATCCCTCCAGCGTCTTTCTCACTTCTTGGAAAAGGACGTCGAACTTCGCCGCAAGGTGAAATCGGCTATGACGTATCCGGTTTTGGTCATGATCATGTCCACCGGTATCGTTATCTTCTTGGTTTCTTGGTTCGTTCCTCAGTGGGCAGCCATTCTTACCGACTTGGGACTCAAGGCTGATGACTTGCCAGCTCCTACCAAGTTCCTGATCGACGTTTCAAACGTCATCAAGTACTACTGGTGGATGGTTATGATCTCGACGGTCATCTTCATCTTCGCTTATCGATTGTTTGTAAGCACTCGATTCGGTCGGCGTGTTGCTGACCGTGTCCGATTGAAGATTCCAGTGTTCGGCAAGCTGCACCACAAGATCTGTATGGCGCGATTCAGCCGAACGATGGGAACGCTCCTAACTTCAGGTGTACCTATTCTCCAAGCTATGGAGACGGTCGCAGGTGTTGTTGGTAACTCGATCATGTCGGACGCAGTTCTCGAAGCTCGTGCCCGTATCCGAGAAGGAGATCGAATCGGCGACCCGCTCGAAGCTTCGAGACTCTTCCCACCCATGGTCGTTCACATGATCGGTGTTGGTGAAGAATCGGGATCTCTCGACTTCATGCTCCAGAAGATTGCTGACTTTTATGAGAGTGAAGTGGAAGCAACACTTGCATCCCTCACGGCGGCCATCGAGCCGATCATGATTGTCGGACTTGGTTTCTGCGTAGGCTTCATCGTTGTTTCGATGTTCCTTCCGCTTGTTGACGTTATTTCGAAGCTGTCCTCTGGTGGCGGCGACGACAAATAAGAATCTGGTATTTGCACAGCCCGCTGGACATTGATTCCAGCGGGCTGTGCTGTTAAGCTAACAAGAATAATGAATGCACCGGTGTCGATGTTTCCCAGTTGGTCGTGGATCTTCGGCTTATTGTTCGGTGCGACAATTGGCAGCTTCCTGAATGTCGTTATCTATCGACTTCCAAGAGGCTTATCTCTGTCCAATCCGAAGAACAGCTTTTGCCCCAATTGTAAGCACCAGTTGGGCGTTCCGGACCTCTTTCCGCTCTTGAGCTACTTAGTCTCTGGTGGTAAGTGTCGTTATTGCAAGATTCCCGTAGCTTCCCGCTACTTTTGGGTCGAGCTTCTGAATGGAGCGCTTTGGTCGATCATTTTCTACGAGTATATGATCGTTCAATTCGAGCCACTCAAGGCGGTTTTCTACTGTCTGATGTGTGCGGCTCTTGTTGCGGTGATCTTCATCGACTGGGAGCTTTACATCATTCCAGATGAGCTGAATGCTACGTTACTGGTGATCGGAGTCGCTTATCAAGTTTGGAATCACACTCCGATGGTTGCTCTGATCGGTGCTTTGGCCGGATGGGGAATCCTTTGGGGGATTGCTTTCTTTGGTCGGCTTGCGTTTCGGAAAGATGCCATGGGACATGGCGATATCAAGATGATGCGTGGGGTTGGTTCACTTATTGGACCAGCAATGCTTGTCCCGAATATGGCGATTGCCGTGGTGTCCGGATTGGTTGTGGGATTGATAGGTATTGCTGTTGCCAAAGGCAAAGCCACTCCTGAACCTGCTTCCCCCGGTGCTGAAGAGGCCAATTCTGAATCGGAAGAAGACTATGCGCCTGAATCGATTGGGAGCTTGCTGATTCACGGTCTTTGGTATTTGGCCTGTCTCGATATCTTCGCCATCTACTTTCCCAAGATGTATAAGTGGATCGGAGAAGAGCAGCTTGAACAAAATGTTGATGATGACGATTGGGTTCCTTCCATGACGACCATACCCTTTGGTCCCTATTTGGCTATGGGAGCCATCTTGTGTATGGTTTTTGCCAGTCCAATTGAGAAAGGAATCACAACGTATATGCAGAATTTCGCGCCACCTAAATCTGGAGCTAGCCGCCCAAGTCACCGATTTGCCGTAACTGAGGCGAAACGTATAAACTGGTGTGCCACCTCCGATTTTGAAGGTGGCTTGGGTGCTTGCCGGGTATTGCCCAGCGAGTCCCGCAGTCGTGTGCGGGTAGAGAATGATTGGAGCGTTGCGTGAAGAATGAATCGAACGTGTTGGCCGGGAACAGTTTTGACGAAATGTCAGTCACACAACCTGGGGAAAGTGGAGTACAGATGAACAATAGGCGAGCCTTCACGCTTATCGAGCTGTTAGTAGTTATTGCGATCATTGCGATTTTAGCGGGCATTATCTTCCCGGTTTTTGCACAGGTGAAAGCCTCTGCATACCGAAGTTCGGATATGTCCAATATGAATGCGATTCGATCTGCTCTTCAGCTCTATCGACAGGATCAGGGTGGTTATCCTCCAGCGCTGCTTGGCTACGTCACGCAGTACAATGGCGGACCCAATCCGGTGGCGGGAGACATGGTTCCGGCCAATGCAGTCGTTGGTGCGCTCTTTCCTAAGAGAATTGATTCTCTTCAAACGTTGCGCCCTTCATTGGTTCGGCCTCAGGCAGGCACTCTCGAGTCGCAATTTACGACCGCGGTCTGGCCAAACAAAGTCGATGGCTCAGGTGCCTCAAATCCAGGCTCTTACCAGAAATATGGTCCAGCCGATACTTATGGGCCACTTAACACGGCCAATGTTCAGCGCTGCTTTAACCCCAACGATGGCGTTACTTCACCATTCGATGTTCCCAACTACTACTATGTGATCAGCGGATATGACGTTGCTACGGTTCCCAATGAGACCGGTACAGGTAGTCGAATCGAGATTCACTATTCGCCGTTTTGGAGTGGGTATACCGTCGCATCTGACCCTTGCCATCCGGGAATTCATGAGATGGGAGATGGGTCGGATGATCCGCGTCAGCTCGGTTACTCAGAGCCTCCCGAAACAACCGTCGTGACTTGGGATAGCTTCTTCCGGGATTACGATGCTGGTCAGGTTGAGCACTCCCGTAAGGACATCGTTCTCTTCTTGGGTGGTTCGGCCAAGCCTTACGACTCAGCCCTCGTCAGCACCATGTCTTGGAAGGTTGGACCGTAACCATCGGAGGACGTATGTCGCAACCAGATGAAAGGACCTACGGCAGTGGACGTCAACGTCCGCCGGTAAATGCCATGCGAAGAAACCGACACAGTTTTGGAACAACGCTTGTTGAAGTTCTGGTGGTTATGGTCGTGTTCCTTGTGGGCATCCTGGCCGTTGTTCAGATCTTCCCCAAGGGTTACCAGCTTCTCCTTTTGACCCGAGGTAAGTCTGTGGGGCAAGCGTTGGCGCGTAATACGATGGAGACTCTGGCGGCAAATCCTGACCAATTGCCAGAACAGATCGTCGCCGTTCATTACGATTCCAACGGAAACATGATTATTGATTCCGGTAGGGACCCCAGTGACCTAGGGCCTGTGGGTGCCACGCTGACATCGACTGGCATCATGCAAGACGCCAGCGGTAATCCGATCGGTCCTTGGCAGCTTGTATCGGGAAGTAACGCGTTCCGCAGAATTGTTGGAGAGGGGCGTCGAGTTCCAGCTCCCGGAGCCGTCGGTGCACCGGGTGCAGGTAGTGGATATTTCGGTGGTTTGATGGTTCTCCAATACGGACCCATCAATTATCAACCGGCCACGATCAGTAGACCCTCAAATTTGGCAGTTTATGGGAATGACCTTGATCAGATCATCGGCATGCCTGCGGCTCAGGATTTGCGCACGGACTACCAGTACTTCGTAACGAATGCTGGAACAAGCGCCATTCAGGTTCAGCTTCCTTCGGGACCCCTTGCTCGTAGCTACCGTGTTTCGTTCTCTGCTTATGTAACGACGTCGGGCGGAACTGTGAAGCGCGACTATGCCGAGCTTCCACTTGCTTCTCTAATCGGTACAGTGCCCGATGTGAGTGGTCAGTATCCGCTGGTGGCGCAATCACTCACTACGCTGGCAAATGACAATTCGATTGTCAGTGTTGATCTGAACACTCTCCGAGTTCAGCGCTCCTTTACACTTATCCCAAAGACAGCCGCCTTTGATTCCAGTGATCCTTACGAGTATAAGCTCCTGAATGAGAATCTGGGAATTCTGCTCTTCAACCCAATTGCTCATGAAGTTTACGTGAGTCGAAATGGACAGGATCGCGAACCTCTGCAGGCACGAGTTAACTACGACGTCTACGATTGGAGGATCCTCCATGACGACTTCCGAGTTGATGCTGGTGTTACTCCTGGAGAAGCTTCGGTTACCAATCCACAACTGCTGTCTTGTCTTCACAAGCTGCCGATTGACAGTTTGAAAGTAGCTGGCCTCGCTGGTGCTGATGGATTGCCGAATCCTCCGATCTCTATCCTTGAGTCGAGTCGGACGGATGGTACAACCGATACCTCGGCTGCCAATGCTGAAGGAACCGATAACTTTGTTTTGGTTGACCTTCAAACTGGCGGCGTCTATTGTGAGAACAATCCGCTTTATCCAACGCAACGCTTGATCCATGTCGATAAGTCATCAGGCATCGTTAGCATTGAAGACATGGACGGTCTTAACAACAACGGAATCACGGGTGCACTCCTGTTACCGGATGGCAACATCGTGAACGTCCAGATGGATAATCGAGCGGTGCGAGCTCTGTACGTTGCTCGACAGGAAGTATCGGTTCAGATTCTAAAGGCTGCTTCGCAGTATCGAGTTGCTCCAACGGCACTTAACCTTGGCCCTGGTCAGTTCTATATCGGCGGGACCGTCAGTGGAGTGGGAGAGCCATGGCGCATCTACTTCCCTAAGTCGGACAGTGGTCGAAAAGTTACGATCGGTGAAGTCACTTACCGAAACTCCGTGGATACCTATGTTCATACGTTGACTGGGCAGGACTTTATGATCAAATCTCGGCCAGATCCCACCTTGAATTTGCCATCCATCGATCTAACAGATGTGGATAGCAATGCATCTGGTGTGGATTTTGCCAACGGGATTGGTGCGCGAAATATCAAGGGCGCATCGGTTGCGGTCAGAGTTCTCTGGAACCCTGATATGTTCCGCTTAACGGATGACCCAGTCGCAAATATGACCAAGTTGGAGCAGTGGGGACGCGGTTGGCGCAAGACAACCAATGAGACCTATATGCAACGAGGGGAGAACATCAAGTGATGAAAAGACGAGCATTTACCCTCATCGAGCTATTGACGGTTATTGCGATAACCGCCCTGTTGATGACGATCATCGTTGTCCCGGTTTTTCAGAGCTTCAACTTTACGCGTTCGGCTCAAGCCTTCGCAGATGCTCAGGCGCGGGCCCGTCTGGTATCGGATAGGATTTCTAAGGAGATTGGTAATTCAGTTGGCGTTCGCAGCTCGAGCCTTTTGGTGCAGTCGATCCTCAACGGAAACATTACCAACATTCCTCAGCATGCCCTGATCGTCGAGCTTCCTGCGAAAGGTAGCCCATCAGTATCCACTCCGACGATGATTGAGGTGGTGCTTCCTTACGCCAAGCTGGACCTCCTCAAGCCGGCAGAAGGAGACTCCAAGAACGGGCCTCCTTACACCAATCCAGTAAACGGATATATTGACCCGACCTTGCTTGCTCCCAAGGGGCAGGTAGTTCTTCCGGTCGGTGTTGGCCCAACAATCATCCGATACTATATCGGTTTGCGTGATCCATTCCAATCGTACAACAACCCTTACGACGGCATTTTGATGCAGGCCAATGGGCGTCCAGATAACCTGTATGTGCTCTATCGTGCCGAGGTTCAGCCTTATGTCTACCGCGCAGGTACAGGGTCCAATGGGGATACCTCTGTCAAGTTTCGCCCAAATTTGACGTACTTCCAGTCTGATGCCGCAACAGATAGCTTGATCATCGATTATGATGACCCTCGCTTCTTCTTGGCTGACGGTGCTGACCCTGGAAAGGCGACTCGAATTCAGAATTGGAAGAGTGTTTCGCTCCTGCAGAGTGAACTGAGTCGTTACGACATGATTCAGCCGCTCTATCCCAAGATTTCGCACTTGGCTCAGTACGACGGTAACGCACCACGAGTGATTCCTCTGGTTCAATTCCGCCCAAGCCATGTGGGCAACGATCCAGCTCAGGGTCAGACTGCAGTTCGACCTGGGGAAGAAACGAACAATGCCGCAGCGATCGGACCCGATGTCTTTAAGACTCAGTTCGGCCAGTGGAGCAATCAGATTGTTCGTGTTTGGCCCCAAACTTGGGATCCAAACGGAGCTGCCAATACGGTAAATCAATACTTTGTGGGCCGAAATGATCCGACCAATGGATCGGCAGGTGCACCTCCAGGGTTTAGCATTTACTATTTCGATCCTTCGGTCTCATTCGCTGACGTAACCTCTGGTGTAGAAGTCTTCGATGTAACGACATACGATACAGTCGCTGGGTCTGGCGGACGGTTCCCGTTCAGTCAAGCGCTCACGGCGGCTAATAACCGTTCCAACTGGTTATCAAACAACCAGATACGAAATCTGTTCGTCCCATTTGACCTCAATGCCAGTCGCGGCAAAGTGGTCACGAGCTTTGAGATTTCAGAAGTTGGTGATCCGAATCAGCCGGTGAATCCCAATAACCCTCAGAATTTACCAACGACTATGTCGAGTCCTTTGGGATACGGACCGTATACGCCGACAACAGACCCTAACCTGACTGGCAACTTCTACGATGCTCAGTTCTCGACGGTCAACGAGAAGTTCAATAAGGTTTGGGCAGATAACCCCAACCTTCAACCTCATGTTGATCGTTTCATTGACTTGAGAATGATCCCGAATGGTGACGGCTCGGCGAGTCCGCTCAATCCCATCCAAGGATTTAGCAAGTCGCGAATCGTTCCAGGAAGTGAGATTGTATACGGCCCTGATCAGATGCCTGGACCGAACTATGGCAACACGGTTCGTTACGTTCGAACGACCCACGAACCTGGGCCAAACCAGTATCAGATCAATTACGTAGATCAGCCTGAACCTACCAATGCGAGTGGTGCAATTGACTACTCAATCTTGGGGCTGAATGCTGCTCAACTGAGCGGATTCACTCCCAATAACTACCAAGCTAACAACTTCTGCAGCGCGATTATCCAACCGCGTTATAAGAAGGGCTATATCAAGTTCAATTCTGATCCGAATAACCCGATTCCGATCGGCCAGATTCAGGTTTCGTACCGGTTCCAATTCAATGGATCACAAACCGGTTCCGCAATCTTTGGATCTAAGAGTGATGTTTTTGCTGTCGATTACGACACGCGTGAGCTGATGTCGGTACTCGTTACGATTCGTAACTATCCGCAAACGACGAATATTCCCAATCCGCAGACCGTGTCTTTGAAGGCAACTGCCGCTGTCCGGAACTATCTCCGGTGATATCTATGAACCGAAACATTTCACAGCCAATAAGCAAGCGAGAAAGTGGCCAGACAATCATCATTGCGATGGTCGTCTTGGGGCTGCTCCTTATCCTGGGTTTTGTTTTTATCGGCATCATCGATAACAACAACAAGTCCTCTTACAATCTGGGCAACCGTTCGGTAGCTAATGATTTGGCCCTCGGGGGCATTCGATATGCCCACCAACAGTTACTGCAGAGCGAGTTGGGAGCAGACTGGCGCGGTACCCCCACAAGCCTCGGAACCAGTAATGGAACGTTGGATCCTGATGTTTATTATCTCCGACCACCAGCAACTCTGGCTGGTGGAACGCCTTTAACTGTCACACCGGGTGGCTCTCAAATCGATCTCGGCGGACCCGATGGCTTGGGTTCATTCTTCCGAATCAACAACACGACTGGCCGTTCGTTGGTACGAGTCCGATATGCGCCGAGCGATGCCAATATCTTTAGCAACTCGCCGGTGGGGCCACTTCGCAAGCCAGGCCTGGCACGAAACTATATCATTATCGAAGCGATTGGTCGACCTGGTCAGATTAGCGAAACAGATCCTACGACACTGAATACCGGATACCCCATTCAGTTCCAGAACTTTGCGACCGACCAAGATTTTCGAGCTGCACTTGGCTTGATGAAACAGGCGGAAAACAAGTATCCGAACAGTCAAGTTCTGCGCGCCTTTGCTTCGATTGGAATCATCGAGACTGCTCGTTACATCACAAACATTCACAATGTGACCCGACCAGCTGATATCGGCTCCCCCAAGGAGCTTGGAGCTCAATATCAGGGAACGCAAGTCGAATCGATCTTGCCATACCAATTGGGTGGATCGATTCCTTTGTACAACCTGGGTAATCCTCCAACTCCGGCGGGGAACATCGAAGGCATGGGATCATTCTTCTCGAATGCTTCGGTGGTTATTCATGGAAACGTAAAGTTGAACTTGAACCGATACATGGGTGATCAATTTGATGTTGCCGGTGCCATCAAGGGTGATCAGCCAGACGGAAACTATAACTATCCAGGTGGTCAGCTTTCAGTAGTGCTCCGTGATGTTATGCCTGACGGAACATGGGCAGCCCCATCGGCAGCTACATTGACTGACAGTGGTGGCATGAGCTACGACAGCGGCAATGCAAATTTCAACACGCTGCAGGGGACTATTCGAGATGGCTCAACAGCTCCGGACCAACAAGGTAATCCGCGGAGCGTAGGATACAAGACTCCTCCTTCCATGCAGCTCACAGATCCAGATACAGGTGAGAATCGCTACGTTGCGATGACTGCCAACACTGGTGTTCAGTCTGGTAATTACAACAGTGGAGCTTTCGGTTTTGGTGGTGGAGTCTATGTTGGTAACCCATCCGACATTCAGGTTCCGGCTGACGAACAGGGACGAACCAATGTTGGCACTCAAGAATCACTGTTTTACGATTGGCTTAACCCAAATAACGGTCAAGCGAATTCTGGATGGCAGGGTTTCTTATATGTTCCGCCTGCTTCCTTACTGAAGTTGAGTGATGATGGCTTTACCATTCAGAGGAACAGTCATGGTCCTCAAAGCGAGTCCACGTGGCGCTACATTGATGGTTCAGACACAGCAAACTCCTATAATCGTTTCCGAATTGGTTTGGGTACGGATGGTCGCCGCCATATCGTCAACAGCTTTACTCCTCTGAATCCATCGACGCCTAGCGCAACCATTAATATCAATGGAAACCTGGGAGCTGCTGACTATGATAAGGGGCCAGTTTTCAATGGTGTCCTTTGCTTTGCTGGCAACGTAAGAGTTCGAGGAACGATTCCAACAGACGTTCAGTTGACCGTGGTTTCCAATGCCACGATCTACATTGACGGTTCGATCACCAAGGGAATTCGAGCCAATGGCTTGCAGCCGACCGAAGGGTACGCCTTGGGTGAAACCATTACACGACCGACAAAGTCTGCGATCATGTTGATGGCACGAGACAACGTCGCGGTCAACACAACTCAATTCTTGGGTGCTTCACCAAGCACTCAGGTGGAGGCCGTGAATGACACTCAGAACCTCAACGGCTTCGATCCTATTCGAGTTAGAGCTAACGGTAGTCTCCTGTTGGACAGTGAGTTCGTCCGTGATCCCAATGGACCTGGCGCAACTGCTTCCAATCCAAGAACTTGGCAGCCCTTCGCTCTGAACTATTCCCAGTTTGGAACACCGGCAGTTAAGATTCCGACCAACCTATTGCTGACCCACACGATGGACGACGGTGCGGCACCTTCGACATTCATTCAAATGGACCTGAATCAAGGTGGGCCCACAGCCTCGCCTTACTTCTTCCTGAGGGCGAACAACACAGCCAGTTCCTATATCGCGGGTGTTTCCAATACGCTTCCAGTCTATGGACTTGGTGGTGAGGTGTATCAGCGATATCCGAAATTCGAAATGAACGACTTCGCCATTGTCGATCCGGCGACCTCGACGTTGTCGGCGGACGGACAGCGAATCCTTTCCACCAACTACACCGGTGCTTATACGCTGTTCGCTGACGGGACGAACGAGATCGCGATTCGACCAACAAGCGTTTCCGGAGTTGGAATTAACGATTACATCGTTGGACGTGCGGCATTGACACCACACGACGTGAAGATTGAAGCGGCAATCTACGCAGAAGAAGGTTCATTCTTTGTTATTCCTGGACCGTGGTTCAACCCTGACCTTAACGACCGCCGTGAAGACTATATGAATGCCACCGGAGATTATTCTGGAGCTAGCACATCTGCTGAGAAAGATGCGATTCGACTAGAGAAGCATGGCGCCTATCCAGGCACTCCGTTCTCTGGTGAACCGTTGGATATTCGAGTATCCATCGTGGGTGCGGTGAGCGAGAATATGCCTCCTCCTGCTTCAATTCAGGCTGAATGGGTGAAGAAGTGGGGATGGATTCCGAGAGATTTGGCGGCTACCGGGTTACTGATCCCATCTAGTCACGTACCCGCAGGCATGACCATCGATCCGAGTAACAGCAATGCAAGTTTGGTGGTGCCAAATCTGGTAATCACCTACGACCCAATTCTGGCGACTGGTCGATCCAATGGATTTGTGATTGATAACAGTCAAGCGAGCTTAATAAGAACAGACGACTATGGAAGACCATTGGCGCCTATGCCACGACTGCCAGTTAGCCCCACATTGGCCTACTTCGGAGAGGTGCACTAAGATGTTGCGTCGCTTGTTTGGACTGGTTGGATTAACGGCCGCAGTAAGCACTGCAATGGCTGGTCCGCAGTCCTATTCCCAACGTATTCAATCCATTCGTGCGGGAATCGTTGTCCTGTCCAGTGCCAAGTCGAGCCTGACAGGTATTCCTCAAAGCGCTGCTCCTTATGCGCTTTACAACCTGGACGCCAACAAGAACATTAAGCCAGCGGGATGGAGCATTACCAACCCTTATGCTCCGTCCCGAGTTACTCAGGAGATTTACAGTCGTTGGATTGGACTTGATGGATCGACACCGGCGATCGGTACACCGATCTCGAAGGCGAATGCACCTTATTGGGAGGTTTTTCTCTCTCAAGTCACTGATGACACGTTAGCCAATTACGATCTCCTTCTGGTGAACCCGCGGTACTACGCTTCGCTCAATCCAACAGAGCGGGAGCGATTGCGAAGATTTGTAGATCATGGTGGTGTTCTGTGGATCGACCCGGCTGGTCTAAATCCTGGAATTAGCGGCATGGATGAGTTCAATAGCTTCCCATTGCCTTTTCTGCAGGCCAACTTGGGTGGCGGACTCCCGACAACAGACTTTAATAGCCTGCTCACCAAGTCGACTTACAACTTAAACTCCAACGACATTTCCAACTTGGACACTTTGGTTGACAGTTCTTACGGCTCGTATGCCCTGAAGAATATTGATCTGAGCCTTTACGGATCTGGTGGATCTGCTATGGCAGGCATCGCGGGCGGGATGGTCACCGACTATCTGAAACTCCAGACCGTTAGTGCAGTGAATGGCAACCCGGTTATCTCATTGGGAAGAATCGGAGATGGCTTTGTGGTCATAACGGCCCGCGGCTCTTCTTTGATGTTGAACAGATCTCACGATGCGGGCCTCCTGTATGGTGCCAACTCTGGATTCTATGGTTTGAATCCGGTTCTGGATGCGGACGGGCAATCAGCAGCCAAGCTGGCGATCAACATGATCTCCCTGCTAAAGGAGTATAGGCAGCCGGGCGGTGGTTCGCAGAAGGTCAACAGTACCGCGATTGATCTCAATCCTCCTTTGTTGGCAAGATCTGCAGTTTCTGAACCTCACTACGGTGATAACAACGGCGTTGCATCTCCTACCATTTACAAGGGACTACTGGTAACCACCACGAATGGTGTGATCCATGTTTACGATGCGAATCCAGCGAGCGATTTGGACGGCGATGGCAATCCTGATGATGGGATTCAAGACTATAGTCTCGGAACTTCCTACGATGAAATTTGGAGAAGCTCAAGTCTCCCGGCTCCTCTTTCTTCTCCTGTCTGCTGTGAAATTCCAGGGGCAAGTGGTGGTCCAACGGACGCCGTATTGGTCGTTGATGGTGGCGGCAACCTGCACGTATTCAACCTGATGCCTCGGAATCCGGATGGTACGCTAAGTAGCACGGCGAACGAGGCTCCTTATAGCCCAGTAGCTCCGCCTAACGGGAGTTCCTTCTACGATTCAGCGAGCCCAGTACCGTTGGCTCCAACAGTGCATGAAGGAATAGCTTACGTCACCGACAATGTTCAAAGAAATCTTGGACAGGTCGATGGTCGAGTTTGGCTGATTGATCTTTCAACCGGAAGTTTCATCACCTCTTCAGGTGGAGGCGGGCAATTCGTCGTAGGTGGAAACAACTCTTCAGTAACGCTTCCAGAATTCACCTATAGCTCGACGGTAGGTTACGTACCAATCCTCGATAATTCGGGTGGCGTCGATAAGGTCGTTTACACTCCGTTTGCTGGAAATCCTTCCGCTGGAGTTTCATCAGCAGGATTTACCAGTCTTTGGCTCGGTGTTCGTGGAGAGCGCCCGACCACTTACGATCCACAGCCAGGCAGTACGGCTACCGCGCTTCAGGTAACTACTCGGGCCAGCCAGAATGGGCTCCCGATTTACACCGGCTCTGGATCACTGGGACCGAAATTGACGATCTTAGATCAATACGGTAATCCGCTCAATGCTTCGGCAATGGCGCAGATTTTCACCGGTGCCGTTCAAGACCTTGGTGGTGGGATTCTCAGCTTTCCATTCAAAGCTGGAGTGACCAGCTTGCCCAGTGGTATTACTGGAGTTCGAATCGACTACAACATCGATTGGGGTAGCAATATTCCTGGTGTACTGGCGTCAGTCGAGCGGGGACGAGTTATGCTTCCTGACCAGGCTGCTACTGGTACCTCTTCTCCTCGATCCATTCAAGGTGGAGTAGCTCTTTCGCCAAGAGGAACCGCTTATGTCGTGGCCAGCGAGCCTGGTACGAACGGTGGCCTCTTCGGATTCCGCGAACAAGGAAGAGGTGTATTCAACTGTATCAACCGTTACGAGTTGTATCCATCTCATAACATCACGCTTAACGAAAACGGCACTTCAGCCTCTATGCCGACCGTTATCGATGAGGATTATCTCGTAACCAACTTGGTTCCGTTCCTGAACAACAAGAACATGACGGGTATGTCCTTTGTGGGTGGTCCGTCGATTCGGAATGGCCAGGTTCTGGTAACAGCAACGGCTAGCAAAGGATTCATACCCGTAACCATCGTGATGGCCTTCAACGCAGAACCGCAAACTCCGCAGTTCAACGTTGGAGACCTACCCGACGGAACATCCTTCCTTCAGCCGGATATTGCTAGAAGCTCAGTTACCAATGCTCCTGAAGTTCAATCGGCAATTTCAAGCGGAGCCTATACGTATGATCCGAATACTCAGCTAGTTCAGTTCCCGAGCTTGGCAGGATCTACTCGCGGACAAGTTCAGAACTGTTTGAGCTTGAGTCAGCCTTTGATTGTAAGAAAGCCGGGGCAGCCAGATTATCTACTTCAACCGGATACGATCGGTGGTGCGGTTTGGAGCCCACTCCAGTGGTTTTATGTCATCGATGGTATGACCCCAAGCGGATCTGCTCCGCTTATCACTGGTAATTCGGTGTTCGTCAGCGGGACCAGCAGCCTCTATAACGGGTTGACATCTGGAAGTTGGACATCAACCAATGGCGTTGTATTTTCAATCAATGCTCAGATTCCATCTAATCAGCTCCATGCAACTGCCGAGCGACCTTGGCAGAATCAATTGTGGTCGCTCGATCCCGATGGTTCTGGCGGATTTAAAGGCGACGGTAACATCGTTTGGCCACAGTTCAGCTCTGTTACGAGCATGAGCGACCTGCAAATCAAGATTGGTCAGGCTGTGCTTGGAGTCGGCGCGACGAGTATCAACGGTACAGGTCCAGTTCCATCGACTAAGGCCTTTGGTGTGGTCGGCGGTGATTCGATTCTGGCCGCATGGGGTGATCAAGGACTTTACACCTTCGCTAAGGGCAATGTGATGATCTGCGATGAAGGCCGCGTGATTGAAATGGACGCAAGTGGCAACCCAATCTGGTCCGCCGATGCAACCTTTAGTCCCGGTCAAAGCAACTTGAGCGCAGCATCAAATAGCCAACCATTGGTTCGACCAGTGCGTGCTTACAAGGTGAACGATAATCGTTACCTCGTGGTCGATGCAGGAGCGAATCGCGTCGCTTCGATCAGCAAGGATGGTATCGAAGGTCGGTCCATTACCGGATTCAAGCTGGATCCCAATGTGATCCCAAGTGGCTACGTTTCCGGCGAATCAATGACTCTCAACAGTCCTCGAGATGCGCTGTATTACTCCAACTACATCAGCATGAACAACGTCGGTGCGTTGGTTACGATCGGTGATGGTGAGACAACGGCCAACACTGAATGCTGGCAGCATTATCTCATTGCCGATACCGGTAACCATCGTCTGATTGAAGTCATTGATCGCTTCTACTACGATCCATCGACTCAAACGATCGGTGGCCCTGTGACGGTCAATGGAATCGCTCAGATTGGCGTTTTGGTTTGGCACTCACCCGCTATCGTGACGGGAAGAGACTATGCCTACTCGAGCATCACTCGCATTAAGGTTCCGGATGGCGGGACAGGTCACTTCGTCTACGTTGCCGGTATTGGTGGGACTCTTCCAACACGAGCAAGCAACGGTCTGGACCCGCAGTCTCCAACTAGCGTGGTGGATGTAAAGGCTGGAAATGGCGGAATCGTCGTCTTCAACCCAGCTAATCCGAACGGAGTGCAAGTGTTTAACTCGATCACTCTGCCAGACGTCAGCGCAACGAACTTTTGGAATCCCAAAAATGGTCGGTTTGACAATTCGATTGATCAATCCACCCAACAGGGGCTTCAGACCTATGTTCGACGTAAAGGCGGAACTCACTACTTCGGAAACTTGAACTCGGTAACGGCAAAGCTCGTCCAAATAGGTTCAACAACTGAGATTGCAGTGATGGTTGCTGACGGATCAGGAGTCTATGAAGCCATTTACGATCCGACTAGTGGAAGTGGTGGTTTGAGTGTGGATTGGATGATGCCCAATGAGGTTTTCAGAGCGATGAAGCAGACGACTGTTGGCGGCGTGACGGTTCCAGCAGCAAGTAACGCTTCAGACTTGAGAGCCCTTTATGCAAGGCGACTTGATTCAGGAGAAATATTAATCGTAAACGGCTATACCGGTACCACCTTCGGTGGGGCTGTGTTTGGCGGAGAAGTTATGCAAGTAGATGGGACTGCCAACTCGAGTAGGTGGGCACTCAACAACTTGGGATTTGGTAACACAAGCATTTCGCTCGACCTGTCAGGAATGAGCCCAGCAACCGGAACACGCGGAATTTTGATGCCGGTGTTCGCAGATCGACGATGAGGAAAGGCACTTTGGTGAGTTTTATGGCATCCAAAAAGAGCAACTTGCTCGGAGCAATGGCGTTAGCGGGCCTGCTAGCGCTAGGTTCGAAAGCATCGGCACAGTCGATTGAAGATTGGCCAGCCTTCAAGGGCCAGAATTCGCGTGTTGGCGTAAACGGGGATTCCATGAACTCCGGGCCAGGACAAACGAACCTTCGATGGTGGACTCCCAATGGTTCAGCAAGTCAGTACACCCAAGGGCTGGTTATTGATAACTCTGATATCGCGCCGTTTAACTATGGAGTGAATGCCAATGGTTATCTAACGACCTCGCCAGCATCACCAAGTGTCTATGCCTGGCAGCCATCGCCCACAGCGTCTGGCAGTCTAACCAGCGCTGATGCGAGTTCACCTTGGCTTGAGTACGATCCTGCCAACGTAAGCAATGAGCGTTCCCCTTCTTACCTCTACTCGAAGGCAGTACCGGCAACTCTAACCGACCCGACAGCCGCTAGTTCGGGAACTTTGGCGACGGCGACCTATACGATTACTCCTTCAACCGGGATTGCTGGGACATACGCGTTATACGTATGGGTTCCTTATGGTCCACAGAAGCTGAACGGTGTATCGATCCCGCAAGCGAATTATTTTGTTGTGCAGGTTCAGGTTGGGACAAAGAAACTGACTGAAATCGTGCCTGCCAGCGCAGGACAAGGTTGGATTCGACTGGGTAATGCGGGCTTTGATACATCGTGGAACGATGACACGAAGTCTCCCAGGCAGGTCTTCCAATATGACCCTGCTTCGACTCTAACGGTCACGATTTTTAATACGATTCCTTATCTGCCCAACGGATCGTTATCAACCAAGAACAATGCTGCAGTTGTCTATGCCGACGCAGTGATGGCGATTCCCCAGAACGGCTATTACGATGCAAGTCCGGTTTCTGCTCAGCTGACGAGTGGTCTTGCAGGAACGACCCAAACAATTGCCGCCCTTAATCAGCTCACCACCAGTGGTATTTCAACGGTTGCGACGGGAACAGTAACTGCCTATCAGTACAACACGGGTAAGGCGAATTGGAATTACACCCCTGTCCTTTCAGGTTCGATTCCCGATACGATTGATAACACAACCGCATCCGTTACAGGTGGTTTTGCCCAAGACACAACTGCGACCAGATTCTCGGGGGCATATGCTTCAGTTGCCACGGTCAACACGGCGAGTGCAACCGATAGCGTCACCTATCAGCCAAATTTGGCTAACGATACATATCAAATTTACGCCTACTTGCCCGGAAACAATAATGGCGAACAGTACGGCACGCAGATTCAGTATCAGATCATTGAGGGGACAACTGTCTCGACGGTCACGGTTGACCAAAGTGTGGCCAGTGGCTGGATCAAGATTGGAACCCGACGTTACACCAATAACTCAACCTATCCACTGAAAGTTGTTGTCACCAACTTGGGCGGTTCATTTGACGGCGGCCTAAAGGTCTATGCCAATGCGATGCGGTTTGTGGGTTCGACGAGCCAAACGATCACCTCAACTCCGGTGATCGCTACTGTTGGAATCCGGCATCCCGATAATTCGATCGTTGCAACGCAAGTCACGGTTGTTGCCGATGACAGCGGAACACTCCACTGTCTGGATGCGAAGGGCAACGGCGACGGTACAACCACTGAATATTGGTCCTACCCAAGTCAGTTGGATACCAATGGTAACGATCCGAATCAAGTTTCTACCCTTGACCTTAACGCAGAGAAGCTCCAAGCCTTCAATATGAGCTCGGCTTTGGTGCAGACCATCAATGGCAAGGACTATCTTTACATTGGGAACGCCAACGGACGTGTTTATTGTATCGATATGGCAGGTCGAGGAGACTACGGCAGCGCCACTCGAACGGTCGGTACTACCACACGTGTATGGACATATCCTTCCACGGGGCCGAGTAGCAACGCAATCGCGGCATCCAAATTGGGAACGTTTACAGGCTCGGTTGTCTACGGTGTTGGGGCGAATAATCAGCCAACCATATATGTGCCGGCAAGCCAAGGACGAATCTATGCCTTGGATGCAGTTGGCAACACAGATCTGTCGACCAACGTTGTTTGGGCTTACCCTTCCATCAATCAGCCGACACTGGCGCCTATCGTCAGCACTCCAGCTCTTGCCTTTGGTCGTTTATACTTCGGCACGAAGCAGAATTTGAAGACTGAGACGGGTGGCGTGTTCTATGCGCTGAACATTCCAACAACGGCGGGGAACAGTCCAACCTTGGCATGGTCCTTTGCTGCTGATGCAGCCAATAACGTTTCAGTGGGTGACTTTAGATCCAGTCCGGCAGCCGTGCCATTCAGTGCCTTGTCTGTTGCTGGATCAACAACAGAAGGGTTGGTTTACGTCTCGAACGAAAACAACTACGTTTATTGCTTCTATTCCGCTCCGCAAGCGGCCGGTTCATCCCAGGTTGCTTGGAGTTCGAACGAACTCAATGTGAGCTCGGCAACCTCTCTGAGCTTCACTTGGCAAAGTGTTTACGATAACACTGGCGTCTTCAATAACTACGCAACCATCATGGTTCCGACTGAAGATGGTCGTTTCGTAGGTTTGTTTGCTGACCCCGCGTTTACGAATCAGTTCGGAACACGGCGAGCTTACGAGTTTTACACAGCTTCAAGTAACACCAAGAGTGCCTTAGCGATCTCCAATCAATGGATGTATGGCGCTGACGAAAGCGGCTTCCTTTATGCGTTCAATAACCAAAAGGGTTACCTGTCAGATGGCACCCCTCCTGGAACGCAAACAGTTGTGGAAAACAACCCTGCAGGTGCGATCTTCCGTCACGCCAAGATGAAGTTGATCACACGGGACGGTTATAACAAACTTCGCCAACCGACTGGTTCGAATTTGGATTACTACACCGCCACGGGAGCAGCCTATTCCTTCAATCGATCCCCACTCGCATTTGAATGGGGCGAGCATGTTTACATCTTGGTCTACGATTTTCCGTTCTTGACCAGTAATGGAACTTCGACGGTAGCGCCTCCAACGGTTAATATCACGTTTAGCTCTCAGGGGCATACGTTGCCTGCGGTGCCGGTAATGGCACGAATGTTCAAAGAGCCACCCAACGCTCCAGACGACTTAAGTGATCCCAATTATCCTTCGGGCACCGAGCGCGATAACGGCTATGCAATTATCGAGTACGCAATCTCCAGTGGGCAAAATCAACAGATGGTCCCTGGACCGGGAACGATCAGCTTTACCATTGCCTCGGGGGCGATGAACTCAAATGGTCTGGTTCAGAACATTGCTCTGAATCCATCCATGTCGAATTTTAGTTATCTGGTCGCCAATCCGCTTGCACTGGCAATGCCCGATTCGAATGGTAACTATACGGATTCGGTATCCATCGGAATGTCGCTGTCGCCTTCCAATGCTGAGAACTTGGTCAACGGTAATCCAAAGCTTCCAGGAACAACGAAGCTGGAAAACCTGCTTGGACAGGCAACCCCGGTTGCTAACCATGGAAATTCTCAAACGGCTCCAGTTTTGGTATTTGACCGTTCTATGGTTGCGGAAAACTCCGGTGACAATCTTGGCTTGGCCAATGTCATGGTCGACATCCAGAATTTGGCATGGCAAGGTGGACATCTAGCGATCTACAAGCCATTGCCCCAACCTTACTATTCGAACTTTGAGGATTACCCTGATAACTATCCGAACGATAGCTTTGACTATCCGGATATTCAGAATCAACAGGTTTCGGTAGTCAAGGATCCAAACGGATCAGCAGAGAATCCCCGATTTGGTGGCGTGACACTCATTCCACCATTGGTAAAAGACGCTGGATCAGGTCCGCTAAGGCAGATGCAACTCGGTGATGATCCTTCTTGGCGTGTCTTCCAGCCGACTCCGTTTAATCTCACGGTTAACGTCCCTAGGTTCCAACCGCCCAATTCCAGTGCGCAGGTTTCCAGTGCGGGAGCATTGGTTACGAACTCAGCTGGAGTTGCGTTGAACCAGGGATACATGGGGCGAGCTAGGGTACTGGTTGGAGCCGGGCAGAATGGCGTTATCGATCAGAGTTCTACAGACTCGTATCGCAGCTTCAATTTCAGCACGTCTGTAGATGTGGATGAAAAGCTTACGGTTACGACCCCAACAGTTGATCTGGGAACCTTGGCTATGGGTACGGGCTACGATCCGTTGGCGCCTGGTTCGAACTATAACTCTTCATCGTCTGGTTCGAATTCGAGTAGCGTGTTCCAACCTTGGGATGGGTACTACAAGTCGATCTTCCAACCGTTCTCGGTTCAGAATATCGGCAATGTCAACCTTCTCAACCTCCGTGTTGCGAAGGGTTCCAATTTGCCGGTGAACGGCTCGTCTCCAATCTATAATCCTTGGGGCTTCTATTCCAATACGAACGACCTCCTCGGATTCTTGGATGGCACATTCAATCTCCACAGCAGCATGGATGCCACGTTTGCGCCAGAGGGCGGTGGGCCAAACCGACCTGTAGCGCTTCAGAAGCCTCGCGTCTCAGACGTCTCAGGTACTTCGTTAAGTGTCAATCCAATCCGACGTGTCAATACCAACTTGGGAGTAACGGGAACCGTAACCCTGGGTGGATCGACTTACCTGGATGTACTGAACCAGACGCTTTCGGGAAGCGGCCTGAAATATCCGCCAGGACCTCCAACTGTGGCCGTTTCAATTCCGTTTGGAATGCCAGTAGGTTCTTACTCGAACACCGTTCAGGTGATTGAAAAGAACTCCAACGATGAGATATGGGAAATGTTCAATGGTGGACCGGAATCGGCAGCGAATCCTGCTTTCACCCTGAACTTCAAAGTCCGCGAAGCTCAAATCACCGGGAACTTCACGAAGAATACGTCTCCGATGGTCGACAATGGCTCCATTGTTCCTTCGGCGGCTGCTCCTTTAGCCTACAGTAACCGCCAACCCACCATGGTCAGAGACTCGTTCGGATCTATGGTAATGGCGTGGGCTTCAGATCGTCCGAACTGGAATCCAGCTCAACCAGCGACAACAGATCAGCTTGGTAACTTCAGTCTCTTTGTCGCCACGGTTGGTAATGGCTCAACCTTCAGTTCCACTGGAGTTTCGGGTGTGCCAGATCCCCTTTCACCTCTCAGTGACTTGAACAACTTCCAACCCGCATCGAATCAGCAGTGGTTCAATCGAGCGATCGCGAACTATCCAGCCGTTTCGGCAGACTTGTTGTTCGGTAGCCAATCGGGTGAATCGGTTGTAGCTGGCACCGTCCAGTACGGCAACCCAACCTTCCCGCAGATGGGAGTTAAGAATCCCTACAACACGTCGCAAACATTCAACGGAATGTTCATGGCTTTTTCGGGTGATGCCCAGAAGCAGACTCCGAGTGGCAAGTTCAACGAATCAAAGCTGTTTATGTCGATTCTGACGCTTGCCGGCGGGGGCACAGTGAGCGTAACTCCAACACCGGTTGTGCTCTCGGCAGATCCTCAAGTGGAAAAAGGTAAGCCAAGCGTCCTTCAAACAGTAAATGGCGCTATGGTCTTCTATCCCGGCGTATCCGGTGGACAATCCAATATCTACTACTCGGTATATGGAACCGGTTCATCTGGTGCTCCAGCCTTCACGAACCCTGTATCTCTTCCGTTTGGCCGAGGTTTCCAATGGGTTTCTTCGCCGTCAGCTTCTGGTCGCATTTATAGCGGTCGTGGAGAAAATTGGCAAGTCGGTACAGGCGTACAGCAACTCGCTAATGGCGATCCCCTTGTTGACCTCACCTTTGTGGGGCAGTTGCGTGGACGCCCGACTCCAGAAGTCTTCTACGGTCGCATGAAAGCTGATCGTAATGCTTTGGTCTTGGTTGATGACAATGGAACAGGTGTTCACACCGGCAACTCCGATGGCAATATCTTCTTGGATCTCGTTCCGATTTCCAACGAGCCTGTGACAGCAGCTGGTCAGCCTGGGCTCTATCGCTCGCTTGGCGTCATGTGGGAGAGAACTGGCCGCATTCAGCTGTTGCAAGTCTTGAATGGTGTTACCACTGACCTCTTGATCGCCAATACTGCCACGTTTGATCAGCAATCGGGCATGATCTCCAGTGATAGTCGTCTCGGTGGAAAGGTGTACTTTGACACGACTCTGGGAACAATTAAGTTCTCAGGTTCAACTCCCAGTGCCAACGCAACCTTGCTCCTTTCCTATGTCCCGCGATTCCTGCGTGTATCGATGAACGGTGGCCAAAGCTATGCCAAGGCTACAGGTCTCTACGACGCCCGCGAGGCAAGCAACATCAGCTACTGGAGACAGCATGGTGGTGGTTTGGCGACGTATGCAGACGACATTCGAAACAGCCGTTATGTCTTTACTTACAATCGAGCTGCTAGTGGAAATGGATTGGCTCCTCGCCCATATCTCACGACAGTCCGACTAGGCGTTCAGTTGCCCACACGAGTCGCTTGTGACAATACAGGAACTCCATTGAACGTTTCCGTGACGGGCAATCTTGGTCCGTACCAAATCGACCCTGCAAACGGTCGTGTCTACTTCACGGATATCGACGAAGACAGCAACGTAACGGTCAATTACACGGCCCTGTTGGAAAATGCGAGCGTCGTTCCTGGATATTCCAGTGGCTTGGCAAGCGTTTCACTGATTCGTGAACAGAACGAACAGCAAATTCTTATCGATAATGCAGTGAATGAAGCCGACTTGGCTGCATTCTTGGATCCGTTCTCATTCATCAATCAGCGCAGACCGCCGTTGATCTGGTTACTGTGGAGCAGCAATCGATCTGGTATCTCGGATATCTACATGGAGTCGATTTCGCCCCAGTGGTCGCCTGTAAGCGTTAGCCAGTAAATATCCACGACAATCAAGGCTTAGGGTCGTCTCTGAACCTCAGAGGCGGCCCTAAGTGTGTATTTGAGTAGCCCTGAAGACATCTACATTAAGGTGGGACGCTAGAATTACAGGGATTTCGAAAAGTCACCTCTTAAACAGTGATTCTCGTGGGTATGATACGACGCTCGTCGCGGATTCGAACAACTAGCCAATTCGGCTTTACTAGGCCAGTGGTATCTGTCGTTTCGTTCCAGCTTTCGAAAGAAGTGACGGCAATAATGCGGGGAAGGAATTCGAATAATCTTGCAACCAAGGGCACTGTGAACTGAAATGACATCCACAAACGTCCTTTGTGGGTATCTAACAAGTCAAACGCTTGTTGACAGCATCCTTGAACCGATGATAAGATGGGTTCCAGAAAGGGAAGGGATAGTTACCTAATGGCCAAAAAGCTAAGTAGCGCGCTCGGCATCGATATCGGCAGTCAAAAAATCAAAGTTTGTGAAATCCGTTCCCGAGGCAAAGATCCGGAAATTACGGCTTTGGGAATTATCGACACTCCAGAGGGAGCTGTTGATCACACGGGAGTCTATAACAGCGATGCTGTGGGGTCTGCCCTCAAGCAAGTCCTCTCGCAAAGTGGTGCGTCTGCATCTCAGGCGGTCATTACGGTCGCCGGTCAGGCAAGTGTGCTTGTTCGAACTCTCGAAGTTCCAAAGATGAACAGCACCGAACTCACCGAGCATATGCAGTGGGAGATCAATCGAAATATCCCGTTCGCAGAAAGCACGATTGTAAGTGACTTCCGACCGTTGGGCGGGGATGATCCAAATTCCCCCAACATGGAAGTTGTTATGGCGATCGCACCTCAAAGTGCAATCGATACGATCATTGCTTGTGTGAAGAAAGCGGGTCGTTCAACCAGTGCTATTGATGTAGAGCCCCTGAGCATGGCGCGCTCCATCAATAAGAGCTATGGCGATGTACTGGGCGATAAAACTGTTTGTATGGTCGACATCGGCCATAAGTCCACTTCCATCAATATCTACCATGGCGATCGGCTCTTAATGCCACGCCAGGTTCCAGTTGGTGGAGAGCTCTTTACGAAAGCGATCTCCGATGCTTTCGCGATCCCTGTTCAGGATGCGGAAGCTATGAAGTTAGAGCATTGTCAAATCCCAGATTGGGCTGGCACTCAAACCGGTGGCGGAATGGATCCGTTCGGTGGTGGGGGAGTTACTGCAGGATTCCAGGCATACAATCCCTTCTCGGACGATGTGCTTCCGTTTGCATCACCTGCGGCAGCCGATAGCTTTGAATCAGATGTGGCGAATCCATTTGCTGCTCCCAATCCATTTGACGATCCGTCCAATGAGCCAATTGTTGAAGCTGATCCAATTCCTGCTCCGTTTGCGGAGCCTGCAAGCCCTTCGCTTGCGGAGACTGATAACTCTCAGGCAGCGCAGATTTACCACGCAATCGCTCCAATCTTGGACGAGTTTGTTTCCGAAATTCGACGTTCCATCGACTACTATCGAAGCCGAGGTGGTGACATTGAGGCAGTTGAGCTTTGTGGTGGTGGTGCAAAACTAGGCGGTCTAAGTGAGTATCTGTCCAAGGCATTGGGCATGCACTGTGAATCTTATGATCCGCTCAGACGTCTCAACTTAAACGTACGCAAAGTGGCCCCGGCATATGTCGAGGAACACAAGCAGGAATTCGCTGTCGCCGTAGGCAACGGCCTCCACATCTTTTTCGACTAAGAACTGCATGAAGCTAAACCTACTGCCAACAACAGTTTCGAAAGGGAAGCAAGCCAAATCTGGCATTATCTTCTCTGTCCTGATAGCAATCGTGGGTGCTATCGTGGCTATTTATGTCTCTACTTCATCTGCCAAGGCATTGGCAGATGCCAAGCAAAGATATGAAGATTCGGTTAACCCTGCTCAGCAAGCGTACGACACGTCTACGAAGGCAGATGCGATTCTCAACGCACCTTCTTCGGTTGCGTTGATTCGTGATGCCAAGTTGGCTGAAGCGATGATTAAGCACAACGATGTCTACCCGGATCTGTACGATAGCTTGAAGCCGTATATTCCGTCTTTCTATCGAGTGAACAGTATCTTTGCAACGCCAGCAAGTAAGACATCTGCAACGATTACGCTGGTTGGTACGATCAAGACCTACCAACAATATGCTGATTTAATGCTTGCATTCTCTCGCTATCCAGGTCTGGTATCCATCGGACGTGCTGGTTACCAGCTCAATGATGCGATCGTTCCAAACTTGAGCCCTGAAGATCAGTCTGGAACTCCACACAGGCCTTCCGATGGTCCGGTGCCGGACGATAAGCTTGCCAGGCTCACATATTTTGAGTCGCAGGTTCAACCGCAGGGATACACCGGTATTGGTAACTTCGGGAGTGGCACAGACAGCACTCGTGGGGCAATGCCTGATTACTCTTTGGTAACTGTCACTCTCACGGTTGATAAAGATCTTTCCGTTCCTCTGCCTAAGGACACACTGTCGGGTGGTGGTGCTTCAAGTGCTCCGGCTGGTTTGACCGGTGCTGGTGGCCCTCCAGGTAAGACAGCTGGTGGTGGTGGTGCCGGCGCTGGTGCAGATACTGGTGCAGGTGCATCTGATGACTCCAGTGGTGCTTCCTCAAAGGGTGGCAAGAGTAAGAAAGAAGATGGTTCTGGAGACTAGGATACGAATATGAAGTTAGGCCGATTTGCAATCATAATGTTCGGAATCCTCTTCTGTGTAGGATTTCTAAGCTGGGGATTCTTCTGGCAGATGCTGCCCAACAACAAGGAAATCGCTCTGTTGGATAAGGCGACTGCTGATAATAATGAGCAGGCTTCCCTTTTGCCCAAAGCGAAGAAGCGTGTTGAAGATGCCAAAAAGATGGTCGACGAGAAGGCGAAGCAGTGGGCTGGTTATGTAGCCACCCGGACGCCCAGTCCTTCAGCGATCGATCTGTCAGTCAATCCTTGGCAGCTTGCGGTTGATACTCAAAAGTTCCGCGATTCGATCCAACGAGCCGTAAACGTTCAGGTGAAGAAAGGTGGAATCAAGATCGTGAATGGTCCAGAAGTGCCAATTGTTGATTCAACGCTTCCAGCGAACCAGCTTCTCGCAAGTTTTTACAATTACCCTGCGATTCCATTTCCTGTCGTGATTTTCGATTTTGGGACGATCACGGTTCAGGGGACATACAAGCAGATCATGGATCATGTTCGGGCTTACAAAAATATGCCGAACTATTTAGCTGTCACTGATGGACTAAGGATTGACGGAACATCTCCCAATCTAACGGGCACATACAGCTTGTCGGTTGTCGGTTTCATCCGAGCCAAGAAGATTGCACCAGCCGTTAATGAAGGCGCTGCTTCAAGTGCAGCCGGTGGTGGTAACCCCGGTATGCCTCCTGGAGGATTTGGCCCAGGCGGAGTTGGACCAGGTGGAGCTGGTGGGCGAGGTGCTCGCGGTGGCGGTCCTAGCGTAGGCAAAGTAAATGGAGGCGCATAAAGAGATGTTTATTCGGAACCTCAATCAGAAATACGCAATGAAGAACAAGCAGAGAACATTGTTGATTTGTGCCCTCGGCCTTATTAGTGCAGCTCTTGTGGGTTGCGGAGGCGGTGGTGGTGGTGCTGCAGCTCAAGCAAGTTCGCCTTCAACGACTCCATCAAGTACTTCGACGGATTACAAGCCGTTGAATGTTGATGCCGGCATTCCTGTCGATAGGTCGACGGATGACAAGCCTTATAAGGCGCTTGTGGCTTCATCGAGTAAATACGGATTCAGGCCTGATCCATTCGCCTTAACTTCTGCAGAAGCAGCTTACGACCATCAACAGAATGCTGAACGTGTTCTGTCAACGATGGGTGGTTTTACTACTGAGTACCAGTTGCCCGAAGAAACAGCCGTTCAAGTTACTCCAGAAGAGCCACAGCCGTATCGTCGCCTTGCCGGTATTATCGTGGGTGATTCTGTTCTCGCGATTCTGGATACCGGAAGTGGTATTCAGATTATTAGACCTGGCATGAAGATTCCCAATACGGAGTGGACAGTAGTGTCCATTGATCAGGACAAGGCAGTACTTCACCGTGATGGTGATATCAGGCCTCATACTGTAACCGTTCGATTGGAGAGCCCACCAGCTGGTGTTGGAAGTGCCACAGGATTCGGTGGTGCTGGACAGTTTGGTGCTCCTGGATCTGGTGCTGGTGCTAGAGGCGGTAGTGGTCCACGCACGGGTAGTACTGCTGCTGGTGGTGGTGGATCCTCAATGAGCGCTGGTGATTAACGATTTGGAGAACGCAAAGAAAGACAATAATTGGGCCTCCTGTAGGTTCAGAGGTAAAAGAATGAAATCAACGATGAAACTCGCTATGAGTGTTGCCTTCGGGATTTTCCTGGTAGGTGCAATACCGTCGGTTGCCTCGGCTCAGGAGGATATTTCGCAGAAGCAGATCTCTTCCCTGGAGTTGGAGCAAGCCGATGTACGTGAAGCGCTTCGTGCGCTGTTTAAGAATGTTAACGTTTCTTACTCGATTGCCCCTGAAGTCCAGGGACCAATTACAGTAAGTCTCAAGAACGTCACGTTCGAAACCGCCCTTCAGAATGTTCTTCGCCAAGTGGATGCGACTTATCGTATTGAAGCTGGTGTCTATGAGATCGTAAAGAAGGCCGATAATATCTCTGCTAACCAGAAGGATCAGGAAAAGGAGACTCCGAAAACTGATACGAAGATTATCCGACGTATTAAGATTCGATCCGCCGATCCAGCCTTCATTGCGATGATGATTGGTCAAAAAGAAGGGAATCAGAATTACAATATCCCACCCGAGCGCAGCACGTTAATTAATACGGGCCAAGGCGGCGGCGGTGGTGGTCAAGGTGGCTTTGGCGGCGGCGGTGGCGGCGGTCAAGGTGGCTTTGGCGGCGGTGGAATGGGCGGCGGCGGCTTCGGTGGTGGCAGCGGCGGCATGGGCGGCGGCGGCTTCGGCGGTGGCAGTGGCGGCGGTGGTGGCATGGGTGGCGGCGGCGGCCGTGGTGGTTTCGGCGGCTAATTGCTGGGTTTCTAAGAGGATTGAATGAGGATAGAGATGAGTAAAAACTGGGCAAAGATGGCTGCGGTGGCGATTTTCGCCAGCGTCGTCGCGGCTCCAATGTCAATTGCAATGGCTCAGCAGGCCGGCGAAGTTAAGGTTGATCTCAACCTGAAGGACGCCGACATGATGGCAGCGACAAACATCTTGTTCGAAAGAACTGGAATTCAGTTTGTCGTTGAGCCAAGCGCCGTGCCTTATAAGCGCGTTACGCTTAAGCTAGATGCAGTAACAGCCGAAGAAGCTGTACGCTACATCTGCCAGGCTGCTGGTGCATATTCGCGACGTGATGAGAATGGGGTTTTCATTATCAGTCATGACAAGCCGGTCGTAGCACCTGCTGGTCCTGTCGTCACGACCAAGACGCCGAAGATGGTTCGGAAGATCAAGGTTCTGAAGGCTGACGCTCGAGACGTTTATGATGAATTGGTATTAGGTTTACCGTTCGATGTCACTCGTGGCCTGAAGGCGCTTGAGCAGTTCACAAAGCTTGCTCAGCCGGACGAAGTGAACCGTGTTTACGGACCTCAGTTCGATCCCAAGACGCTAACACCGTCCTTCAGCCCAGTTGTACAGGCTTCACCAACGAGCACCTTGCTCAAGGGCGAAAGCGGTTCAGATGTACGACTTCCAGGTACTGAAGGCGCCAACCAGTTTGGTGGCGGCGGTGGTGGCGGCGGT
>Ga0164297_10000898_pt1 | contig 34104 bp, 35 predicted proteins | sample GEODES058metaG_FD_113539 | JGI IMG/M metagenome (GOLD analysis project Ga0164297, IMG submission 113539) | Dystrophic lake water microbial communities from Trout Bog Lake, Wisconsin, USA - GEODES058 metaG | ecosystem: Environmental > Aquatic > Freshwater > Lake | place: USA: Trout Bog Lake... | reverse complement strand
TTCATTCAACACGCCTATAATGCCGTTTTAATGTCATCAGCAGCCCTCAAAGAATTAGAATTGACGGATGATGGGCATTTGCCCAAAGGGGCGCGATTTGAACTTGATGAACGTGGCGAACGCACGGGATGGATTATTGGTGCCTCGCCCGCCATTATTTCATTATTTGATTTATTGCCGCATGGCTCGTTTGATCAACATATTAAGGGGACGCAGACTTTTTTCCGCACGCTGAATTCCTATGGTTTAACAGGCGTTATTGACCCCGGCGGCCATAATCTCAGCCTTGATGAATATGATGCGCTTTTTTCACTTGCTCATCATCATCAACTCAATTTACGCATTGCCTATAGTGCTTTTGCACCACGTCCACATCATGAGCTCAGCGATATGGAACATATCAGTGAGGTTCTTAAACATAACTCAACCGATCTCATGCGCTATAATGGCTGGGGCGAGAATATTGATTGGGGCTTTTATAATAATGACACACCAACACATCAGCAAATCGCTTATTTTGAAGAGATCGCCACCCGCGCTGCCCGCAGGGGAGAACGCGTAACATTGCATTGGAACAATGATGCATCCGTGCATTATGTGCTTGATGTCTATGAGCGCATTAATGCCAAAATTCCGCTCGCCCCTCTGCGCTGGTCAATCGCGCATATTCATGATGCATCACCCATGACGATCAAACGCATTAAAAAATTGGGCATCGGTTGGCTTGTGCAAAATGCAGGTTATTTTGCATCAGCAGCATGGCTCAACAGTAAAGGGGATGCAGCAACAACAACACCAGCACTGGCCTCAGCTCTTCATATGGGCATACCCATGGGCGGCGGCACAGATGCTGATCGCGTTATGATCATCAATCCCTTTGTATCCATGCGCTGGATGGTGGATGCCCGCACAATTGATGGCAATATCGGCCGCGGGCCCGAGGAGCGTCTGACGCGTGAGGAAGCTTTGCGTATTTACACCGCAGGCAGCGCATGGTTTAGCGGCGATGAAAAACACAGGGGCGCGTTAAGAAAAGGCTATGATGCCGATATAGCTGTGCTCAATCAAGATTATATGACTATTGCCCTTGAGGCCATGCCACGCCTTCGTTCTGTCCTGACCATTGTTAATGGCAATATTGTCTTTGCAGACGGACCCTATAAAGATCTTGATCCAACACAACATTAACCTCGACAGCGCAGATGAGATGATTAAACTAGGCTTTCATCACCAATAATAACGTGGGGGAATTTTTGATCACCATTGCTCTCATTATTCATGGGTTGTTTGCAACGGCTCTCATTGGTGCCGTGACGCATCAAGCCATGGCCCAAGCTTTACCTGCGCGTAAAAAGGGGGGATTTGTGACACGCATGCGCGCTGTCAATCCTGCCGCTTACACCAATGCCATTATTATTTTATTCCTCATAACTTTTGCGCTCGGCGCTTTCGTCTATCCAGCCTATCGTGTGAGTGTCCGCACATGGCTTGAAGCGGCTCGACTTATGAAGATGAGCGGCTCATTTGAAGCCAAAGAGCAAATTGTAACAATCGCATTGGGCTTACTGCCCTATTATTGGTATATTTGGCGTGGACATAATTTGACACCAGCACTTGAGCGTGCACGCACCATCACCACACTAACATTAGGCACTATTGTCTGGCTGAGCTTTTTAGTTGGCCATGTCCTTAACAACGTCAAGGGATTATTTGGCCTATGAAATATGAACAGCTCTTTGGTGTCTTTGGTTCAATTTTTGCGGTTGTTTATTTTATCGCCGTTGAAGAGAATATTGCGCTTGTCACTTATCATCCCCGCTTAAATCAATGGGCATGGGGAACGGAAATGCCACTCATGGGCCCCGCAATGTATTGGTATGGCTGGATAGGCACCGCCTTTATTGCCGCGAGCATTCTTACACTTGCTGCAGCAAGCTTGTTTCAGCGCAAAACACCGCCCCATTGGATCGGATGGTCCATTCCACTTCTGACGATTGCGGCATTTGGCTATTCGTTACGCGGCTTTTTTATTCACTGAGGCAATAATGAAAAAAATTTTTGCACTTTCTCTCATCTTTCTCTCATCCACCGCCTTTGCAGGGGATGCAACACTTTATGAAAACTCAGATGTTGATCTCGGCGCATTTTATTATGGGCAAGCCCTCATGACAGGCTCACTTGCTCCCCTCAAAGGTGTGCATGTTAATGCGAAACGAAAGGGCACGCCCTATCCTGTTATCACCACAACTGATGAAGATGGGCGCTTTCGTATTTCAGGTTTTGGAGCAGAATTTTCATCCGATGATATTGAAATTCAATGTTCACTCGATGGCTGGACTGTGGTCCATTTCGAACGCAAAAAAATTAACGATGAACCACAATCACCTGTTGAAGTTGAATGTTTGATGGAAAAAACAAAATAGAGATGTGATTATTAAATCTCACATCTCTCATTGCACAGTTTCAATCCCCTCTTTTAAAGGGACGAAAATGATCTCGCCACGGCATTTTGACTTGCCCTAATGTTTTGGCATTCATCTCATCTTGCTCGCCAATTAATTTATTGAGAGCAAGCAAATAAGCCGTCAACGCATAGATTTCATCAGTGCTAAGTGATTTGCTTTCATAATAAGGCATGGCACGTCGAATATAACTAAAAATACTCGGCGCATAAGGCCAATAACTCCCTACAGTGCGTAAGGGCTTGATTTCATTTTTACCAATCGTGCCTTGGCCACCCACTAATGCCAAAGCAATACCTTTGACCCCTTTTTCACCATGACAGCTCTGGCATTTCTCGACAAAGATAGCTTCACCTTCTTTGGCGGTGCCATGACCTTCTGGCAGGAAACGGCCATCAGGCATAGCATCCAGCTCATAGGCTTTAATGTCATCAGGCGTTGCAGGACGACCTAAGTGAGGTGCCTCAAGCGCATATGCGGCAGTCACAAATGCAAAAGACAAGGCGAGAATAGAGAGATTACGCATAAACATGTTTCACCTCACCATTGGCATCAATTGCCCATGTCGTAATACAATTGCCGTGATAATTTGCCCATATACCCCGTCGCGCAATCATGTCAGCACGCGTAGGCTGCACATATCCTGTATTATCTGTCACACGTGACTGCAATAAAGCAGGCCGCCCGTCCCAATGCCATGGCAAACGAAAACGCGTGAGAGCGAGATCACGCACAGGCTGTTGCAAATCAGCCTGCGCCCATGTTTTGCCACCATCAGCCGATATATCAACACGCCTGACATGCCCATAACCTGACCATGCCAAACCCGATATTTGATAAAGGCCTGGCCCTTTCATTTTGAGTTCGGGCGCAGGCTGTGTAATGACGGATTTTGCTTCCATGACACAATTAAATTGTGTTGATATACCGCCCGTACGCATCATTGAATAACGCATGGTTTCATCGCGCGATTGATGCGGACTATCAATCACTTTGATGCGTCGGACATGTTTGATATTCATATTGCCTTCATAACCCGGCAAGAACAAACGCATGGGATAACCATTTGACGGACGCAAGCGCTCACCATTTTGATAAAGCGCGATCATCGCGTCTTTCATTATTTTTTCCATGGGGATGGAGCGCGTCAATCCGCAGGCATCAGCACCTTCAGCAATAATCCATTTACCTCTGGGATCAACACCCGCTTCATCCATGAGAATGGACAGGGGAACACCACCCCATTCCGCACATGACACTTGCCCATGCAGTCTTTGCACACCGACTTGCGCCGGATGTTCATCATAAATCAATTCGCTATTGCCACCACATTCAAGAAAATGAATGCGCGATTCAATTGGATAACGCGACAGACTCTCGACATCAAACACAAGAGGTCTTTTGACCATGCCATGAATAAGCAGTCGATGCTGAGCGGGATCGATATCGGGCACACCTGTATGCACCCGCACATAATGCAAGCCATTGGGTGTCATGGTTCCCGTCAACTGATGGATAGGTGTGCGCACTGTACCAAGTTCGGGTATTTTATTGGAACTTGGCTCACCACGCCTGATCACTTCACTTTCAAAACGTGAGGGCGCATCATAAGGCCGTGGGAACGGGCCGGGATGCTGCATCCACGGCTGAACCACCAAAGGCTCGGCCGCGACCTCCTGCGCAACACCATAGCCCATCATGGAGCCAAGCAAGGCACTGCCACGCAAAAACAAACGCCGATCAAGCAATCCATTCTCAGCGCTGTACTCAGCACTGTCGATGGGGTGCAACAACTTTTTGGCCATTTATCTCTCCCTCATTATGCGCATACCCCCTGTGGAGGAAATGCGGAACTCAAGGTCAAAGCCTGAGTCTTGTTGTTAAAAGCCATTTTGCATAAAGCCAGCCAAATACCAAGCCATGAAAAGCTTAGCTATGCGCTTCGAGCTCGACAAAATCTGCGCGCTGCGCATAATCAATATCACAAAATAAAAACTAGATGCTCGATTCTAGTGGGGGAATGATGGGTCGCTTATTATCTGCTATTGGCATGTTCATCATGGCGTTCAGCCCATGCTTTGCGCAGACTGCTGTCATCAAAACCACAGGCAAACCACTTGAATTCATCATTTCAACAGGTGCGGGTGCGGGTTATGATTCCTATGCGCGCATATTGGCCCGCTATATGCCCACCCACCTTCCCGATCACCCCCAAATCATCATGCGTACGATGGATGGCGCCGGTGGTTTGACGGCAACCAATTACATCGCCAACATTGCTCCGCGCGATGGCTCGTCCTTCGCCATTGTCAATAATCCAATTCCCTATATGCCGTTACTCGGTGAAACCAAAGCCCATTACGACAGTAAAACTCTCACATGGATTGGTAGCATGGCCTCTGAAGTGGGTCTGCTTGTCTCCACCAAAGACAGCCATATCGATACATTGGATCTCGCCATCAATAAGGGCATGAGTGTTGCAGCCACGGGAGCGGGATCTGGCAGTTATTTTAACGCACGCGTGATCAATCTGTTTATCGGTACTAAATTACAAATTGTGGCTGGCTATCAAACGGCCACTCAAGGTTTGCTCGCGATGGAACGTGGCGAGGTTGATGGCTTTCCAGCCCTCATGTGGTCAACCCTAAACCACAGCAAGCCTGAATGGCTTACCGATCATAAAATCAATATACTTGCGCAATTAGCCTTAAAATCACATCCCCAATTACCTAATGTTCCCCTCATTATTGACTATGCTAACAATCAAGATGATCGCATGGCACTTGAGCTGGCCTTTGCGCCTCTTGCCGCAGCGCGTCCCCTTGTTGCCCCACCGCACTTGCCCAGCGAAACACGCGATCAATTACGCCGTGCTTTTCTTGAAACACTTGAAGACACCGATTTTAAAACTGACCTCAAAACAGAGCGTCTTGAGACCTATGGCTCAATGTCGGGTGAAGATCTCACAGCGCTGATTGAAAAAGTCTATCAAACACCAGCCCCCATTGTTGCACGAGTTGCAGCTATCATGCAGGAAAACAAATAATGACATCATCATCAGATCTCCCACCCATTAGACGTGTTGTTACAGGACATGATGAAAATCAACATGCTGTTGTATTATGGGATAGCACGGATTTATTGACCCGCCGCGGTCCCGCAGGCAATAGCTCGACGGCAATTTGGTGCACTGATAGTGCGCCAACAGATAATAGCATTGGTCGCGATATCGAAGATATGGGCCAAAGAGTTTTGGGCACGGCCCCACCTCCTCAAGGCACACGCGTCACCATCAATGATCTTCCTCCCGGCCGCATTTCCAACATGCACCGCACCGAGACTGTTGATTATGCTTTTGTGCTGTTTGGCGAAGTGGTGATGGAATTGGATGACAGCTCAGTGACGCTCAAAACAGGTGATTGCGTTGTACAGCGCGGAACAAATCATCGTTGGATTAACAAAACAACACAACCCGCACGCATTGCTTTTGTGTTGGTTGACGCAACTCCTCTTGGCATAGGTCATGCCATCTCAGGCCATTCAATCGCTGGCCATTAAAGGATAGATTATGTCAAATTTACCTACTGATATTCATCCGGACTCACGTTGCCGCCTACCGCCTCCCCCGCGCCCAAGCGAGAGCGAGGCGCAAAAACTTTACGATAGCCATGTCACACCCAATGAACATTCCATTCGCGGCCTTCATGGCCCCGCAGGTATTTATTTGCACAGCCCCAGTCTGGCAGCAAAGCGCCGCGCGGCTGGGCGCTATTTGCGTTTTGAGGCTGATATCCCGCCACGCGTGCGCGAGGTCGCTATTCTGGTTACCGCACGCAGCTGTCAATGCAGATTTGAATGGGCAGCGCATGACGAGGAAGCACGCCGCAATGGTGTGCCAGAGATGACCATTGAGGCCATCCGCACAGAAAATTCTGATCTCAGCGGCATTGATCCCATAGACGCGCTCATTATCAATTTAGGCCGTTCTATTTTTAAACAGCACAAAGTTGATAGCCGCACTTATGCCGCCTGCATCGCACAATTTGGCGAGAAAAATATGGTTGATCTTGTTGCGCTTATGGGCTCCTATGCAGCAACAGCGGCCGTACTCATTGCCTTTGATATGCAATTAGATGAAGGTGTAACCCCTGCATTTTAAGACTACAGAATGAGCAAATCATCAGATCAAAAGAGGATGTTATGAGCTTAAAACTAAACATCAATGGTACAACCAAAACAATTAACGCTCATCCTGACACGCCACTTTTATGGGTGCTGCGCGATGAGCTCAATCTCAAGGGCACTAAATTTGGCTGCGGCGCTGGCCTATGCGGTGCCTGCACTGTGCATATTGATGGTGTGGCAACACGCGCCTGCCAAACACCCATCTCTACAGTTCAAAAAGCACATATCACAACTATTGAAGCCATCAGCAAACATCCAATTGGGCAAAAGGTCCAACATGTCTGGATTGAAAATGATGTGCCCCAATGTGGCTATTGCCAATCCGGCCAGATCATGTCGGCAACCGCGCTTTTGAGTAAAAACCCGCATCCGACCGACCATGACATTGATGAGGCAATGTCGGGTAATGTGTGCCGTTGCGGCACTTATCCGCGCATCCGCGCTTCAATTCACGCCGTCGCTGACAACATCTGATGTGGGAGAAAACAATGTCACATCATCATGTAAATACACTTTCACGCCGCACATTTATTTCTGCAAGCCTTGCCGTCTCGGGCGCACTCATGTTTGATATCCGCATCACAAATGCGGCCAGCAAAGCTAATTCAATCAACGCATTTATTTCTATTAGCGATGACAATAAAATAACCATTCTCTCCAAAAATCCTGAGATTGGTCAGGGCATTCAAACGAGTTTGCCAATGATTTTGGCTGAAGAATTAGATGTTGAATGGGCGCATGTGCAGATTGAGCAAGCCCCCCTCAACCCTTCCGTCTTTGGACGCCAACATGCAGGGGGCAGCAATTCAACGCCTGAAAATTACACCGCTCTTCGTAAAGCAGGCGCCAGCGCCCGCGCTATGATTATTGCTGCCGCAGCAACGCAATGGAACGTGCCAGCAGACGAATGCACAACAGACAAAGGTTATGTCATTCACGCCAACAGCAAAAAGCGCGCTTCCTATGGATCGTTAGCAGCTTTAGCGGCGCAACAAAAAGCCCCAGACCCTGCAAAAGTCAGCCTCAAAGACCCCAAAAATTTCACCATTCTGGGGCAAAAAATACGTGGCTATGATGTTGAAAAAATCGTCAGGGGTGAACCTATTTTTGCCATTGATGTCACCTTGCCTCATATGCGTTACGCCGTATTTGAAAAATGCCCAGTCTTTGGCGGCACGCTTGAAACTGTGAACAGCGATGACATCAAAAAATTACCTGATGTCACAGATGTGATTATCGTCAAAGCCAGTGAGACAAATCCCAAAGGCGATTTTCAAGGCCTCAAAGATGGTGTCGCGATTGTTGCCAAGAGCTGGTGGGCTGCGCAACAGGCCCGCGAGAAACTCGCGATAACATGGAATGAAGGACCATTTGCGCATCATTCAAGCGAGGATTATGCGCGCCAAGCACAGGAATTAAGCACACAAAATCCAACAACATTCGTCCGCAGGGATGGAGATGCCACAACAGCTCTGACCTCTGCAGCAACAACAGTTGAAGCGCATTACTCTTATCCCCTGATGTCCCATATTGGTCTTGAGCCACAAAATTGCACGGCTCATTTCAAAGATGGCAAAATCAATTTATGGGCACCTGCGCAAAACCCCGATGTTGGCCAAAAACTCGTGGCTGAATTGCTCGGCATTCCCCTCGAAAATGTCACAGTGACTATGGTGCGTGGCGGTGGTGGTTTTGGGCGTCGTTTGCAAAGCGATTTTATGGTCGAAGCCGCATGGATTGCCAAACACGTGAATGCGCCCGTCAAACTGCTTTGGAGTCGCCAAGATGATATGCAGCACGATTTCTATCGCCCTGCAGGCTTTCATTATCTCAAAGCAGGACTTGATAAAGATGGAACACTCACGGCGCTTAGAGATCACTTTGTGACCTTTGGCGTCAAACATAAAGTGGCTAATTCCGCAAATATGGAAGAGGCAGAATTTCCCGCTCAACTCGTACCAAATCTTGAATTTGGTCAATCCATGATTGAGTTTGGTATTCCCACAGGCCCCATGCGTGCACCACGCTCCAATGCGCTTGGTTTTGTGTTTCAATCATTTCTAGACGAAGTCGCGCATAAAGCGGGCAAAGATCCCCTCGATTTTGCTTTAACTTTGCTAGGTGAACGGCGCACACTCACCAGTGGCGATAAGCCCAATGCGTTGCGTGATTTTAATACAGGCCGCATGCGCGATGTGTTGGAAACAGTCGCGAAAATGTCGTCATGGTCCACACGCCATGAATTGCCAAAACGCACAGCCAAAGGCCTTGCCTATTACTTCAGTCATTTTGGTTATTTTGCTGAAGTGGTGCAAGTCAGCATTGCCACGAATGGCAGTATAAACATAGATCAAGTCTGGGTTGCCGGTGATATCGGCGCACAAATTGTCAATATGAGCGGCGCGGAACACCAACTTAAAGGCGCTGTGCTGGATGGATTAGGCCAAGCGCTAGGGCAAGCCATCACCATCAAAAATGGTCGCGTGGTTCAATCTAATTTTGATGAAGTCCAACCCTTGCGCATCAACCAAGCGCCGCCCATAGATTATGTGTTTTTAAAAACCAATAATGCGGTAACAGGGCTTGGCGAACCTGCCCTGCCCCCTATCCTGCCCGCACTATGCAATGCCATTTTTGCGGCAACAGGCCAGCGTATTCGCTCACTGCCCATCAACACTGCTGATCTGAAAGCTTAGGCCATCAGATTATGAAACAAAAAAAAAGCCGCCCAATGGGCGGCTTTTCTGTAATGCATAACAGGATTAACGTTTTGAGAACTGGAAGCTACGGCGAGCTTTTTTCTTACCGAACTTCTTACGTTCAACAACACGGGAGTCACGGGTCAAGAAGCCTTCACGCTTCAAGACACCACGCAAATCGGGCTCATAATGTGTCAACGCTTTGGCGAGGCCATGGCGCACGGCACCAGCTTGACCTGACAGACCGCCACCAGCAACAGTGACAACCAGATCATATTGACCAACACGCTTTGCAATTTCGAGTGGTTGACGCAAAATCATGCGCAACACAGGACGCGCAAAATAAACTTCAACAGGGCGATCATTGACAGTGATCTTGCCAGAGCCTGGCTTGATCCACACACGTGCAACGGCGTCTTTACGCTTGCCAGTGGCATAAGCGCGGCCTTGCTTGTCAAGTTTTTGCACATGCACGGGCGCTTCAACAACGCTGGCATTTGCACCCTTGAGGTCTTGAAGCGAAGAAAGTGTCTCAGCCATAATCAAGCGCTCCTTGAATTTTTGCGGTTCAGGCTCGCAACATCGAGCACTTGGGGATTTTGCGCGACATGAGGATGCTCAGCGCCCTTATACACACGCAAATTGCCGAGTTGCTTGCGACCCAAGGGGCCACGTGGAAGCATACGCTCAACAGCCTTCTCCACGATGCGCTCGGGATAACGACCATCCAAGATAAACTTGGCTGAACGTTCCTTAATGCCACCGATGAAGCCAGTGTGGTGATAATACATTTTCTGATCGCGCTTGCGGCCGGTCAAAACAACTTTATCAGCATTGATCACGATAATATTATCGCCATCATCAATGTGTGGTGTGAAAGACGCTTTATGTTTGCCGCGCAGGCGCATTGCAATGAGAGTGGCCAAACGACCGACCACCAAACCTTTGGCATCGATCAAGACCCATTTCTTCTCAGCATCTGCCACCTTTGTGGAGGGTGTATTGCCGAACATGAGTTCATCCTCAAATAGAGAGAGCGCGTCAACGAAAGCGCGCTCAATAGCGCTGCTTATACGCACCCCTCCCCAAAGAGGTCAAGTTAAAAAGTCAAAAATGCCCTAAATTATTGATGATTTTAAATATGGTATTATAGTACCACATTTAACGCTGAGGCGGCACTGAATAAGTGGCAATGGCATGAGCCACAGGAGCGTCCGACCCCTCGGATGTAATGACGGCCTCACCTATGGCCAATCTTTTTCCGAGCTTAAGAATACGCACCTGCGCCAAAAGATCTTTTGGTGCGGGCATGCGCAGGAAATTAATGTTGAGATTTGTTGTGACAACCTCAGGAATCTCGCCAATTTGGGCCATAATGGCAACCCAGATCGCCACATCAGCCAAAGCAAACATAGAAGGCCCTGACATCGTTCCTCCGGGCCGTAGATGTTTGCTGTGATAGGTCAAACGAAGCCGCGCAGTCATCGGCCCGACTTCCTCAATGATAAAATCTGTTCCAATCCCAATCTGCGGAAAATCACGCTTAAGGAAAGAAGAGAGATCATTAATGGATAGAACTGGGGCTGAAAGTGTCTGTGGCATGAAATCTCCTTAAGTCTTGTCTTGATCAGGCAAAACCCTAGGATCCCTCTATAGCGGATTTACATCTAATGTCACAGCAAGGCAGCCTCATCATGTCCCAATCACCCCCATCAGACCAAACCCTGAGGTCTATTTTGGCCTCGGCACGCACAATTGCTCTGGTCGGCGCGTCGGAAAATCCTCATCGCCCCTCTTATGAGGTGATGAATTATCTCATTTCAAAAGGCTATCACGTCATCCCCGTCAATCCGACGCTGGCTGGGCACACTCTGCTTGGCCAAAATATTGTCCCATCCCTCAGCGCTATTTCAGTGCCAATTGATATCGTGGACATCTTCCGCAAATCAGATGATGCGGGCAGAGTGGTTGATGAAGCTCTCACCCTCACACCTCTGCCCAAAACAATTTGGATGCAGCTCGGCGTCCTCAATAAAGAGGCTGCCGCGCGCGCCCGTGCCAAAGGCTTAGAGGTGATTATGAACCGCTGCCCTAAAATAGATTATGCACGCCTTAAGCCGCACGGCTAAAATCAGCCGCCTGTGCTTTACGCCATTCGCGCATATAGCCATCATTTGCTGTGCCATCGAGTAATGATCCCGCAGCTATAACAGGATAGGTCTGCGCAAAAGTTTGCACTTCATCTGAGGAAATACGGCGCATAATTTGATCGCGTTTCACATGGAGGGGATGATCAAGGCCAGCTGCCCCCGTTAATTCCGCCAAAGCTTTTAAAGTGCTTTCATGGAACATAGCAACGCGCTTAGATTTATCAGTCACGACCAACGCTTTTTGGCGAAGAGGGTCTTGCGTCGCAACACCCGTTGGGCAGCGATCTGTATGGCATGAAAGAGATTGAATACATCCCAAAGCAAACATAAACCCACGGGCGCTATTGCACCAGTCAGCCCCCAAAGCAAACATCCGCATCATATCAAATGCCGTGATAATACGGCCGCCCACACCAATTTTAATATGCTCCCGCAAGCCCGCCCCAACGAGGCAATTATGAACAAATACCAATCCTTCACGCAAGGGCATGCCGAGATGATCGGTGAATTCAAGCGGCGCAGCACCCGTGCCCCCTTCTTTGCCATCAATCACAATAAAATCTGGCGTTACACCTGTTGCAACCATTGCTTTCACAATGGCCATAAATTCATGTCTTTCACCAATACATAGTTTAAAACCAACGGGCTTCCCCTTACTTAACTCACGCAATCGCTGGATAAACGCAATCAATTCAAGCGGAGTTGAAAAAGCAGAATGACGGGCGGGAGAAATGCAATCTTGCCCCACAGGCACACCGCGCGCTTGTGCAATCTCGGGGGAAACTTTTGACCCCGGGAGAACGCCACCATGACCTGGTTTTGCGCCTTGTGATAATTTAATCTCAATCATCTTTATTTGCGGCTCAGCAGCTTGTTGCGCAAATGCCTCGGGATTAAAGCTCCCATCAGGATGACGGCACCCAAAATAGCCGCTCGCAATTTCCCAAATAATGTCACCACCACCGGCTTTGTGATGAATACTAAAACTGCCCTCACCCGTATCATGAGCAAAGCCACCAAGGCGCGCGCCTGTATTGAGTGCTTTGATGGCATGACCACTGAGGGCACCAAAGCTCATCGCTGAAATGTTAAAAAGCGACAGCGAATAAGGCTTTTGGCAAGCAGGCCCGCCAATGTTTATGCGGAAATTATGATCCGCTATATGCTTGGGAACGAGCGAATGAGACAACCATTCGTAATGTTCACCATAGACATCTTTTTGCGTTCCAAACGGGCGTTTGTCGATCTCGCCTTTGGCACGCGCATAGACAATAGCGCGTTTTGAGCGATTAAATGGCGCGCCATCAAGATCACTCTCTAAAAAATATTGCCGAATTTCGGGACGCACTTCCTCAAGCAAAAATCGCAAATTCGCGAGAATAGGATAATTTCGCCGCAGAGAATGTTTGCTTTGCAGCAGATCATAACAACCTATCAGCGTGAGCACGCCACATAATGCACTTAACCATGGAAAAAAGGGATTCGAGGTCCACAATAGAACCCCCATGCACAGGCCGAAAACAGAAAATATAAAAGCCAAATAACGCATGCAAAAAGCCTCCCTGAATGGACTGAGCTTAAATCAGTCACATCAAGAAACATAGTGCCTTTTTGTTAAAGGGCTGTGACGTGCATATGGATGCGGTGATAAACTGCAAAAGCCAAGACAATCATGGCCATGGATTGATGTGCCAAGCCGGCCCATAACGGCACGGAATGAACTAAAGTTCCAATTCCAATGACGATTTGCAGGACAACAAGGCCCGCGAGCACCAGAGCACGTTGCTGTGCTTGCGATGAGGGCAAAGCCGAGCGCATTTGCCATGCGTGAATAAACACAAAAAACGCCACGAGATAGGCCATCATACGATGTGTAAATTGGATAGTTGTGACATTTTCAAAAAAATTGAGCCAGACAGGATCTAATTGCGTGAGATGAGTCAGAGGTGGAATAAAAGATCCATCCATCAATGGCCATGTATTATAGACAAGCCCTGCACGTGAGCCCGCCACCAATGCACCAAACACTATTTGCAGCATAATCGCGCATAAAATGAGTGTGGCTATGCGCCGTTGGGGCAAGCGAACAGCCTCAAATCGCCGAGGCGCCAATGATGAGGCTAAGGCAACCAAAAACGCAAAGGTGAGTGATGCCAAAAATAAATGCGTAGCCAAACGCTCCGGCGCAACTTCCACACGCCCCACAAGGCCAGAGGCAACCATCCACCAGCCGACAGCGCCTTGCAGGCCGCCAAGCGCAAACAGGCCAAGCAATTTCCATTTGAGCGCGCGGGTCAAAAATCCACGCCACCAAAATATAATCAGGGGCACAATAAGAGCAAAGCCAATAAAGCGGCCAAGCAATCTATGGCTCCATTCCCAATAATAAATGAATTGGAACCGCGCGAGATCCATATCGGGAAAAAGCTGCGCATATTGAGGGATATGCTTATATTTCTCAAACTCAATCTGCCAATCCCCAAGAGACAAAGGAGGAATAATTCCCATGACGGGATTCCACTCCGTAATCGACAGACCAGATTCCGTCAGCCGTGTTGCGCCCCCCACAATCACCATAGCAAAGACAAGCGCAGCCACGCACCACAGCCAGATACGCACATAAATCTGCGCGGGTTGCGTCGACATTTTATTGAGACTTACATCCGACATTGGTCACTCACTCACGAGAATCCCTGCATTGCAGCTTTTACATAAGGCGCGAATGCCAGCCCGTCCACCCACATGCCGAGGGTTGAGCTGACGTCATTTGCGCTCTATATAAAGCCCAGAGGTGCTCCATGACCCCACGTTTCCGTAAACTAATCGGCGCTGCAATTATGATTGCATTTGTAATGGTTTATGCCCTTATTGCTATGGCAGTGGCGCAATCACATCCAGTGCAAGATGCCCCTGGCCTTGTGCAAGCGCTTTATTATGTTTTGATCGGTCTTGGCTGGGTCCTACCAATTATGCCACTCATCAAATGGATGGAAGCCCCTTCAAAACAGCCGCATAATTAAGACCGATTAGCTGTTCTTGAACTGTGCTGTGCACACACCCAAGACATCATCAACACCAGCGGCCCTGATCGCTTCCATTTTTGGCTTTAACACACGTTTTTTATTTTTATCATGTGTGCATACCAAAGCCATATCAGCATAAGACGCCACTTCCAGAGCCATGTCGGAATGTTCTACGGATTCGACATGCACAATCAGCGTGTCGTAAGCCTTAGACAGAGCCCTCATAAAATGATCAAACATAGCTTCGCCATGACATGAGGCTACGCGCGCATGTCCAAAGGGAATAAAATGCAAATCCGAATTGGGAAGAGGATGAATAATGTCCTCAAAATGCGCTTGATCAAAGATGAAGTCGCTTACACCCAGAAGATCAGCATCTGCGGATGAGTGAGAATCGATTTCAATAAAAACAGTCTTTTTCGTTGTCGCCAAACTATGCCCGATATGCAGTGCTGATAAGAGACCCGCGTCATCATCGTAAAGTGAGGTGACTAAAATGATCTGACTGAATGATCTGGTTATTTTAGGCTTAGCTTGCCGCGTCGATGGGTCTAATCTTATTTCAATATCGACATCAGATGGAATGGAATGTGTCGTAAGCCATAAATTAACGGCGGCTTGGTCATCACCCTTTGTTTGCTCCAGCTGGACAGGTGCGGTCTTGGAAATCGATACAGGCGATAAGCTCTGCTCAGGCGGATCATCACGCACCACAACAGAGGGTGGGCGCGGCAAATCCTGCGATGGTTTGGTTTCACGAGGCAAAAAGGCTTGCCGCTGTGGAGGCGAGGCAAAAACAAATTTGCTTTGCGCTGGTTCAAATAATCGTCGTGACATCACAACACCAGCACATGCCAAACAACCCAATAGCCCCGCAACCATCACTGATAGATGAGCGGAAGGTGTTTGAGCTATCGTCGCCACTTTGGTTGGCTGCATCACCTGATTGACTGTGCCACCAATGCGGGAATTAGAGGCGATACTGCCCACAGGCATATGTGAGGATACATAGAGATCTGCGACAATGCGACTGGCCTTTTTTGCCAGCTCAGGATCTTCCGATTTGTAACTAATATTGAGCGCTGATGAACCGCTCGCGCTCACTTCTAAAGCATCACGAAAGGCTTGGGCTGAAATTAAATACCACTGGGTTAACGGAGAAATGCCCGTTATTTGCTCAACACGATCATCGAAAATCAAAGCAATAAAGGGCATGAGATTGCGTGTTTGGCGCGCTAGTGTATGGCGCGCCAGATCAATTGATGCATCCGTTTCCACTGCCCTTTTTTCACGCTCAAGAGCCAAGGCATTTTGGGCATACCAACTATATCCCATCAAATCAGGCAAAGACACATAAGTTGAGGCAACATTGAGCTTGGGGCTGCGCGATTGCAAATAGACGGGGGCAGCAAGCAAAATGCCTGCAATCAGCACAATGCCAATGTCTCTCAATAAACTTAGGGAGAAAAGAGGGGCTCGCCCTTGAAATACTGACACAATAAATTCCACTCGCAATATGATTTGTATATAATGAGCTTGGTTGATATGACGTTAATAACAATGAGACCGCTCATGCCGCATGTTGATGATCACCTCCAAAACCATCCCAAACCAAAGGGGATCCTGACCTTGCTTAGTCTTGCGGGTCTGTTTGGCGCATCTGGAATTGCTTGCCTTGCCGCGTCACGTCATCTCAGCGCCACAGTAACGGGCCGCGAAATGGTTCAATTGGCGGGCATGATGTTACTCGTCCATGCCCCAAGCCTGATAGGCATTGCGCTACTCGGAGTTGTGCACCTTATTAAAAACAAGGACTGCTTTATTACTGGCTTTGCCTTGGCTATTGGTGGCGGTCTGTTTGCCGCTGACATGTTATGCCGCAGTGCAACCGATTCTCCCCTCTTTCCGATGGCCGCACCTTTGGGCGGTTCTATCCTTATTTTCGGCTGGTTTTGGCTATTTTTACGATCAATTTTAACTACAATTACTGAGCATAGATCATAAAAGTCATATTAGAGCCACAATGATGATCTTATTTTTAAGATCACTATTGGATTCCCCAAGCAAGACATTATAGTCGATGCCAAAGGGTTCCCTTTGGGAGCGGACAACAATTTATTGGGAAGCGGCATGCAATTTACACATAAACGTCTGGCACAGGGCCTTGGTGTTCTCTTGGTCCTCGCAGGTGGGTATTATTGGCTCAGTAGTGGTGAGCAATCCCAAAGCAAATCTTCACAGAATGGCGGCAACCGACCAACAGCTGCTGTTCTCGTTGATAAAGTCATGCGCGGCCCCATGCCCGTGCGCATTGATGCGATTGGCACAGTCCAGCCAATCTCAAGCGTTGCACTCAAAACCCGTGCTGATGCGCAGATTGAAAGTATTTTGGTCAATGATGGCGCTCTGGTCAAAGCCAATGACATTCTCGTCAAATTGGACTCACGTCAAATTGAGGCGCAGATACGTCAGACAGAGGCGACAATTGATAAGGATAAGGCGGCGGTTGAGCAATCTCAACGCGATCTCATTCGCTTAACAGATTTGTTCTCACGCGGCTCTGGAGCGCAAGTTAATGTTGACAATGCAAGTACCGCATTGGCCACGGCAAAAGCAGCATTAGATGCCGATCAAGCCCTGCTCGAAAATCAAAAAGTCCAGCTGACATGGTACACAATTCGTGCACCCATATCTGGGCGCGTAAGCACATTTACGCAAAAAGCCGGCAATATCATCCGCGCGGGAGACAATTCAGCGACAGGTGTCATTGCCACGATTGTGCAGACATCCCCCATCTATGTTGCTTTTTCAGTTCCGCAAGCACTGTTAGCTGATCTCAGACAAGCCGTAAGTGATGGCACGGCTGAAACATTAGCAACACCACAGGGCGGCCGCACATCGGCCAAAGGCAAGGTGGCTGTGCTCGATAACACAATCGACATCACGACAGGCACTGTCACAGCGCGTGCTTTATTTGATAATGCGGATGAATTATTATGGCCCGGGCAATTATGTAATGTGAGCATTACACTGCGCGTTGATCCAGATACAATTTCAATTCCACGCACAGCAACTCAATCGAGCCAATCAGGCCAATTTGTTTATGTGGTTGACGAGAATAATGTCGCCCATATCCGCGATGTCAAAATTAGTCGCTTCCAAGATGACCGCGATATCGTCATTGACGGACTTAATGGCGGCGAAACCATTGTCACAGATGGCGCTTTGCTTTTGGACAATGGTGCAAAAGTGAATATCCGAAACAGCAATGATAATGATGCAAAGAAGGGTGCAAGCTGATGCGCTTACCTGAAACTTGTATTCGCCGCCCCGTCATGACGACATTACTCATGTTGTCATTCATCGTCTTTGGTGTTTTTGGCTATAGCAAACTTCCCGTATCAGCTTTACCGCGCGTTGATTTTCCAACCATTACTGTTAACGCACAATTGCCTGGCGCCAATCCACAGACCATGGCGGCATCAGTTGCAGCCCCTCTAGAGCGCGCATTTGCTACTATTCCCGGCATTATTCTTATGTCGTCACGCTCTTCTAATGGCTCGACGACTATTACGATGCAATTTGATCTTGATCGCAACATTGATGGCGCAGCGCTCGATGTGCAATCACAGATCAGCGCGACATTGCGCCGTTTGCCAGCAGAATTACCCGCTCCTCCCAGCTTCAAAAAAGTCAATCCAGCGGACTCACCCATTCTGGTGCTCGTGCTTTCATCGCCGACCCTGCCCCTCTCATCAACTGATGATTATGCGGAATTGATCTTTGGCCAGCAAATATCACAAATTCCTGGCGTGGCGCAGGTTCAGGTTTTTGGTCAACAAAAATTTGCTGTGCGCATTGATGTCAACCCTGATGCAGCAGCAGCACGCGGGTTAACACTGAATGATATTCGCAATGCGGTCGCCGCGGCAAATTCCTCATCCCCTGTGGGTGGTTTGCGTGGCGATAATAAAAACCTCATCCTCAACACAACCGACATTATGTCCAAGGCTGAGGATTTCAAATCCATCATCATCGCATGGCGCAATGGCAGCCCCATTAAATTAAGTGATGTGGCTGATGTCTATGACTCCGTTGAGAACAATCAGGTTGCCGCATGGTATGGCAAGGAGCGTGGCGTTTTGCTCGCAATCTTCCGTCAATCCGATGCTAATACTGTGGAAGTCGTCAAATCAATCCGTGATAAATTACCTCTATTTCAAGCTCAATTACCACCCTCTATAGCCGTCAATGAGCTCAATGATTTCTCCAAATCCATCCGCTCGTCCATCGAAGATGTGCAATTCACTCTTGTGCTATCGATCATGCTTGTGGTGTTGGTGATTTATCTTTTCCTCAAATCAATTCTCGCCACTGTCATTCCCGCACTTGCCTTGCCCGTGTCTCTGATTGGCACATGCGCCTTCATGTATCTATTTGGCTATTCCATCGACAATATCTCCCTGCTCGCTATAACGCTTGCGGTCGGCTTTGTGGTGGATGATGCCATCGTGATGCTTGAAAATATCGTGCGCCATATCGAGGAGGGTATGCGCCCCTATGAAGCCGCGATTAAAGGCTCGCGCGAAATCGGCTTCACCATTATTTCCATCACCTTATCGCTCGTATCCGTATTTATTCCCGTTCTCCTTATGGGTGGTATTGTCGGGCGTATTTTCCACGAATTTGCGGTTACTATTTCCTGCTCAATCCTTGTGTCTGGCTTTGTCTCTCTGACGCTGACACCCATGTTGTGCGCGCGTATATTGACCCCTATCGATCATAATCATACTCAAAATCGTTTTTGGAATATGGTTGATGGTGTGATTGATGGCGTCTCTCATGCCTATGGGCGCAGCCTTGATGTGATTATTCGCTATCGCTTTTACACTTTGCTAGGAACATTCCTCACATTTTTCATCACTCTTGCGTTCTTTGCATGGATTCCCAAAGGATTTTTCCCGACAGAAGATACGGGCTTTATGGCAGCCTCCACAGAAGGCGCGTCTGACATCGGTTTTGCTGCGATGTCTGAACGCCAACAACAGATTGCTGCTATTGTCGCCAAAGATCCTGCGGTTGATTATGTGACATCCGCCATCGGTGGTGGTGGAAGTAATTTGGGTAATTTATGGATCCAGCTCAAACCAAAATCCGAGCGCGATAAACTTGATATCGTCATGAATCGCCTACGCAGAATTGTTAATGTTGTGCCGGGCATTACAACCATTTTCCAACCCGTCCAAAATCTTAATCTGAACGGGGGAAGAGCAGCACGTGCGCCCTATCAATATACATTGCAATCCGCTGATCTCGAGAGTCTATATAAATCATCTCCTGATATGCTCACGCATATGCAGCAATTGTCGCAATTGCGTGACGTGACGAGTGATTTGAAAATCACCAATCCAGAATTGCGTATAGACATCGACAAAGGCAAAGCTGCTGCCTTTGGCCTCAGTTCGGACCAAATCCGCACTGCGCTTTACAACGCTTATGGCTCGCGGCAGATATCAACTATCTACACCCAAGCCAATGATTATCAGGTTATTCTTGAGACAGGCAAAGATTACCAAAACGACCCGACAGCACTGGGGCGTGTTTATATCAGAGCGAATTCATCGGGGACGCCGTCCAACACAACAGCTTCAACCGGCTCATCATCGACCTCAACATCCACAAGCACATCATCTGCAAGCATTTCATCGGCACCCATTGTCCCGCTTGATCAGGTTGCAACTATTCGCCGCGCCATTGGCCCCCTGTGGATCAATCGCCAATCCCAACAACCAGCTGTGACCTTATCCTTTAATACTGCCCCAGGGGTTTCTATTGGTGAAGCTGTTGAGCGCATTAAAAAGATTGAAACAGAAATCAATCTGCCGGGCTCTATTACAACCTCGTTCACAGGCTCTGCGGCTCTGTTCCAAGATGCGCAAAAGGGTCAAGTCCCCCTCATTCTCGCCGCCCTCTTGACAATCTACATTTTGCTGGGCGTGCTCTATGAGAGCTTTATTCATCCGATCACTATTTTGGCGGGTCTCCCCTCTGCCGGCCTTGGTGCGCTCATCGCATTGCAAATGTTTGGCCTTGATCTCTCGGTGATCGCCATCATTGGCATTTTATTGCTCATCGGCATTGTGAAGAAAAACGCCATTATGATGATTGACTTTGCGATTGAGAGACGGCGTGAAGGCGGGCTTGATGCAAGCTCTGCGATCCGTGAAGCCGCTGTTATTCGTTTCCGCCCGATCATCATGACGACGTTAGCTGCGGCCTTGGGTGCGCTTCCTATTGCGCTCGGCGCTGGTGCAGGTGCTGAATTACGTCAGCCCCTTGGCATTGCTATTGTTGGTGGTCTGTGTCTGTCACAATTGCTCACGCTTTACATTACACCCGTGGTTTATATTTATCTCGATCGGGTTGATAGCTTTATTGCAGCGCGCACACATCCCCAAGAAGAGAGTGATGCATTTGCTCATGCCGATGATGATCTCATTGCGCATGGAGCGACTGTGCCCCCGCGTCCAGCAGAATAATAAAGGCGGGTCTATCCCGCCTTTCTCGTTTCAGTGAATTATATTTTTGTCACATGAGCCACGCGATAAGTGCGCAATTCGCTATCACTCTCGCGGACAGATACATATTCACCAACACGAAACGCATGTGAGGCAAAATGATAGCCTTCATCGCCTTCGTCATCTCTGTCATATTGAAACGCCCAATGCGCCCCACCGCTCCCGCCTGCGCGGTGAACAAGTAAACCACGCTCTTCAATGTCGCCATTGATGATATGATGAACAAAACAATGCGCCCGCAGATGATGCCACGCCTCGACATCAATATGACCATCTGCGGTAAGAGGGGCCATAAATTCATAAGCAATATTATGCTCGCCATCTGGCATATCTTTGGAACGCGCCGCCTCTAATCTTATGCGATAGATAGGCTTGTCATTTGTCGTTTCTCTTCCCTGACTCATTGCATACCCCTTATTAATCATAAAACTTAATAGACAGACTGCAAAAAGAAACCATGATCTGCGTCAATTGCGCATAGGCGACAGATTAATCTTGCGCAGGTCTTTCATTTCTCCATAAAGATAAAGCTATATTTGATGTGCTTTTTAGATTTCATTTTATTAAGAGTGATTAACTGTGCCCGCGTCTGCATCTGGTTTTTTACGCGCACTCCCCCTAAGCTGCATCAGGCGTTATGCCTGCGCTTTGCTCATGCTGGCAGCATATGATCTTGCCTTTATGCCGCCCCTCGCAGCCGAACAATTTCCTCTGCAGCAAAACATAGCTGGCCAAACAAATGCAAGGTCAATTTCCAACGCATCAATAACATCATCACAGCCAAGTGAGACGGCCCCTAGGCGGCGCGGCCTTGCGGGCCTATTTGATCGTTTATTTCATCGCCAGCCAGCCGTGCAACTCGCCACGCCAGACAGTCTTGCCCCATCCGAACCAAGGATAGAGGCAAGGAGGTCTCGCTTCAACAAACGATTCAATGAGCCGCAAAGCACGGCAAATCAAAAACCAATGCCGCCCCGCAGCTTCGCATCCGCCGTCGATATCACACCCAAGAGCGCAGCCACCCAAAATCATGTCTCAGCGGATGAAGTAAATAATGAGCTTTTACCCGATGATCTCGCATGCGATCCTCGCTTGATATCCACGACCGAATTTGACCACAAATGCCTCGGCCCCCTCGCCGATCCAACCCTAGCTCGCAAAATCCTGACAGATCACACCTTACGATCGGGCGATGCGATTATGACACAAAGAGGTATTGTTATTTTTGCGGGCAAAATTGGCATTTTCCATGATGGAAATGAATTTATTCCCCTTAATCAAGCCAATATAGTGAACTCAGAGGCCCAAAAAGAGCTCACAAATATAAATAAAATGACAGAACCGAGCCTAGAGCCTGCCTTAGATATTGTGAGTAAAGTCAAATAGATTGAGACGACATGAAATAGTTTTATTCACCCTCTGAACCCGCTATAATCAGATCTTGATATACGATTCTGAGCGGCAGCATGAAATCAAAATACGGCTTCATTGCCCTCGCAATTCTCATACTCGCAATTCCTGCTTTAATGCCGTGGTCTGTGAGCCCAGACATACGCTCAAAAATCACCGCGCAACTTCAGTCAAGTTTTGGACTTAACTTAAGCGCAAGCGATGATGTCACACTGCATCTGCTGCCCACCATTCGTATTGATTTGCGCGACGTCAGTATTGCTGATGCGCATGGATTAAAGATTCAGACACCGCGCTTAACTGCTGGGATTGATGTGCCCAGCCTCATCTTAGGTGAACTGCGGATATCATCACTCAATTTTGATACCAGCACAATCAACGTCAATTTAGATCAAGAGGTCAAAGACGAGCAGGCTTATCAGCAAAGCCAAAATACAGCTTCACCTCCAATCATCTCGCGCACCGATTTGGGCTCACTCAACATCAGCAATAGCACTGTGCACGTCACATCTACGGCACAAGATATTGATACAGATCTCCAGCACGTCAGCCTCCGCATTGTATGGCCGCAGTTGAATTCACCCTTGGCTCTGGAAGGGCAAGTGCAATGGCAGGATAAAAAACTTAATTTTGCAGCATGGATTGGCAATCCTCTCGCCCTCATGAAACATGCGGCATCGCCTCTGTCTTTTAAAATTAATTCTGACTCAGCCCAACTTAAAAGCTCTGGACAAATTTACGCGGGCCCGCGCATCCAATATGAAGGGCATACAGATGCGCGCTATATCTCAGTGCGCGATCTTGCTTATCTCGCAGGCACTGAAATCCCCTCCTCATTTCAATCTGATATTACCGCCCTCAGCGCTGTGACCTTTATCACCCCTCACGCCCTCATCTTAAGCGAACTTCGTGCTGATTATGGACAGCATAAAATTGAGGGCAGCCTAAGCGTTCAAAAGAAAGATCATCAGCGGCCAACATTTTCAGCCACATTGGCAAGTGATGAATTCGAAGTCGCGCCAACACCGCAGCAGAGCTCATCAACACCTCATTCAGAGACAGGGACCAGTGATCAAGACGTCAAATCTCTTTATGACATCATCGGCGCTGATCTGGATATGCGCATCTCCATAGGGCGTCTGCATATCGGTGATAATCTTCTGCGCGAAGCCGGTATTTCAATTCTACTCAAGAATGGTCATCTTGACGCTGCCCTTGTTGAAGCCCGCTTGCATCGCGGCACAATCAGAGGACGCCTTGAACTAACCCCGCAAGATGACGGCTTCTCCTCGTCACTCACGACAAATTGGACCAAGGTTGAAGTCTCCACTCTACTCTCTGATCTTCTCAAAACATCCATGCTCACGGGACAAAGTGATGGCACGATAGATGTGACAACACGCGGTGGCTCCATTGCTCAGAGTTTGATGAATTTACAAGGTAAAGTGAACATCTCAATCGCCAATGGGGATATCAACGGATTTGATATTGAACAAGCACTGCGGCGGCTTGATCGAAATCCCCTCACAATCATGTCAAATATACGTTCGGGACGGACGGGCTTTGATCTTCTACAACTCAATGCGCAGATCAATGATGGTCAAGCCATTTTGGACCAAAGCACATTAAGCGGACCAGCGGTGCAGTTTGATGTAACAGGCGCGCTTAATATCACCACCCAAACCATGGATATCGCCATAAATGCGCGACAAAATAACGCTGCGCACAGCGATGGACCGCAATTGAATATGCGACTTAATGGCCCATGGACTAAACCGAAACTCAGCATAGACCCCAAAAGTCTGCTCAATTCCAGTGATACACCCTAAAGCGCTCTAACCCGTAATGCGCTTTGCTGCAGTTAATGTATTTGACATTAACATAGCAATCGTCATCGGCCCGACTCCCCCTGGCACTGGGGTAATGGCGCCCGCACGTTGTACAGCGGTCGCAAATTCAACATCCCCCACCAAACGTGTTTTGGGACGCCCTTGCGCATCAACACCTTCAGCGGCAATGCGATTAATACCGACATCAATCACAATAGCGCCTTTTTTAATCCACTCACCTTTAATCATTTCAGGCCGCCCTACTGCGGCCACCACAATATCAGCGCGGCTAATGCAATGGGCGAGATCATGTGTACGAGAATGGGCGATGGTAACTGTACAATTTTGCGCGAGAAGTAATTGCGCCATGGGTTTGCCGACAATATTTGAGCGACCAACCACAACCGCATCACTTCCTGCAAGCGACACGCCGAGCGCAGCAGCGGCGCGCTCAAGCAAAATCATGGAGCCCGCAGGTGTACAGGGCACCAGCGCGCGTTGCTGATCGCCAACCGCCAGAAGGCCGGCATTGATGGGATGAAACCCATCGACATCCTTATGAGGCGCAATGGTTTCAAGCACGAGTGTCGCATTAATATGCGCGGGCAAAGGCAATTGGACCAATATGCCGTGAATGGCAGGATCAGCATTGAGATGACGCACCAAACCAATAAGCTCTGCTTCACTGGTACTGGTGGGCAAGCTATGTTGAACAGAATGAAACCCGCAAGCCTCCGCTGCCTTGCCCTTTGACCGCACATAAACGCTGCTCGCGGGATCATCTCCCACCAGCACCACAGCCAAACCCGCACGCACACCTGTTTGCGCAAGCTGCGCTGCTCGGGCGGCAACCTCTTGGGTCACATCGGCGGCAATGGCTTTACCATCAATCAATAATGCACCATGCCCCGAAGGGCGCATAAAGACAGACTGATCGTTTGCTGTTGAGCTCATCGAATCCTCACATCATCTTCAGCTGTTGTGACAGAGCCTAAGCCCTCTGCCAAGGAAAGCGATCATATAGACTGCCCCTTCCCACATCATTCCCTCACATTATAGGACACAAAATGCTCACCCACAGCCTCAGCCGGTAGATGGATCATGGATGGCTTGGCAAAAAGATCTCCATCAAAGCCAACGGGGTCGCCATAACCTGTCCAACTCTCAACACAGACAAAAGGCGCGTGAGGGCGCGACCACAGAACACAATGTGGAAAATGATGAGTTGAAATATCAAGACCGACATCACCTAATTGCACATGATATTCATGTGTTGGCACATCAAGAAAACATAAGGCTTCATGCGCCCACAAGGCCGGTGATAATGTCAACTGCCCTTCTTTCATATCAACCGCACGCTGTTCGGGAGCAAATAATCCACCCGCGGCAATGATCGGCACATAAGGCTTAACCTCTCGCCCATTCTGCCCAGCAAAGCGAAAATAAGCTTCACGCGACGGATCAGAGGAGAGCGCAAATCCCGGATGAAAACCGATAGCATAAGGCAAGAGCGTTTGATCGCGATTGCGCACGTTAAAGCGCACATCAAGCCCGCCTTCGCGCAAATGATAAATGACACTCAGCTCAAAACCAAAGGGATAGAGCGCACGACTAATAGCATCATCGCGTAAAATTAAATGCGCGGTATTTTGCGTCTGCTCAACACAGCTGAATTGTCGTTGATGCGCAAAACCATGAAGTCCCAAGGAATAATGCTTGCCCTTGACGCGCACGCCATCACGCGTCCACCCACACAGCGGAAAGAGCACTGGCGCTGTCCGATCCCAAAATTGAGCTTCTGCTTGCCAGATTAATGCGCGCCCATTCACACGCCATTGCGCAAGCTCAGCACCCATAAGGGAAATGTAAGCACGATCAGGCCCACAGGCTAAAACGATTTGAGACATAATGAAGCCTATCAGGCAGATGCACCATCAGAATTATAGATGCAGCACATATCGAACGACAAGTGATGGGACGTATGCGCAAACATAATTATTTCCCCAGACCAAGGGGTGACAGAAAGCGTGGGGCATTATAGCCTGAACAGCATAAAACGGGGAAGAAACATGACAAAACCAAGCAACACACTCTCCATCGCACGGCGTCACTTTATAGCCAGCAGTTCATTGGCTTTGGCCGCCCTGAGCACGTCACCCGCCGAGGCCGCTACAAAAAGCCATTACAAAAGCGAAGATCACTGGGCGCAAAAAGGTGATGTCAAGCTCTATATATATCGCAAATATCGCGCAGATGGCGTTAAGAACAAACCTGTTCTTTTTCTTGTTCACGGCTCTTCATTTTCAGGCCGCGGCGGTTTTGATTTACAAGTCAAAGGCCACCCCAATTATTCCTTTATGGAAGAATTTGCGGATTATGGTTTTGATGTCTGGACCATGGATCACGAAAATTATGGGCGCTCCAGTCGTACATCCAGTAATTCTAACATTCGTTCAGGCGCTGATGATCTCAAAGTCGGCTTCCGTCTTGTTGAAGAGGTCACGGGGCAAAAAGCCCTGCGTGTGTATGCGCAATCTTCAGGCGCTATTCGTGCAGGTGTCTTCGGCATGGAGGAGCCAGAACGGTTTGATCGCCTCGTGCTTGATGCCTTTACATGGACAGGCGAAGGCGCACCTGAAATCATGAACCGGCGCAAACAGGTTGAAGCCTATAAGGCTAAACCCTATCGTGAGATGACCCGCGAGACCTTTCGAGGCATCTTCAGTCGTGATGATCCCTCAACATTCGAGCCAGCCATGGCTGATGCACTGGCTGATTATGAACTTGCATTGGGCAATCGCGCGCCCTCTGGCACTTATCTTGATATGGCCATCAATATGCCGATGGTTGATCCCACCAAATTGCCCTTCCCTGTTATGATGACGCGCGCAGCAACAGACGGCAATGCGACAGAGGCGGAATTATTAGAGTTTTTCAGCAAATTGCCAAACAAAGATAAGCAATTTGCGATGATGACCGGTGTCGCTCATGTGGCGGTGCTCGGCATTAATCGCCACCGCATCTGGCATGTGATGAAAGAATTCTTCACCTACCCTCCTCAGCGCAAAGCCTAACAGGCAGCTATCTCACCCCCGCTTTTAAGTGTGGGTGAGATCACACCACCAACACCGCACGAAAATCATTTACATTCGTGCGCGTCGGGCCTGTGATGATCTGCGTATTAAGATGAGCAAAAAAGCGATGGGCATCATTGCGATTTAAAAAATCCTGCGCATCAAGACCAGCGGCCCGCGCGCGCAACAGCACATCGGGCCCACACCATGCGCCCGCAACCTCTTCAAGCCCATCAACACCATCTGTATCGCAGGCCAAAGCATAGATATTTTGCGCGCCCGCAAGTTTAATTGCCATTGCTAATAAAAACTCAACATTGCGACCACCGCGCCCATCGCCACGCACAGTCACATGTGTCTCCCCGCCTGAGAGCAGAACACACGGACGCGGTGCGGGTTGATCATAAAGCGCGCATTGGCGCGCTATGCCAGCCATCACCACACCCAATTCACGCGCCTCACCTTCAAGCGCATCCCCCAAAATAAGCGGCATAATACCTTGCGCGCGCGCAGCCTCTGCCGCTGCTCGCAAGGATGTTTGCGCAGAAGCAACAATAAAATGCTCATGTCCCCTCAGGCGTGTATCATCTGGTTTAATGGTTTCATTCACGCCACGGGCGAGATGCGATGCCACAGACAAGGGCACATCAAGTCCATAAGCGCTGATAACCGCACGCGCATCTGCAAATGTCGAGGGATCACCAATCGTCGGGCCGGATGCAATGGTCGCAAGATCATCACCGGGCACATCCGAGACAATAAAACTTACAATTTTGGCGGGGTGACACGCCGCCGCTAAGCGCCCTCCTGCAATCACTGAAAGATGTTTTCGTACGGCATTCATCGCACCTATCGGGACGCCCGCGCGCAACAAAAGCTGATGCGTTGCTTGCACATCACCTAAGGACACACCCTCAACTGGCGCCGTTAGTAGAGACGAGCCACCACCAGATATAAGTGCAACAACCAGATCATCAGGACCAAGATCTCTCACAGCCTCCAAAATGCGCGTGGCCGCGATAACACTTGCTTCATCCGGCACGGGATGGGCGGCTTGCACGATCTCAATTGAGTGGCAAGGCACGTCATAGCCATAGCGCGTAACGACAATGCCAGAAATCGCTGTGCCGCGCTCACGCGCCCATAAATCTTCAAATATGGCCGCCATAGAGGCTGATGCTTTTCCTGCGCCAACGACAACCACACGTCCCTTGGGCTGAGGCGGCAAATGGCGCGCCATCAGAACATCGGGGGCTGCCGCCGCAACAGCCACATCAAATAGATGGCGCAAAAACTCCTCAGCCTGCATCAACACATCTCCTCACGAGCCAGTGTGATGTTAAAAACAGCACGATGCAATATATTAGCGCATGAGAATATAGAGCATATGCAGCAAAAAACTTTGACACAGCGATTTATTTGCTATGATTTACGAATCGATATTGATTTGAACTGAGACGAGACAAAAGCATGAAGCATGAGGCTGCCGAGCGCCTTCAATATGGCGTTCTGCCCTATCGCGTGACAGATGAAGTGGAAATAATGTTGATCTCCTCACGCGAGACCAAGCGCTGGGTTATTCCCAAGGGCTGGCCCATCAAGGGTAAAAAGCCTCACATCTCCGCAAGCATTGAAGCCTTTGAAGAAGCGGGCCTTATTGGAGATGCGGATTCTCATGCCATTGGCGCTTTTTATTATGTCAAACGGCTGAAAAAGGGCGATGAAGCCCTGTGCAAAGTCGAAGTCTTCCCTCTCAAAGTGAAGGGGCAGGCAATCAATTGGCCTGAGAAAAACCAGCGGACATGTGAGTGGTTCTCAGCCAGCGAAGCGGCTGAGCTGGTTCAAGAACCTGAGCTTAGAGATTTGCTTCATCGCTTCCGCACAAAAATAGAAAAACGCAAATTTAAAAAAGCGTCTTAAGTGCCACTGTTCGTGCGAAAATAAGGCTCAACCGGACCCGTCAGTTTAATCGTGAGGGGATTGCCGCGCCTATCCTTGGCGTTGCCAGCCTCAACGCGTACCCAATTCTCACTGACGCAATATTCATAGACATTTGTCTTCTCAACGCCACGAAAGCGGATGCCCACATCTCGCTCAATCACCGCCGCATCAAAATATGGGCTAGTCGGATCAATTGAGAGGCGATCAGGCGGAGTATCAGATGTATGTGACATGAGTGGCCCTTAGATGGAGACCATAAATTGGGAAGAAAATGGTCGGAGTGGCGGGATTCGAACCCACGACCCCTAGTCCCCCAGACTAGTGCGCTAACCGGGCTGCGCTACACTCCGACTGCCGGCGTTATAAATGGCTCGCGCGGCAGACGCAACCATCAATGCGCGTTCATCCCATGCCTAATCGCGTCAAATCTTTAATCTATTGAAGATGTGGGATCCAAATGCTGCTGCGCGCGAAGCAAAATGCGCTCACATTCCTCAAGATCGGCCAAAATCCCATGTAATTGTTCAATCTGCGTACCGCTGAGCCCCTGCACAGGGGCGTGAAGAGGCTGTGCAAAGCGCGGGATAGCTCCCGGTGCCAAATGCGCAAAGGTTGGCGCTGTCTCACCCTGCACATAAGTGGCAGGTCTATGCGCATTCGCATCTCGCGCGTCGTCAGCATCGGGCTCGGCGTCTGAGTCCGTGTCATCATCATAATCATCGTGATGCATAAAATGATCATGATCAGCCGCACTCAGCTCGCGCTCGACAGACGCATCAGGCACAATATCAAAGCGAGGCTCGCGGTGCACAGGAGGCTGATCAGCGCGCGCTTGCATCACAACATGCGTCCGCTCATCACCATCAATAGAAATCACTGGCACGCCAGCTGTGCGCGTCTGGGGCTGTGAGCTCGCCATCATCTCTGGCATAGCGATGACGGCTCTCACGCCCTGCTCTTTGAGAAGGCGTTGCACACCGCGAATGGTATACCCCTCACCATAAAGCAAATGACATATCGCATGCAGCAAAGCCATATCTTCAGGGCGGTAATACCGCCGCCCACCAGCGCGTTTCATAGGCTTTATGTGCGAAAAACGAGTTTCCCAAAAGCGCAGGACATGTTGGGGAACATGAAGCTCTTCGGCTGCTTCACTAATGGTGCGAAAGGCCTCAGCGCTTTTGTCCATGCCATGCACTCACACTCAGAAAAGGCTTAATCAGCCAGATCCGTATCTGGCAAACCATTAACCCGTGCTTTGAGGATATTAGAGGGTTTAAATACCATGACACGGCGCGGCGTAATGGGAACTTCAATGCCTGTTTTGGGATTGCGCCCGACACGCTCACCTTTGGAGCGCACAACAAACGAGCCAAAGGAGGACAATTTGACTGTCTCCCCACGTGCAATCGTATCGGAGACTTCATTGAGAAACATCTCAACCAATTCAGCGGACTCAGCCCGCGATAAGCCGACACGCTGATAAACAGCCTCGTATAAGTCAGAGCGCGTAACTGTGCGTGAACCTTTGGTGCTCGAGTCTGTTGTCATTGTTCAATCTCAAATAGCGTTCCAAAAAAATGCGCTGGCATGAAAATACCGATAAGCACGGCAAGCCATATCACCGGCCCAGAACTCCCTGTTCGAACAGACGAACAATAAGGGTTTAGCTGAGCTTTATAAATAGATCAAGGAAATCAGCACGGAAAAAGCAATTTTTGGGGCTCTACCAACGGATAAGAGCCGCCCCCCATGTGAATCCGCCCCCCATGGCCTCGATCATCACGAGATCACCGGTCTTAATGCGCCCATCTTGCACCGCAACAGATAATGCCAGAGGGATTGAGGCCGCTGAGGTATTACCATGCATGGACACTGTTTTGACTATTTTCTGCGGTGCAATGCCCAGCTTCTCTGCTGATGCGTCAATAATGCGCTCATTGGCTTGATGAGGGACAAACCAATTCAAATCCTCAGCCGTTGTGCCAGTCGCGGCGAAGGCATCCACCATGACGTCTGTAACCATGCCAACTGCATAACGAAAAACATCGCGCCCAGTCATGCGCAAATGCCCGACTGATTGCGTTGATGATGGCCCACCATCAACAAATAATTTTTCGCGATGGCGCCCATCAGAGCGAATATGCGTGGTCAACACACCGCGATCAGCGATGGAACCTGTTGATGTCTGGGCTTCGAGCACTACGGCCCCTGCCCCATCGCCAAACAACACACAGGTTGTTCGATCATTCCAATCAAGCAGACGTGAAAATGTTTCAGCCCCAATGACCAAAGCACATTTATGTGACCCCGAGGTCAAAAACTTATCTGCGGTCGTTAACGCAAAAACGAACCCAGAGCACACCGCTTGCACATCAAATGCGGCACCCCGTGTAACACCGAGGGCTGCTTGCACTTGCGTTGCGGTAGAAGGAAAAGTGTAATCAGGCGTCGATGTGCCGACAATAATCAGATCAATGTCATCTGCGGTCCGATGCGCCGCGGCTAAAGCACGCTGGGCTGCTTGCGTGGCCAGCATAGAGGTGGTTTCACCCTCAGCCGCAATATAACGCTGCTTAATGCCTGTGCGCTGTGTGATCCATTCGTCGGAGGTATCAACCTTCTGCGCTAATTCTGCATTGGTCACACATGTGGCTGGTAAATAAGACCCCACACCAAGTACGACAGAACGCAAAGAAGTCGAAGTGGAGCTCACACCATCACCCTTTATCCATTTGAGTTTCTAAAGCATCAGCGGTCGCTGCGCCTGCAAGGGGGTGATTATGCATAAGTGAATCGTGAATACGACCCATTAATTGATCACGCACCATTTCATAGCCAATTTCAACCGCGCTACTGAAGCCAATGTCATCAGTCCCGCCATGGCTCTTAATCACAATGCCATCAAGACCAAGAAAGACGCCGCCATTTGAACTGCGTGGGTTCATTTTTTCACGCAAGGCATGAAAGGCACCACGCGCTAAGAGATAACCGAGCTTGGACATCCATGTGGCACTCATAGCCGCGCGCAAATAACCCGCCATTTGCTTGGCAGTTCCTTCCGCCGTCTTGAGCGCGATATTCCCTGTAAAGCCTTCAGTGACCACAACATCAACAAGACCGCGCCCGATGTCATCACCTTCAACAAAGCCGTGATAATTAAGGCTACTGAGATCAGCCTCTTTCAACATGCGCGCAGCGAGCTTGATTTCCTCAAGCCCCTTCACATCCTCAACACCCACATTCAACAAACCAACTGTAGGACGCTCAAGACCAAACACAATTTGCGCCATTGCCGATCCCATAATCGCAAGATCAAACAAATGGCGGGCATCAGCACCAATGGAGGCGCCGACATCAAGCACAATGGACTCGCCACGCAAGGTCGGCCAAATGCAAGCAATTGCAGGGCGATCAATATGAGCCATGGTGCGCAAGCAAAATTTAGCCATCGCCATCAGCGCACCCGTATTGCCCGCTGAGACCGCGCAATCAGCCTGACCATTTTTAACCGCTTCAATGGCCATCCACATGGATGACGTGCGGCGTCCCTGACGCAGGGCTTGGGAGGGTTTGTCACCCATCTTTACCGATACGCTTGTATGTATGAACTGCGTCACCGCTTTAAGCTTTGGGTATTGCTCAAGCAAAGGCTCGACAACAGCACTATCGCCATAAATGAGAAATTCAATATCAGGGCGGCGCTCAAGCGCGCGCGCAGCACCAGGTATCACAACACCTGCGCCGACATCTCCCCCCATAGCATCCAATGCAATGCGAACAGGCACCGCTTTCGACAAGGATTTTCTCCACCTAACCACACCAGCCAAGGCTGATGGCCACATTTACAATCAGCTCATAGCCAAGAGCTCGACCAAGGTGGCGGACAATAGCCTTTTGCAGCGAGAACGCAAATATCAAACCGCCAAAAACAGCCTCAACCCCACCAAAACAAGCTTAAGAATGTGAGTTTTGATCTTTTAGCTGCGCTAGAGCTGCAAATGGCGAGGCTTTTTCATCCCCCGAATCGTCTGCGGCCTCAAAAACAGCCCCCTCCTTACGAGGATAGGGATCAAGCCCCAGAACCAAAAACTCAACCACAATTGCCCCGAGATCAATGCTCCCATTGATAATGGGATCGGGCGGCTCCAGCGCATCAGTGACATCATCTTCATCTTCGATGCGTTTGGACCATGCCTCCTCTGCCCGCGCAACATAGGAGGGATCAGCAAAATCAATCTCGATGTCATCTGTGACATCGCTGTCAAATAATTCGAGGCTGACAACGCATTTTTGAGTGACACGCGCCTTTAATGTGCCGGTCACCCGCACCTGTCCAGCGAGCTGCGAAATATGCAGATCTGCCTTTAATGACTCAAGGCGCGGAATATCAAAATAATGCGCAATTGCTTCACATTCATCTGCTGTCGCTACAACAGAGCGTTGAAGTGGCCCATCGCTGAGATCATCAATTGCAAATGGGCGCGATAGGACGGCAGCAAACTCATTTGAGTTGTGATCGCTGACATCGGAAGGAGAGTTTTTCTTGATCATCACTTAAAGCTCACAAAATGCACTCGCATCGGGGAAAACAAGCGGGCCTTGCTCAAACACCAAAAGCTGCGCTCCTTCTAACATGCTCTGCGCCTGCCGTGTATAACGCGCTAGAGCGCGGCTGCATTGATCGACATCAGCGCGGCCCAACACATTGCGTGCGAGCACAGCGGCCAAAGCCTCATCATCTCGCCCCACA
>Ga0164297_10000896_pt1 | contig 34134 bp, 22 predicted proteins | sample GEODES058metaG_FD_113539 | JGI IMG/M metagenome (GOLD analysis project Ga0164297, IMG submission 113539) | Dystrophic lake water microbial communities from Trout Bog Lake, Wisconsin, USA - GEODES058 metaG | ecosystem: Environmental > Aquatic > Freshwater > Lake | place: USA: Trout Bog Lake... | reverse complement strand
TCAAAATAATCATACGCATCAACGGTCCAGACAATAATACGTCATGCCTCCTTGCGATTGCCACGTCGCCGCCAGCCCGCAACCCGGTGCTGGCTTCTCGCAAAGACAAGTTGTTACGAACTAACATCAGGTAAGTCCTATTCCCGATAGCTATCGGGACCTACGAATCTCGGTTCAGACAATAGTGCGCCATACATCAGCGTAATCAAAATAATCATACGCATCAACGGTTCAGACAAAAATGCCGCTAATGCCCAATGACGCGAAGCAAATGCCAGCGCAGCGAAATGCCCAATGCCAAATCCCAATAAATTTGAATAATATTGCATAATAAGTAAACTCACTCATGAAAAAGGCTTTGATCACAGGTATTACCGGGCAAGACGGGGCCTACCTGGCTGAGTTTCTGCTGAAAAAAGGCTATGAGGTTCATGGTGTTAAGCGCCGGGCTTCTTTGTTCAATACTGACCGTATCGACCACCTCTACCAGGATCCGCATGAAACCGGGGTAAAATTTAAACTTTACTATGGTGACATGACCGACTCAACCAACCTCATCAGGCTGGTGCAGGAGATACAACCCGACGAGATTTATAACCTGGCGGCACAAAGCCATGTTAAAGTGAGCTTCGAAACGCCGGAGTACACGGCTAATGCTGACGGAATTGGCGTATTACGTTTGCTGGAGGCGGTGCGCCTGCTGGGCCTTACGGAAAAGACACGCATTTATCAGGCCTCAACATCCGAATTATACGGACTGGTGCAGGCGGTGCCGCAAAGCGAGCATACACCTTTTTATCCGCGTTCGCCCTATGCTGTGGCGAAATTATACGGTTATTGGATCATTGTAAATTATCGCGAAGCTTATCAAATGTATGCTTGCAATGGCATTTTGTTTAACCACGAAAGTCCGGTACGGGGCGAGACCTTTGTAACACGCAAAATAACCCGGGCAGCAGCGAAAATAGTTTTAGGTCTGCAGAACTGCATGTATCTGGGCAATTTGTCGGCAAAACGCGATTGGGGTCATGCTAAAGATTATGTAGAAGCTATGTGGCTGATGCTGCAGCAGGAAAAGGCTGAAGATTTTGTGATTGCTACAGGGATCACTACTACCGTACGGGAGTTTGTACGTTTGGCATTTGCCCAATTGGGGGTTGATATTGAATTTAGTGGTAAAGATGTTTACGAGAAAGGTGTGGTGATTGATAAAGACGATGACCGGATGATGGCTCTGGGATTGGATCCCGATACCTTAAAATTTGGGCAAACGGTAGTTAAGGTTGACCCTGAATATTTCAGACCTACAGAGGTGGAATTGCTGATAGGGGATGCTACTAAGGCTAAAGAAAAATTAGGCTGGATACCTAAATACGATCTTGATGCACTGGTGCAGGATATGGTACAAGCCGATCTGGAGCTGGCGAAAAGGGATGAATTTTTGCGCCAGAGTGGATTTAAAACCCTAAACTATTTTGAATAAAATACGTTTAGGTTACATAGCTGATTTGATATGAAGAAACTTTTTACCAGCTTTTTATTATTGACCTTAATAAGTGGTGCAGCCAGTGCGCAATTGATGTACCAGCCCTATTCGTATCAGTTTTACCAAAAGCTGAACGCGTCTGTATATTTGGCTACCAATGACGAGCATACTGCTGTTAAGCCTTTTCTGCTGACCAATACCAGTGCCGCAAGGCCATTGTACGATTCGTTGCTATTGCTTAACGCCGACAATTCAAAGAAAAGCTGGCTAAATCATGTGTTATTCAGTGGACATTTAGCCTCGGTTAAAAATAAAGACTATACCTTCTTTCTCGATTATTTGCCCGACCTGCAACTGGGTCGTGATCTGGAGCAACCCAAGACCACTTCCTTAAATACCCGGGGTTACCAGTTATATGGCACCATAGGCAATAACTTCTTTTTTTATTCAAGCGGTTATGAGAACCAGGGTAAGTTTGCCAAATACCTGACTGACTATATTGGTAATACCAGGATGGTGCCCGGGCAAGCCTACAATAAGGCAGGGAGTACGGTTGAGCCTGATTGGTCGTACGTAACTGCGCTTATAGGCTATAAGCTAAATAAGTCGGTTACCTTTGAACTGGGCGAAGACAAAACATTTATTGGAGATGGTTATCGCTCTGTACTATTATCTGATTATGCCGCATCTTACCCTCTATTTCGCCTGCGGATTGATTTTAGCAAAAACGTTGAATATGTAGCCATGTGGGCCTACCTGGAAGATCAGAATGCTACTAATTTTAATTCTTTTACCAATATCAGGCGCAAATGGGCCGGTTTTCACTACCTCGACTGGAATATTACGCCAAGGGCTTCGATCGGTTTCTTCAATGCTGTTATAGCTGCTGAAGCCAATGATCAGGGGCAACTGCATGGCTTCGATGTAAATTTTATTGACCCGATCTATTTCTCGTCTTCCATCGGCCCGGCAAACCCTGTGCCCGACCATACTTTAATTGGTTTTAATGCCAAATACAAAGTGTTCAATAAAACTGCCCTATATGGACAATACCTCATCGATCAGGCTTCTTCAACAGGTAACAGCAGTGCTCGCAATGCGTGGCAAATAGGTTTCAGAGGAGCCGACCTGTTGGGCGTAAAGAACTTAAACTACCTGGTGGAGTACAATACTTCTACTCCCTATACCTATGCCAATCAGTACCCTATCGTAAATTATGCCCAGTACAACGAGCCGCTGGCTGACCCGCTTGGTGCTAATTTTAAAGAGTTTGTGGGGATATTAAATTACTCAATTGGCAGATTTGACCTGCAGGGGCAATTTAATTATGCCAAATACGGCACCAGTACCAAAACCTTAAACTATGGTAACGATATCAGAATTGCGGATATTACCAACCTGCCGCCAACCATAGGCAGTACCGGGCAGGGCATAGCTAACACCTTAAAATATGCTGAAGGCTCGGTGGCTTACCTGCTGAATCCTAAATATAATTTGCGCCTGGAGTTGGGTGGACTGTTGAGGCAGCAAACCAGCACCTCAGCAGACAATAAAACTTTTATGCTAACATTTGGACTAAGAAGTACTTTCAGGGATCTGTATCATGATTTTTAACAGTTTTAATAGGCTATTCATGAAGAGCAGCTGTATCAGTGATGCATACAGGAAGGCTTTTACCCTGGCTATAATTTTATTGTCGGCAGGAATAGCTTCGGCGCAGTCGGTTTATCAGCCATATTCATACCAGTTTTACCAAAAACTTAACCTCGGGCTGTATTCAACAAAAACAAACGAACATACTTCGCTGTTGCCACTTTTTGTCGATGACTCGCTGCTAAAGCGATCCTATGACTCCGTGCTGAACTACGGGAATGTTCATTCAAAATTATTTAACGAACACCTGATCGATTATAAGGGTACTGGTTCGACCTTTTATGCCGATTTACTACCAGACTTGTCAATAGGACGCGACCTATCAGGATCACGTACAATAAATAATACCTCGGTGGGCCTGCAATTGGGTGGTACCATAGGAAATAAGTTTTATTACAATATTGCCGGTTATACTGGCAGCGCCATTTTCCCTCAATATGTTGATACCTATATTAACCAGGTAGGTATCGTGCCGGGGCAGGCTTATGCGGCATCACATCAGGGTAACGCTTACAGTTGGTCGTATATTACCGCTACAGTTTCGTATACTCCCAACAAATATTTAAATGTTTCAGCGGGCCGTGATAAGACTTTTATTGGCGATGGGTATCGCTCGATGTTGCTATCAAACTATGCATCGCCTTATCCTTTCTTTAAACTCACTGGTACCCTAGGTAATGTAAGGTATATGGCCATGTGGACGTATATGAATGATCCGGCTACCACCTCGCAATATGGGATCAACCGACAAAAATTTGGTGTTTTTCATTACCTCGACTGGAACGTTAGCAAGCGGCTTTCATTTGGCTTCTTTGAAAATATAATGGGATTTTTTACGGATGATAACGGTGTAAAACGGCCTTTCGACTTCAATTATATCAACCCTGTTATTTTCCTGAAACCTATTAATAATGCCAGCAACGATCCGGATAAATCCATCATAGGGGCAACGGGTAAGTATAAAATATCTGATGGCTTAACCGTATACGGACAGTTTATACTGAATGAGTTTCATTCAAAGGACTTCTTTTCCAGCAATGGCGCATCCGATAATAAATATGGGTGGCAACTGGGTATGCGCGGAACCAGTCTGTTTGGCGTAAAAGGTCTCAACTTCCTGCTCGAAACCAATAATGCCAAACCTTATACATATTCAGCACGCTCAGCAATTGAAAATTACACGGAAAATGGCGAGCCACTGGCACACCCCTGGGGAGCTAATTTCCGTGAAGGAGTTGGTTTGCTTAATTATAGCTATAAGCGCTTTGACTTTTCAGTTGAGGCTGATTACGGTTATTATGGCCTTGATATGAATAACCTTAATTACGGCAAGAATATTTTCCAGGTATATACCTCAGCGGCAAAGGCGTATGGCAACTATACCGGTCAGGGTCTCACCACCAATATGTATTACCTGGAGGGCAAGGTTGCTTATATCATCAATCCTAAATACAATTTGCGGATAGAGTTGGGTGGTATATTGAGAACCGAGAAGAACAGTCAGTTTAACGATCAGGCGTCTATGTTTACACTTGGTTTGCGCAGTTCATTCAGGGAATTCTACAACGATATTGCCAGCTTTAAGTCACACTAGGATCAGGGCAGTTTTATAAGCACAAAAACACCGCCAGCAGAAGGTATCCGGTAAATTTTACTTATTGCTACAAGCTTAGGAAGCTATGGTATGAGCATTACGCTTGATGCCCATTTTGCGCACCTGTTTGGCAATGGAGGCGGCATCGTAACCACATTCGGCCCATAATTCAGGTTGCTCGCCGTGTTCGATGAAATGATCGGGTATACCCAGGCGAACTACTTCAGCTTTGTATTGATTGTCTGCCATAAATTCGAGTATGGCACTTCCCATACCACCTTCAAGGCAACCATCTTCTATTGTTATTACTTTGTTGAATTTGTTGAATACGTCGTGCAGTAAAGCCTCATCTAATGGCTTAACAAAGCGCATATCGTAATGAGCAGGGAAAAAGCCTTCATCATTTAATGATGCAATTGCTTTTGCGGCCTCATTACCAATAGTACCAATGGTTAGTATTGCCACACCTTCACCATCAGTTATTTTTCTACCCTTACCAACAGGTATTGCTTTCATAGGCCTCTGCCAATCTACCATCACACCCGAACCGCGAGGATAGCGGATAACAAACGGTCCCATATTTTCCTGCTGGGCAGTGAACATCAGGTTACGCAGTTCTTCTTCGTTCATAGGAGCAGATACCGTCATATTAGGGATACAACGCATAAATGCCAGATCGTATGCACCGTGGTGCGTAGGGCCGTCGGCCCCGGCAATACCGGCACGGTCGAGACAGAACACTACATTGAGCTTTTGTATAGCCACATCATGTATCACCTGATCATAAGCGCGCTGCATAAAGCTGGAGTAAATATTGCAGAATGGCACCAAACCCTGCGAGGCTAAACCTGCAGAGAAGGTAACGGCATGCTGCTCGGCAATACCCACGTCAAAAGCGCGTTCGGGCATGCCTTTCATCATCAAATTGAGCGAACATCCGGAAGGCATAGCAGGTGTAATGCCCATGATCTTAGGATTCTGTTCAGCTAACTCGATAATGGTATGTCCAAACACATCCTGATATTTAGGCGGCTGGGGTTTGTCGGATTTAGATTTTTTTATCTCGCCGGTTATCTTATCAAACAAGCCGGGTGCATGCCATTTGGTTTGATCTTTTTCGGCCAGCGCATAGCCCTTACCTTTTACGGTTACGCAATGCAGCAGTTTTGGTCCGGGTATATCCCTAAGGTCGCGTAACACGCGTACCAGGTGTTTTACATTATGCCCGTCAATTGGCCCGAAATACCGGAATTTAAGCGACTCGAAAAGGTTTGCATTTTTCAGAAGTGTGCCCTTAACACTTTTTTCAAGCTTTTTGGCAAACTTAAATGCATCCGGACCTCTGGAAGAAATTTTGCTCAGCACATGAGCAATATCGTCCCTGAAACGGTTATAGGGTTTAGAAGTGGTAATATCTGTCAGATACTCCTTAAGCGCGCCTACATTAGGATCGATAGACATGTTATTGTCGTTCAAAATCACCAGCAGGTTTGAGTTTTCTATACCGGCATGGTTCAATGCTTCGAAAGCCATGCCACCTGTCATAGCACCATCGCCGATAACGGCAACATGCTGACGGTCTTTTTCACCTTTGTATTGTGAAGCTACTGCCATGCCTAAAGCAGCAGATATTGAAGTAGATGAATGCCCTACACCAAAGGTATCATATTCGCTTTCAGAACGTTTTGGGAAACCACTGATCCCGCCATAAACACGGTTAGTATGAAAAACTTCACGCCGGCCGGTTAATATCTTATGACCATAGGCCTGGTGGCCTACGTCCCAAACTAACTGATCATATGGTGTATTGAGGATATAATGCAAAGCAACGGTTAGTTCAACCACGCCCAGGCTGGCACCAAAGTGTCCTCCGTTAACAGACACTACGTCAATAATATACTGGCGTAATTCTTGAGAGACCTGGTTTAATTGCTCTTCGGTAAGTAGCTTTAAATCAGATGGATAATTTATCGTTTGAAGTAAATCTCCGGCCGTTACCTGCATGCTTTGTTTAAAAAATTCGACTTACAAAAGTAAGTTTTTTTTACTTCGAAATGGTTATTTAAGATAAATCTTAGCTGTATATCTCGCTTTTTCAAAACGTTTTACAATGTAATGATAAGCCTTTTCCCCGGGTGTATCGTCCAAAAGTTTTCCACGTTCTTTTTCGTTTCTTAATAACTTTTGCAGACGAAGCAAGTTAATTGCATTTACTTTTGATTTGTGATGACCGAAGAAAGTTTTGCTATAAAGTTACCCCAGTTTGAGGGGCCCTTCGACTTGTTGTTATTTTTCATTGAACGCGATGAACTGGATATTCAGGATATACCTATAGCCCGTATCACCGACGACTTTCTGAATTATATCCACGAGATGAATAGCCTGAATATGGAGCTGGCCAGTGAGTTTATTTTTGTGGCAGCAACACTAATGCGCATCAAAGCCAAAATGCTGCTTCCGCGTTACGAAGCAGAGGAAGGAACGGAACACGACCCTAAAGCTGAGCTGATACGGAAACTGATAGAATACAAGAAATTCAAAGAGATATGCGAACAACTACGTCCGCTTGAAGACGATCGGTTCGCTCGCGAAAAACGCGGTAATATTGCCCACGACCTGCAGCAGGTGGATAAAGTGACTGTGCCGGGTGAAGAATTATCGGAGATAAGTTTATACAAATTAATGATGGTTTTTGACCGCATATCCAAACGCCATCAAAATCGTACAGAGGAAGTTACCCATACTGTTGTTCAATATCCATATACCATAGAAGAGCAGAAGCGGGCCATCAATGACCTGTTGCGCATCAATGAACGACTCGATTTCAAGTCGATCGCCAAACGTTCTGAGAACAAGGTGCATTTTGTATACAATTTTCTGGCTGTACTCGAAATGCTGCAGCAAGATCTGATCAGGATACAGGTAGGCCTGGGATTCAATAATTTTTGGATATCAGCAGCTTAAAACTGTCCGCCTTTAGGCTTTAGCCCCTTACCTTTTTGCAATAACCACTCACCATTCACCACTCACCACTCACCTTTCTCCTTTCACCTTTCTCCTTTATCCTTTAACCTTTGACCTTTCTCCTTCCTCCTTTCTCCTTCCTCCTTTCACCTCTAACAATTAACCTTTCACCATTAACCCTTTACCATTCACCTTAAACTCTTATCTTAGCAGCCGATTTTAAATCCCAGAATGAAAAGAGACAAATTGATATTTAAGTTGCTTGACGAAGAGCAACAACGCCAGGAAGAAGGTATAGAGCTGATAGCTTCTGAAAATTTTGTCAGCAGGCAGGTAATGGAAGCGGCCGGATCGGTTGCGACCAACAAATATGCCGAAGGTTTACCAGGCAAACGCTACTACGGCGGCTGCCAGGTTGTTGACGAGATAGAGAATATTGCGATCGATCGCGCAAAGCAATTGTTCAATGCCGAGTGGGCAAATGTACAACCACATTCGGGCGCACAGGCTAATGCTGCGGTGATGCTGGCTGTACTTCAACCCGGCGATAAAATTTTGGGTTTTGATCTTTCTCACGGGGGGCATTTAACACATGGCTCGCCTGTAAACTTTTCGGGTAAACTGTATGAGCCTCATTTTTATGGGGTAAAAAAGGAAACCGGACGTATTGATTATGAGCAATTAGAAAAAGTTGCTTTAGAGCAAAAACCAAAACTGATCATCTGTGGTGCTTCGGCTTATTCGCGTGATTGGGATTATGAATTTATCCGCCGCGTTGCCGATAAGGTAGGGGCATTGGTTTTGGCAGATATTTCGCACCCTGCTGGTTTGATCGCCCGTGGCTTACTGAACGATCCTATGCCACATTGCCATATAGTAACCACTACAACGCATAAAACTTTACGTGGCCCGCGTGGTGGTATCATTTTAATGGGCAAGGATTTCGAAAATCCATTTGGCCTGAAAACACCAAAAGGCGAGACACGTATGATGTCGTCCTTACTGGACATGGGCGTTTTCCCGGGTACACAGGGTGGTCCGTTGGAGCATATCATTGCAGCTAAGGCCATTGCATTTGGTGAAGCACTGAGCGAGGATTACATGAAATACATCCTGCAAGTGAAAAAGAACGCTGCCGCTATGGCAAAAGCGTTAACTGCCCGTGGTTACGAGATCATTTCTGGGGGTACTGATAACCACCTCATCCTGATCGATCTTCGCAATAAAAATATCACTGGCAAAGCAGCAGAAAATGCCCTCGTTGCAGCTGATATTACCGCAAATAAAAATATGGTTCCGTTTGACGATAAGTCGCCATTTGTTACTTCAGGTATCCGTGTAGGCACAGCCGCTATCACTACACGCGGTTTAAAAGAAAAGCAAATGGAGCAAATTGTTGAGCTAATTGATGCAGTATTAATTGATCCTGAGAATGAACCTTCTTTACGTAAAATACGTAAAAAGGTGCATCGGTTGATGGAAGATTTTCCATTATACCGACGTAACGACTCGGATTAATTGAAACGTGAATAGAACACAAACTGCATTTTCAGAAGATAAACGCTTAGACGCCCTTAGTGCTTACCAATTTTCAGGCACCTCGCCGCAGAAAGAACTGGACGGAATTACCCGTCTGGTTTCTTACATCTGTCAGGCTCCGCTGGCGCTCATTACTTTTATTGATGCAGATAAACAATGGGTAAAATCCAGTGTTGGAATTGATCTGAAGCAAATATCCCGTGCCGATGCATTTTGCAACCACGCTATTAACGGTACCCAGGTATTGGAAATTGGCGACCTTCGGCTGCACCCAAGCTTAAGCAATAACCCCTTTGTAGTACAAGAGCCGCATATACGTTTTTATGCGGGTGCACCATTGATCGATCCTGACGGTTACCGTTTAGGGGCATTGTGTGTGATGGACCTTGTGCCGCGTAAATTAACCGAGGAACAATTGCAGGCATTACGCACCCTTGCCGATAACGTAGTTTCGCACCTTGTTCTAACCCGAAAGCGGAAGGAATTAAAGGAGATCCGTCGTCGTGAAAAGGACCTTCAAAACCTTGTTAATACCTCTGCTGCCATTCATTGCGTAATGGACCGCGACTTTCGTATAGAAATGATCAACGCAGCTGCTGCTGATATACTGGGATATACCGCAGCACAGGCCATCGGGCATGTTTTCTGGAATTTATTTTCTGAAGGAATAACTGTTTCGGCACGCCAGATGATCAAAAGAGGCTTTGAGAAGCAGCAGAAATCGTTTGAAATAAAAACGCCGGTGCTGAGTACCAGCCGCGATATCAAATGGCTGGGATGGCAACTCAATTTTAAAGAAGGAAAATGGTATGCGAGCGGAACGGATATCACCTCACAGCGAAAAGCAGAAACAGACCTTGATATTTTGTCGTTTGCAGCCCGCAAATCGCCAAGTGGCATCATCATCAGAAATGGAAAAGGACAGATCATATGGATCAACGAGGCTCAGGAAAAACTGATAGGGTATACGCTTGATGAAATGCTTGGAAAGGCCTACGATAACCTATTGATAGGTGCCGAGACCGATATGGATGTTTACAATACGGCACTTACGGCGGTAAAGTATAATCAACCTTATGAAATAGAACTGCAGGTTTATCGTAAAGATGGCAGCCCGGTTTGGGTTCATATATCTAATACGCCCCTGCTGGACGAAACCGGAAACATTGAGCGTCAGGTAGGCGTTATGGTTGATATAAGCGAACGCAAAAAAACCGAAGAGCAAAATAATATGCTCTCGCTTGTGGCCAGCAGCACTACCAGCGGGGTAGTGATCAATGACCGTTCGGGAAAAGTTGAATGGGTAAATAATGCTTTTGAAAGCATTACCGGATATACCATCACAGATGCCAAAGGCAAGCGTTTGGGCGATGTGTTGAAAGGTGAACTGACCGACGTATCAGTTATTCAAAAATCGCGGGAATTATCGCGGGCAAAGCAATCTTTTGAGGTTGATTTATTGGTGCATCGTAAAGACGGAAAACCCCTCTGGATATCGGTCATTAACTCAGTAATACTGGATAAAAATGGGAATATTGACAAATACATAGAGGTTATCATTGATATAACGGCGAAGAAAAAAGCCGAAATAGAACTAATAGCAGCACGGGAAGAGGCCCTGCAATTGAGCAAGGCCAAGGATATGTTCATCTCGGTAATGAGTCACGAGATACGTACGCCGCTTAATGCTGTTATCGGAATGTCACACTTGCTGTTGGACAATAATTCAGAGGAGATTCATCGGGAGAACCTGGGTATACTAAAGTTCTCGGCCGAGAACCTGATGACACTGATCAACAATGTACTTGACTTTACCAAGATAGAAACCGGCAATATTGAATTAGAGCGTACAACAATTGAGTTGCATGAATTGGTGCAAAGCATAACCAGCTCTATGCAGTTTAACGCAAGTGAAAAGAAGATATATATCAGAAATAACGTTGATAGCGCCATACCTCAAACTATCATTGGCGATCGTACACGATTGTGCCAGATATTGCTAAATCTGGTTGGTAACGCTGTTAAATTTACCGAAACCGGCGGCGTGACCATTGACGCTCAGGTAATTGGGCAGGCAGACAATTATGTTAAAATACGATTCGCTATTACTGATACCGGTATAGGCATTGCAAATGACAAAATAAACACCATCTTTGAGTCGTTTAAACAGGCTGAATCGGATACCTCCCGTAAATATGGCGGAACCGGTCTTGGACTGGCAATAACCAAGAAACTGATAGAACTGCATGGTGCTAATATCCATGTTGACAGTGTCCTTGGAAAGGGTTCTACTTTCTGGTTTACCCTTAAGTTTGATAAAGAGCATTTAGATACCACTAATCCTATTAATACCGTGGAAACAGGTTTGCAAATAACTGTTTTGGTTGTAGATGATAACCAAATAAACAGACTTCTCATCAATAAAGTACTTACCAAATGGGGTGCTTCAATTGAATTTGCCGAAAACGGCGAGGAAGCAATAGAAAAACTCGAAAGCAATCATCAGATCGATGTGGTTTTGATGGACATACACATGCCGGTAATGGGCGGCATTGAAGCAACTCAGATCATCCGTTCCAAAGAAGATCCTTTTTACCAGCAATTGCCAATTATTGCACTTACGGCTTCCATGCTTAACAGCGAGATCAATGAGATCGAAAACTCGGGAATGAACGACTATATCCTGAAGCCATTTGACCCCAAGGGCTTATATGATAAGCTTACGAAGTATCAGAAGGTTAGTTGATTGGTGATTAGGTATCGGGTATCAGGTATTGGGTAGTTGGGAGCGGCTAATTTTCGCCAGATAATCCTTCAAATCTATTAAATCCCAAAATCGTGTCTTAAAATCGTGTCTTATTCGGCATAGGCTATAGTGGCGATGCTAAGTTTTAAGCCTTCAATTTTTAATAATTCGTTGCCACAGGCTTCCAGGGTTGAGCCGGTAGTTACAATATCATCAACAAGCAGCACATGCTTGTTTTTTAGTTTTTGGGGATCATTAGCATAAAACACTTCCTGCATGTTTTCAAAACGTAAGAAGCGTGCACGATGGGTTTGTGTTTCCGTTACTCTTGATCTTATGAGGTTATTCTCAATTACAGGTTTGTTTAATTTTTCTGAGATACCCTCGGCGAAACAAGTGCTTTGATTATACCCCCTCTGCATCTGCCTCTTTTTGTGTAATGGCACCGGAATGATCAAATCAATGGAATTAAATACGGCATTTTCAGATAGTTGTTCTCCCGCAATATTGCCAAGCAGCATGCCAATGTTTTGTACTCCTTTGTATTTAAACTGATGCATCAGGTGCTGCATTTTACCGCCTTTGATAAAATAACAGAGCGCATAAGCCGCCTCGACATTGATCCTGCCCCAAAACTGCTGTGCGACGATATTATCAGACTTTTGGTGAAAATTTGTCAAGGGAAGATCATACCTGCAATTGGTACAGATAAGGTATTCACCTTTGACCAGCGTTGATTTGCAAGACTGGCAGAGATCGGGGAATATCAAAGAAACGAAATCGGCCAGGTAGCCTCCTTTCCAATTCATGTGATGAATTTAGCAGGACTGAAGCAGATAAAAAAATATTGCCTTAAATCGATTCAGATTTTGCCTCTTCTTTTATTGCCAGCTGACCACAGGCAGCGTCAATATCCTTGCCCCGGCTGCGACGTATATTGGTGATTACTCCCTGGCTGCGCAGGTATTCGGCAAAAGCTTCTATCTTATCTTCACCCGCATTGAGGAAACTGGCGAAAGAAATAGGGTTATATTCGATGATGTTAACTTTACAAGGTACATGCTTGCAGAATTTGGCCAATTCCATCGCATCCTGAAGTTCATCATTAAAATTATTAAAGACGATATACTCGTAAGTTACCGGGTTTTTTGTTTTGGCAAAATAGTATTTCAATGCCTCGGCTAATGCTTTTAACGAATTTTGCTCATTGATAGGCATTATGGTATTGCGTTTTTCGTCATTTGCAGCATGTAAGGATAATGCAAGATTGAACTTTACTTTATCATCACCCAGTTTCTTGATCATTTTTGCAATACCAGCCGTGGATACAGTAATACGTTTGGGTGACATATTTAGTCCATCCTCTGCAGTTATCCGTTCAACTGACTTTAATACATTGGCATAATTCAGTAGGGGCTCGCCCATACCCATGTAGACAATATTGCTGAGCGGAATGCCGTAATTTTCTTTGGCCTGTTTGTCAATCAGCACTACCTGGTCATAGATCTCATCAGGGTTTAAATTTCGTTTGCGTTCCATATAACCGGTTGCGCAAAACTTGCAGGTGAGGCTGCAGCCAACCTGCGAGGAAACGCAGGCGGTCATCCGTTCGGGTGTCGGAATAAGTACACCCTCTATCAGGTGATCGTCGTGTAAAACGAAAGAATTTTTGATAGTTTTATCCGAACTGAACTGCGAGTTGTTGATCTTTACAGCGTTGATAACAAAGCTGTCATTCAGTTTTTTACGAAGTTCTTTTGAAATATTACTCATTTCATCGAAAGAAACGCACGATTTTTGCCAAAGCCACTCATAAACTTGCTTTGCCCTGTAACCTTTTTCGCCAAATTGGGTAAAATGGTCTGTCAGCGCTTCCGCACTTAAGCTACGAATATCAATTTTGCTTTTGATGGTCACGCGGCAAAGTTACTTAATTTAGAATCAATGCTTTTGGGGTAGTAATTTTTATTACTCCGAAATAACAAAATTGGCAGATAGCCAGTCGTTTCAATTCGAGATTAAGCATTTTACGATTCGCGCAGAGAGGGTATATTTAACAAAGTTTAATGAAAGTTTTTAGAGCTGATTACGTTTTTCCGGTAAATGCCGATCCAATAAAAAATGGGGTCGTAGCCGTTGATGATGATGGGAGGATAGTTTCCGTCTCAAATCAACATTTATCGGATAACTTGCCGATCATTCAATTGGAAGGAATTATTTGTCCGGGTTTTGTCAATACCCATTGCCACCTCGAACTTTCACACTTACTGGGCAAGATCACACCACGTAAAGGTTTAATAGCGTTCATCAAAGGTATACAGGCAGTACGTGGCGCCGACCCGGCTGCGATCACTGAAGCAGCTATAAAAGCTGACCATGACATGTACGAGAACGGCATTGTTGCCGTAGGTGATATTTGTAACAGCAATATAACTGTACCTATCAAAGCTAAAAGTAAAATTCACTACCATTCGTTCTCTGAGGTATTTAGCTTTCAACCCTCAAAAGCCAGGGAAAGTTTTGATAAGGCGGTAGCTCTTGCAGGTGAATTTAAGCCTGGCTCCAGCTCTGTAACGCCTCATTCGCCTTATTCTGTTTCGAAAGAATTATACAAGTTGATCAAGCAGTACAGTGATGCTGCCGATAAAAATTTGCTTAGTATCCATAATCAGGAAAGTGAGGAAGAGAACAAGTTCTTCCGTTATCGTACGGGTGAGTTTCTCGACCTTTATGCTCATTTTGGGATAGATATCAGTCATTTTAAATCACAAGCCCGAAATTCAGTACAAACCATTGTACCGCTGCTGAGCAAAAAACCAGAGGTATTGCTTGTACATAATAGTTGCACCAACCTGAAGGATATTTACTTTATTAAGCGATTTGACAAAAAAGTGCACTTCTGCTTTTGCCCGGGTGCTAACTTATACATCGAAAATAAATTACCCAAAATTGAACTTTTCATCGACCAGGGATTCAATCTTACACTGGGAACCGATAGTCTGGCCTCCAATACCAAACTTTGTATCTTGCACGAAATGCGTTTGATACAGGAAAAATTTCCAGCTATTACAACCGAGAGGCTCATCAGTTGGGCAACCCTTAATGGAGCCAGGTTTTTAGGCATCGACGACGAAAAAGGTTCCCTTGAGCCCGGAAAAGCCCCGGGTTTAAACCTCATTACCGGTTTGGACGGCCTGCGAATTACCGCGGATACTAAAGTTAGGCGGCTGGTATAATTATTGATTGGTTGTATTAGTTGTACTGGTTCAATTGGTTTTCGGTTAGCAAACGGGATCGTTAAAGTACCACGATTGGTTGAAGTGGTTTATATTTGTATCAGAAATTTGATTAACTAATACAAACACTACAACCAATAAAACTACTTCAACTAATCACAACTAAGATGAAATCCCACCTCAATATCACCGTTACCGGCCAGGTGCAAGGCGTATTTTTTAGAGGCTCTACCAAGGCCGTTGCCGATCAGCTGGGGGTAAAAGGCCAGATTAGCAATGAAGCTGACGGTAGTGTTTTTATTGAGGCTGAAGGAGATAAAGTTGCCCTGGAAATGTTTCTCGACTGGTGTAAAGAGGGCCCCGAACACGCCAGGGTAATTTCTGTTGTAAGTCATGAAGGCGAATTAAAAAACTATCGTAATTTTGAAGTGGTAAGAAAAGGACGTTAGCGTTAATTCGTAATTCGGTGTTCGGATTGCGGAATAATATCCGGCCTTTAAAATAATCCGCAATACAAGATCATACATTGTCGACCGCTAGAAAATTTGCAGGCCAAACCACCGTTTACGGAATAACCACCATAGCGGGAAGGGTATTTAGCTTTTTCCTGACACCACTTTATACCAAAGCCTATCCTACCGGGACCTATGGTATATTAACCACTATGTTTGCCTATGTCTCTATCCTTAATGCCGTAATGGCATTTGGTATGGAAACAACTTTCTTCAGATACCTGAATAAGTATGAAGATAATAAGCAAAGGGTATATAATAATGCTTTTGCCTCGGTGGTCTCCATTACCCTCATCTTTTTATTGCTGGTATTGCCATTCATAAATCCGATAGCTGATTTTATCAATGTAAGCGCCTCGGCGAAACTGGGGCATGGTCATGTTGGTGTTGTTGGCACCAGTCATGCTGATTTTATCACCTATATCGGATATTTTCTAGCTATTTTAGTTTTAGACGCCTGGTGTGTAATTCCATTTGCCAAGATTCGTGCCGATGGCAAACCGGGAAAATACAGCCTGATCAAAACTATTAATATCGGGATTTTTATTAGTCTGAATTTGATTTTCATCTGGTTGATACCCTTCTGGATGCGTCATCAGTTGGCAGGCTCAGGTTGGATAGGCCAATGGTATATAAAAGGCTGGGTAGGTTATGTTTTTCTCTCAAACCTGGTTGCAAGTATCGTAACCTTATTGCTTTTACTGCCCGAATTGTTAAAGATCAGGTTTGATTTCGACCGTAAAATGCTGTTAGAAATGTATGCTTACAGTTGGCCGATACTTATCGCTAATCTTTCCTACCTCATTAACGAAAATGCAGATAAGTTGATGCTGGGGTGGTTGCTGCCCCCAAAAATAGGTCTGCGGGATGTAGGTATCTATGGGGCATGTGCCAAAATATCCATCTTTCTGAGCATTTTTATCAATGCATTTCGCCTGGGTGCCGAGCCTTTCTTTTTTAGCCATGCCCGTAATAAAAATGCCAATCAAACCTATGCGAAGATCATGGATTATTTCGTCATTGCTGTTTGCCTTATTTTCATTGGCCTGATAACCAATATAGATTTGCTGATGAAATATTTTATACCGAACCGTAACTATTGGGTAGGTATTGATGTTATCCCACCTTTGGTGTTTGGTTATGTTAGTTTAGGCATCTACATGAACCTCTCTGTCTGGTATAAGCTTTCAGATCAAACTAAATACGGACTATATATATCGGGTATCGGCGCTATTGCCACTATCCTATTAAACGTGCTGTTTATACCACATTACAGTTATATGGCCTCGGCATGGACCTCGTTAATTGCTTACACCATAATGATGATACTTTCATACGTCTGGGGTCAGAAAAATTACCCAATACCGTATAACTTAAAAAAGAATGCAGCCTATATAATTTCCTCTATTTTAATCGTTTTCTTATCGTTCTATATCTTTAACCACAATATATTTGCTGGCGATGCGCTGTTGGCATTATTTGCGTTTACAGCATACTTTATTGAACGAAAGGATATCAAATCAATACTCAGCAGGCAATGATCATTAAGATTATAAATAGTTCGAAAAATATACTGCCCGCCTATGAAACGGCCCATGCTGCTGGTATGGACCTGCGTGCCGACCTTGATGCGCCTGTAGTGCTGGGGCCATTTGAACGCAAGCTGATACCAACCGGGTTGCAAATTGAGTTGCCGCCCGGCTTTGAAGCACAGGTGCGGCCACGGAGCGGTTTGGCATTTAAACATGGTATAGGCATCGTAAATTCTCCGGGAACTATTGATGCCGACTACAGGGGCGAAATAAAAGTTTTACTGATAAATTTATCACAAGAGCCTTTTCATATAAATGCCGGCGATAGGATAGCGCAAATGGTAGTTGCCCGGCACGAAACTGTTGAGTGGCATCAGGTAGAGATGCTGAATGAAACCTCGCGAGGGGCAGGTGGGTACGGACATACAGGGGTAGGGTAATGAGAAAAAAGCAGGCGGTATTTTTTTTAGTGTTATTGTTCCCATTGTTAGCATTGTCGCAACAAAGGAGCAACACGGTGTCTGATACTAAAGGCAGGCAGTTAAGCCAGGCAGATAGTATGACGGTGAAACAGTTATTCTACTCGGCCTTGCGTGAAAAAACCATCGAGAATTTTACCCTGGCATCCGAAATGTTTAACCAGGTGTTACAAGTCGACCCGCAGAACGATGCATCGATGTATCAACTGGCTACTTTAAAAAAAGTGCAGAATAATTACCCGATGGCGCAGGAGTTACTGGAAAAAGCAGTTGTCATGAAGCCGGGTAACGAATGGTATTGGGTAGCCCTGGCCGATTGTTACGAAAAGACCAATGATATCTCAAAGCTTGAGAACGTTTTCGCAGCGTTGCTTAATATAGACCCCGATAAGCCTGAATATTATTTTGACCAGGCCAATGTTTTTATTCTGGAAAAGAAATACGATCAGGCATTGGCAGTTTATGAAAAACTGCAGGATTTGCAGGGCCCTTCTGATGAGATCATCGCTAAAAAGGAGAGTCTATACCTTAAACAGGGTAAGGTAGATAAAGCTGCTGCCGATTTAGAAGCACTTATAAGTGCAAATCCTCAGGAAATACGCTATTACCTGTTGCTGAGCGAAATATACAATGCCAATAATTTTCAGGAAAAGGCGCTTAAGGTCTTGAAAAATGCCGAACAAATTGACCCGAAGCAAGGTAAAGTTCACCTCGCGCTGGCCGATATTTATCGCGATAAAAGTGATTATGAAAATAGCTATAATGAATTATTGCTTGCCTTTAAATTGCCAGCTATGGATATTGAGCAGGAGATCAAGATCATTATGGGCTATCTGCCTAAATTTCAGGATCCGAATGCACGGGCAAGCGCGCTTGAATTAACCCGTTTGCTTACCCTGGCACACCCCGACGATGCACGGAGCTATGCATTATATGGAGATGTGCTGGTACAAAATGGAAAATTTAATGAAGCAAAACTTAATTATAAAAAATCCATCGGCTTAAATGCACAGGTATATGAAGTGAGAGAACAATTGATCAGGCTTGAATTGGGTGATAATGAATTTGCCGATGCTGTAAAGGACGGCGAAGATGCATTATCGCTTTTCCCCAACCAGGCATGGCTAAATTATCTGGTGGGCATTGCCTGCGAACAAAAGAAAGAAGTTAAAAAGGCACTGGCTTATTTCAATAATGCTATTGCGCTTGAGAGTCAGGATAAAGATTTTTTAAGCCAGAGTTATTCAGCAATTGGCGATTGTTACCATTCGCTTGGAGAGGATCAGAATTCTGACAATGCCTACGAGAAATCATTGAGTTACAATCCTGAAAATGCCTATACTTTGAATAATTATGCCTATTACCTTTCGTTGCGGGGAGCATCGCTCGACAAGGCTTCTGAAATGTCAAAACATTCAAACGAACTGCAGCCGAATACGGCTTCTTTTGAAGACACCTATGCCTGGATATTGTTCAGGCAGCAAAGATTCGCTGATGCACGTACCTGGATAGAAAAAGCCATTTCCCACGATAAAGTCAACAGCCCTGTGCAGACGGAGCATTATGGCGATATATTATTTAAACTTGGCGAAACTGGCGCTGCATTAGATATCTGGAAAAAGGCAAAGGAATATGGAGGCAACTCGCCTTTGCTAAACCGTAAGATCAACGAAAAGAAATATGTCGAATAAGATACTCCTTTTAGCAGGCTTACTGGCCATAGCGGGCTGTAAGGCAAAAAAGCAGCTTTTGGCAGCTAAAAAACCTGAAGATGTGGTAGCTATCAAGACGGTTTCAAGCCAAATAAGTAAAATTGACAGCATCAGAGCCGCTCAGCTCAATTTCAATACCTTTTCTGGCAAGGCTAAAACAGAACTCAGTATTGGTGGCAGTAGCAATAACGTTACGCTGAACATCCGTATAGAAAAAGGTAAAAGGATATGGATTTCCATTACTGCCATAGCAGGAATTGAAGTGGCCCGTGCTTTGATCAGGCCTGATAGTATTCTGGTAGTTAATAAATTGCAAAGTCTTTATCTCAGCAAACCTTTTAACTACCTCTATAAGTATGCCAGCGATAAACTTGATTATAGTTCAATCGAGGCCTTGCTTGTAGGTAATGCCATACCGCAGTTAATAAATAATGAAGCTGTTTTAAAAGCAGATAGCGCAAATCTGCAGCTAACCGGCTCGCTTGATGAATTATTTTATAACCTTACCCTTGGCCGGACTATGCATGTTCTCGAAACACACCTTTCAAATCAGGGTGCCGGGCAATCACTTGATGTATTTAACGCTCAACCCATACAGGTTGGAGAAAGGGCAATATCTTCACAAATCGATATCAATTCTGTTGCAGGCACCAAAAAAGTTAAGATCAGTCTTCATTACAATAAGATCGATTTTGATAAACCACAGGAATATCCTTTCAGTATACCAGCCAGCTACGAACCTGCGAAATAAAATTTCTATTTTTGCCCTATGAAATACCTGGTCCTGTTTCTTTTTAGTTTTAGCCTGCTGATGGCGGGTAATGCCCGGGCCCAGACCGGTAGTGATGAGTTAAAAAAGCGCGTTGCCAGGTACAATGAGGAACTGGATCAGCTGAATCGTGAGTATGAAGAAACGGCAAACAATAAAAAAAGCACACTCAAACAACTGAATAACCTTAAACAGCAAATTGAGATCCGTGAATCCAAGATCAATTCGATCAATTCGGAATTAAGGGTGCTGGATAATCAGATAACGGAAAGCAATACCACGGTGCATAACCTGCAGAACCAGCTTGATCAGTTAAAAAAGCAATATGCAGCTATGATACTTTTTGCCTATCATAACCGGAATTCCTACAATAAACTCATGTTTATTTTTGCCGCAAAAGACTTTAACCATGGTTATAAGCGGATGAAGTATCTTCAGGAATTTGCCGGGTATCGCCAGCGTCAGGCCGAATATATTGAAGGTACTGAAAAAGAACTCCACGTTAAGATCAATGAGCTGGATAACACGAAAAAAGAAAAAAGCAATATCCTGGTCGATCAGATCAAAGAGAAGGTAACACTAGGTAAACAAAAGAAGGATGAAGCAAAAGTAATAGCCGACCTTTCAAAGCAACAGGGCCAGTTGAAAGAACAACAACGCGACCTGCAACGCAAAATTGCCCGCACCAACCAGGAAATACGGGATGCTATCCGACGCGAAATAGCTGCCGAACGTAAAAGAGCAGAAGACGCTGCGAAAGCAAATAATGCAGCTAATGCAGGCTCTTCGAAAAATAATTCAGCTAAAACAATAACGGGGAAGTCAACCGACAGGGAAGTACTAACCAATACACCCGAGGGGGCCAGAATATCCGATAATTTCCTCGAAAATAAAGGCCATTTGACATGGCCGGTTTCTAATGGTATACCGATCAGGTGGCCGGGTGTTTATACTATTGAGGGAATACGTACAGAAACCGATGCGGTGGAAATTAAAACCAATGCTGATGCACCTGTAAGATCTGTTTTTGAAGGAAAAGTTGCGATGGTAAGAAACGTTTATGGAACTTTGCTCGTAGTGATTGTACATGGGGAGTATTTTACTTCGTATTCAAACCTCAAATCTGCAACAGTTAGTGCAGGGCAAAAGGTAACCGCTAAGCAAATGATAGGAACAGTAGCAACAGACCCTGCATCAGGCGAATCATCGGTTCAATTTGCTATTTATAAGGGCTCAAATACCGTTAATCCGAAACAATGGCTGCAGCCTGAGTAGAATTATTTTAAACTTTAGTTTTTTAAATACATATATTTGTAAATTGTTTTAAAACCTATGTATAGTTCGGTATTATTGATTTTGAGCGGGTCGGACCTGATGGTGATTGCGATAGTTGCACTGATGCTTTTCGGAGGCGATAAACTTCCTGAATTGGCACGCGGTTTGGGAAAGGGTATACGTGATTTTAAAGATGCCTCTGAAGGTGTTAAGCGCGAGATCAATGCCCAGATCAATAGTTACGAAGAGAAGAAAGCCGAAGAAGCTATAGCAAAGGAAACTCCCGCATTGCCTCCGGCACAGGAACAGATAGCCGAAAGTGCTGTACATCAGCAAACAACAGAAGAACATCAAACGCCGGCGCCCGAAGTTGTAATTCCAAACACGGTACCGCTTAGTGATAGCCATAGTACAGTAACCGGATCGCAAACCGGCGAAACAGTGAATGAACCAGTTAAAACAACATAATTAGAAATAAACATTAAATTTATAGATCATGGGACTGTTAGAACCATCGCACATTATTATAATAATTGCAGTATTATTGCTCTTTTTTGGAGGGAAAAAAATTCCTGAGCTGATGAGGGGTTTGGGTAGAGGCATGAAAGAGTTTAACGATGCCAAGAACGGCGATACCGGCACAACTACTACAACTCCGGCTGCGCCCACTGCTGCTCCAACTGAAGAAAAGCCAAAAAGCTAATTGGTTAAGGCCATATTTGCCGCATTCTGCTTAACAACGTAAACTTATCTGTTGGAATTTTAATTTCAACGGATAAGTTTTTTATTTTCGCCGCATGACTACATTCTATTCCTCTTTAGATGAGATAAAGAGGGACCTGCAAAGTAACCGCATTACAGTTGAGGGATTAGTAAAGGGCTACCTGGCCCGCATTAAAGAATATTCAAACCTGAATGCTTTTAATGAGGTGTTTGATCAGGAGGCCTTACTGCAGTCAAAAGAAGTTGATGCCCGGATCAAATCCGGTACTGCCGGACGACTGGCCGGTATGGTAATAGCCATTAAAGATAATATTTGCTTTAAAGGACATACGGTTACTGCATCATCAAAGATCCTCGACGGGTTTACATCGGTTTATTCCGCCACAATAGTAGAACGCTTGCTGGCTGAAGATGCCATCATCATCGGCCGTTGCAATTGCGATGAGTTTGCTATGGGTGGTTCAAATGAGAATTCCTATTTCGGGCCTGTCAAAAACTTTGCTGATACTAATCGTGTGCCGGGAGGTTCATCCGGTGGTTCGGCTGTTGCAGTTCAGGCTGGATTATGTCATGCTGCCATTGGTACTGACACCGGAGGTTCGGTACGTCAGCCAGCGTCATTTTGCGGGCTTGTCGGTCTAAAGCCAACCTATGGCACCATTTCAAGGCACGGCATTATCGCCTATGCTTCCTCTTTTGATCAGGTTGGTCCCTTAACCCGTTCGGTAGAAGATGCGGCACTTTTGTTGGAAATAATGGCGGGGCCCGACGAGTATGACGGCACCCTGAGCAGAAAATCAGTACCCGCGTATAGCGAAGAATTGAAACCTGCTTCCACCCCAAAGAAGATTGCCTATATTCAGGAATCGCTATCCAGCCCGGGTGTTGATGATGAAGTAAAAGCAACCTTAATAAAATACATAGATAAATTACGCGAAGAAGGTCATACGGTAAAGCCGGTAGCTTTTGAGCACCTTGATTATCTTGTACCTACCTATTATATTCTTGCTACTGCCGAAGCGTCATCCAACCTTGCAAGGTTCGATGGTGTACATTACGGGTACCGCAGCTCTGCTGCTACTGATTTGCTAAGCACTTATAAAAAATCGCGTTCTGAAGGCTTTGGCAAAGAAGTTAAACGCCGTATCATGCTCGGCACCTTTGTTTTAAGCGCCGGATATTACGATGCCTACTACGCCAAGGCGCAAAAAGTGCGTCGGCTTATCAAAGAAAAGACCGACGCTTTGCTTGCAGAATATGATTTTATATTAATTCCTACCGCTCCCGAACCGCCTTTCACCATCGGCAAAAAGGAAAAAGATCCTACTGTGATGTATCTTTATGATATTTTCACCGTACAAGCATCATTAGCCGGAGTTCCGGCTATATCCTTGCCGGCGGGCACTTCAAGAAAAGGTTTACCTATAGGTTTACAATTATTGGCCAAACGTTTTGCCGAACAGGATTTATTAGATTTTTCGAAATATTTCGTAAAACTGTAAAAATTTAATATATTGGTAAAACTTTCGGTAAAATGAAGCAATTTTTATGGGTTGTTATCGCTGTATGCCTGGTTCAGTTTGCAAAAACTGACGCATATGCTGCCCGGAAACATCGCGTCCATGCCAAAGGCATGAAGTGCTGCCAGGTGTCAAGAGGTGATAAATATGATATCGGTACTGTTCGTGCTGTCAAATCCGCCAACTCAGGCCTATACAGCAATAATATTTACAAAAAGCGTCTTGATTCTATCAGTCGTGATGTGCAATTGGATTATAACGAATATGTACAAACGGAGATCGACAATTACCTTCTGCAAAGATCTGATATCGCACACGAGATAGGGCTTGCCAGGTATTATTTCCCTATTTACGAGAAGGCTTTTCGTGAAGCAGGCATACCTGATGAGATCAAATACCTTTCAATCGTTGAATCGCAACTGAACCCTAACGCAGTATCGCGCGTTGGTGCAACCGGGCCCTGGCAGTTTATGTCGAGTACAGCAAGATTATATGGTTTAACGATCGATGAATATACTGATGAGCGCCGCGATCCGGTTCAATCAAGTTATGCTGCCGCTGCTTATTTGAAAGACGCTTATCAGCAATTTGGCGACTGGCTGCTGGCCATTGCTTCCTACAATTGTGGAAAAGACAATGTTATCAGAGCGATAGAACAGGCAGGTTCGAACGATTTTTGGGCAATACGCCAATACCTGCCGGTTGAAACCAGAGGGTATGTGCCAAGTTATATTGCAATGACCTATATCATGCATTTTTATAACAGGCACCGTATTGAGCCGCAAAACTGTGCTTTGACTATGAATACTGATACCGTGCAGGTAGACAAAATGATATCACTCAATAGTGTTGCTCGTGTATTATCGCTGGATATCAACCTGCTTTCAATACTGAATCCTTCATACCCCCGCATGTTGGTCAATGGATCGACAGCGGCACCTAAAATTATGGTGATCCCTGCAGAAGCAAAAGCAAAGTTTGTAGCTTCCTATATTCTGCTGAACAGCGAACTGGCAAATATTGATTACCGGTCAATCTACAATGGCCAACAAGTCCTGCCGGTAGAAAAGCGAATACCCTTGCACCATCGTAAACGTAAGTTCGAGTACCTTGCTGCTATAAATAAACACAGAGGAACAAATTCTAGGTGGCTATTGGCAAAGATTGAAACAAAGACAAAAATTGGAAAGGGTTAATATCAACCTAAAAATATCAGGCCCGGTGAGTAAATACACGCCGGGCTTTTTTTGTTTTATCCGTCCCGGCGCCGAAAAGAATTGTAATTTTGAAAGATAGAAATTCTGTCATAAACCATGCAAAAAGCCAACCGAAAACAGGATGCTCTTGATTACCACTCTAATGGGCGTCCGGGCAAGATACAGGTGGTTCCAACCAAGCCAACCAATTCGCAGCGTGATCTGACACTGGCCTATTCGCCGGGTGTTGCAGAGCCTTGTCTTCGCATTGCTGATAATGTTGAGGATGTATACAAATACACAGCTAAAAGTAACCTTGTGGCTGTAATTACCAATGGCACAGCCGTTTTAGGCTTGGGAAATATAGGTCCCGAAGCTGCTAAACCTGTTATGGAAGGTAAAGGCTTACTGTTTAAAATTTATGCCGATATCGATGTGTTCGATTTAGAGGTGAATGCAAAATCTGTCGACGAATTTGTGACCATCGTAAAATCGCTGGAACCAACATTCGGAGGGATTAATCTGGAAGATATATCAGCACCAAGCTGTTTCGAGATCGAACGCAGGCTGAAAGCCGAAATGAAGATCCCGGTGATGCACGACGATCAGCATGGAACTGCAATTATATCCGGCGCTGCTCTATTGAATGCCTGCGAAATACAAGGCAAAAAGCTCGATAAAATAAAAATGGTGGTCAATGGGGCCGGTGCTGCTGCGGTATCTTGCTCAAGAATTTACCTTTCACTGGGGGTTAAAAAAGAAAACCTGGTGATGTTTGATATCAATGGTTTAATTACCCCTGGCCGAACAGATCTGGATGAAATTCGATTGAATTTTGCAACTGAACGCACCGATATTTCCACTTTGACCGATGCGTTAAAAGGGGCCGACGTGTTTATAGGATTGTCGGCTGGTAATGTTGTAACGCCGGATATGTTAAAAGGCATGGCTAAAAACCCAATCGTTTTTGCTATGGCCAACCCGGTACCCGAAATAGCTTACGACGTAGCCATTAAGGCGCGTAAAGACCTGTTGATGGCAACCGGCAGAGCAGATTTCCCAAACCAGGTTAATAATGTTTTAGGTTTCCCCTATATATTTCGTGGGGCACTTGATGTTAGGGCAACAGCCATCAATGAGGAAATGAAACTGGCTGCTGTTAAGGCAATTGCCGAACTGGCAAAAAAGGCCGTACCAGAAGAAGTCAACCTGGCTTATAATACCCGTAATTTAAAATTTGGCAAAGATTATATCATCCCTAAGCCAATGGACCGGAGGCTGATCACTGAGGTGTCTTCGGCAGTGGCACGTGCCGCGATGGAATCAGGAGTTGCCAGAAAGTCAATAACTGATTGGGAAGCCTATAGCGAGCACCTGCGCCTGAGCATAGGTGCAGACGACCGGATCTTGAGAAATATTTCCAACAAGGCCAAGCAAAGTCCGAAGCGTGTTGTTTTCGCCGAGGCAGATAATTATAAAATATTAAAGGCGGCACAGATCGTTCGGGAGGAAAATATTGCTACCCCAATATTACTGGGTAACTGTTCACGAATAAAAAATATTATTAAGCATAGCGACCTTGAACTTGATGATGTGGAGATCATTGATCCCCGAGATGAGCCTGGCCGATTCAATGAGTACGCCGAATATCTGTACAATAAACGGCAACGGCGCGGCGTTACAGAATCTGAGGCCAGAAAGTTGCTTACACACCGTAATTATTTCGGGGCCTGTATGGTGCAGTTTGGCGATGCTGATGCATTGATCTCGGGCCTTACAAAAGACTATGTTACTACCATCAAACCGGCATTGCAAGTAATTGGCACTCAGGCCGGAGTAAACAGAGTAGCCGGTATGTATATGATGCTTACCAAAAAAGGCCCGGTATTTATTGGTGATGCTACGGTTAACGTAGACCCAACGGTGGAAGAATTGGTGGATATTACGGCATTGATAGATCATTCAGTTCAGCAGTTCAATGTAAAACCTCGTATTGCTGTACTTTCCTACTCGAATTTTGGATCTAATGACGGTGAAATTCCAAACAAGACAAGAGAGACGGTACGAATTCTGCACGAGCGTTTTCCGGATATGGTAGTTGATGGCGACATGCAGGCCAACTTCGCGCTTAATCCGACATTGCTCTCTGATAATTTTCCTTTCTCGACGCTCAACGGAGCACCCGCAAATACGCTCATTTTCCCGACACTGGAATCAGGCAATATCGCCTATAAATTACTCCAGGAAATTGGGGACGCTGAGGCAGTAGGACCGATTTTACTGGGACTGAAAAAATCAGTTCATGTGCTGCAGTTGGGCAGTTCGGTAAGAGAAATTGTAAATATGGTTACAATTGCAGTGGTTGATGCCCAGGAAAAGGCTGAAAACGAAACCCAGGACACTATTTCACGTACACGTTAACATATTCAGGATAGCATTTATGTACGCATATATCGATGGAAAACTGGCTTATAAAAGCCCTTCTTATGTAGTGATTGATGCGGGTGGTGTAGGCTATCATATCAATATTTCGCTCAATACCTATGCTAAATTAGGTAGTTCTGAACGCTGCAAGCTTTTTACCTGGCTGCATGTAAAGGAAGATGCACATACTTTGTATGGTTTTGCCGATGAAGGGGAACGCCGCTTGTTTTTATACCTGATATCTGTATCCGGTGTTGGTGCCAGCACCGGGCTGATGATGTTGTCAGCAATTACGCCTGAAGAAATTCAGGCCGCCATTGTGGGCGGAAACGTGCCGCTTATTCAAAGGATAAAAGGTATCGGCCCAAAAACAGCGCAACGCCTGGTTCTTGAGCTTCAGGATAAGCTTAAAAAGAATGGGCCAGACACACTCATTGCTGTGCCTGTAAACCGTACAGTGAAAGATGAAGCGATATCTGCTCTGGTTATGCTTGGCTTTGCGAGAAATGCCGCTGAGAAGGTTATTGACCAGGAATTAAATAAAAATGGCGGAAGTTTAACTGTTGAACAATTAATTAAATTCGCACTAAAAAGTTTATAGTTTTTCAGATTTTTACCCCCTTTTCTCTTGGTCCGGACTTTTACTTCTAAAGTTGTAGCTTTTGCCCTGCTGATATTCGCTTTTTGTGGATTCGGAAAGGCTTTCGCACAACAAGCCGGTACCCCAAAAGATACATTAACAATCAAAGCACCCTATAAGGGCATCCAAACCAGGGCCGAGCAGTTGAGGCAGGGTTATTTACTTCCCGATCCGCCAGGACTGATAAAAACAATCGAATACGATCCCGCCAGCAATCAGTATATTTTATATGAACGCGTTGGCGATTTTCTTTACCGTCCGCCACGATACCTGACTTTTGCCGAATACCTGGCCCTAAGGCAACGGGAAAATGAACGTGTTTACTTTAAGCAATCGGCTGATAGCTATGCTTATCAATCGCAACAGGAAGGGTTTATTCCGCAGATCAAGGTTAGAAGCCATACTTTTGAGCAGATGTTTGGTAGCTCAGCCATCACGATCAGGCCCCAGGGTTCGGCAGAAATGATCATGGCGGGCCAGATCAACAGTAATCAAAATCCTTTATTTAACACCCAGCAACGCACGCAATTAAACTTTAATTTTAACCAGCGTATCCAAATGAATCTAACCGGTTCTATAGGCGATAAGCTGAAGATATCAACCAATTACAATACCGATGCCCAATACCAGTTTGAAAACCAGATCAAATTGGACTATACTGGCAACCCCGACGAGATCATTCAAAAAATTGAAGTTGGTACGGTCAGTTTTCCGCTAAATACTACACTGATATCCGGTACTGAGGCGCTTTTTGGTGTAAAAACAAAGTTGAAATTTGGCAAACTTAACGTTACCAGTATTTTCTCGCAACAAAGGTCTAAGTCGAAATCAATTACCATTACCAATGGAGCTCAGCAGGGCAATTTTAGTTTAACACCTGCCGACTATGAAGCCAACAGGCACTATTTCCTGGCACAATATTTCAGGGATAACTACAACAAAGCGCTTGCCAATATTCCAATTATTAGCTCAAATGTTACCGTATCCCGTATAGAAGTTTGGGTAACCAATCGCAATAATAGTACCTCCGGTTCCAGGGATGTTTTGGCATTTACGGACCTTGGCGAAAACAAACCTTATAACAATACCCTGATACAGGGAGGTGCCGGTTTTTCGGGCCTTCCTGCTGGTTTTTCAGGACCCGGGTTTCCACAGCAATCAAACTCTTTACTTCAAAACCTGCCGGCTACTGCCCGGCAAACCAATTCAAATGCGGTAAATGCCTATTTTAAAACAACCGGTGGCAGCGACAACTATGCAAAGCTGACATATGCACGAAAATTAACAGACAAGGAATTCGTTTTGCATCCGCAACTGGGTTATATATCCCTAAATTACCCCCTTAACAACGATGAAGTACTCGCTGTTGCTTACCAGTACACCGTAAACGGAAAAACTTTCCAGGTGGGTGAGTTTTCAACCGACCAGCCAGTAAATGCGGGTACCCCGCAGGTACTCTATACTAAGCTCCTGAAAAATACCCTCACTAAAACCAGCCTGCCTACCTGGAAGCTGATGATGAAGAATATTTATACACTGGGTGCCTATCAGGTTAGTCGCAATAATTTCAGGATGACGATTTCAAGGCTGGATGAAAACTCTGGTATCGCCAAACCAATCATGGATGAGGGTCTCCGTACAAAGGGAAAATTGTGGCTTCAATTGACTGGCCTTGATAATCTCGACGCGCAACAAAATAAACAGCCAGATGGTTATTTCGACTTTCTGCAGGGCATCACCATCGATTCGCTGAATGGTCGTATCATCTTCCCGGTGCTTGAGCCCTTTGGTTCCGATCTGGCAAAAAAGTTTGATCCAAGCGAACAGGATCTTATCAAACGATATGTTTATCAACCTATCTATGATTCAACAAAAACTATTGCGCAACAATTTTTTCCGCAGCTAAACCGGTATTTGATCAAAGGTACCTACAGTTCGCAGGGTGGTTCAGAATATCAACTCAATGCTACAAATATCCCACAGGGTTCGGTAACCGTAACTGCGGGTGCATCAAAACTGGTTGAAGGGAATGACTTTACCGTTGATTACAGCGCAGGCAAGATTCGGATCATCAACCAGGCGCTGCTTTCTTCGGGTCAGCCAATTACGGTTAACCTGGAGAATAACGAGCTTTTCGGTGTTCAACAGAAATCGCTTTTCGGTACCAGATTTGATTATCAGGTTAATGATAAATTGGCCCTCGGTGCTACCTATCTGCATCTAAGTGAGACACCAATAACACAAAATGAGGTAATCGGACAAGAATCGGTCTCCAATACGATGTATGGCTTTGACGTCAATTATAATTCGCCTTCCCGATTTCTGACCCGTTTGGTGGATAAGATCCCGCTGATCAATACGAAGGCTCCATCGTCGATCAGTTTTTCCGGGGAATTTGCCGGTCTGTTACCCGGTAATCCTTCGGTACTTAATTTTGCCGGTTCAAAAAACGGCACTTCCTACCTTGATGATTTTGAGAGCAGCCAGTCGGTAATAGACCTGAAGAGTTCGTCCTCATGGCAAATATCAGGCACGCCGCAGCAGTTTAAAGAAGCAACTAATTTTGATAACCTGAGCTACGGGTTTAACCGTGCCCGCCTTGCTTTTTATAATATAGACCCGATATTTTATAGTGGCGCTATTCCTATTTCGCGAAATGAACTTTCAAAGCCTTATGTTCGTCAGGTTCTAGAAACGGAGGTTTTCCCCTTTAAGCAATCGGTTACCGGTCAACCACTAACACTACCAACGCTTGATCTTGCATTTTACCCGATGATTCGTGGCCCATATAATTATACAACAACCGGGCTCAATCCTGATGGTACTTTCAGTAATCCTGCCAGCAAATGGGGTGGTATTTTCAGGGGAATTTCTACTAACGATTTTGAATCGCTAAATGTACAGTATATCGAGTTTTGGGTGATGGATCCTTTTATAGGTAAGCCAAATTCAAAAGGAGGTGAGCTTAATTTTAATCTGGGTAACATTTCAGAAGATATTTTACTTGACGGGCGAAAAAGTTTAGAGAACGATATACCGGTAAATAACGACTTTTCTCAGGTAGATACTACAGCATGGGGTAGGGTATCCAAAATTCAACCTGTTGTTAATGCATTTGATAACAATAGTGCATCGAGGGCTATTCAGGATATTGGACTCGATGGGTTAAATGATGTCGACGAACAAATAAAATTTGCACCTATAGTATCGCAGGCACGCGGTATTCTGAACCCAGAGGCTGCTGCCGCATTTGCTGCCGACCCTTCATCAGACGACTATCAATATTATCAGGGCCCGCAACTTGATCAGCAGCAGGCAAGCATTTTACAGCGTTACGCAAAATATAACGGTACCGAAGGCAACTCTAAAACTTCGGCCCAATATCAAGCAGCGCTGGGTTTGCCAACTTCAGCATCTACCTCGCTCCCCGATGCAGAAGACGTTGATCGTGATAATAATATGAATCAGGATGAGGAGTATTTCCAATACCATATTCCGCTCACACCTGCAGGAATGGTTGTTGGGCAAAACTTTATCAATGATAAGGTAACCTCGCAGGTTAAGTTGCCTAACGGGACCACCCAAAGCGTAACATGGTACCAATACCGGATACCAATAAATGCCTATAATTCAGTAGTGGGCAATATTCAGGATTTTAAATCGATACGTTTCGTCCGGATGTTCATGACCGGTTTCGCCGATACTGCCATATTGCGTTTCGCCTCACTGCAATTGGTGCGTGGCGAATGGCGGGCTTTTAATACCGAAAGAAATCCGGTTAATGTGATTGCAGATCCAGCTATTATCAACCCACAGCTTGATAATTCGACCATCGACGTAGAGACGGTTAATATTGAAGAAAATGGCAATCGTACTCCTATACCTTATGTGGTACCACCCGGCATTTCACGTCAGCGCAATTACAATAATATCCAAACCAATACGCAGTTAAATGAGCAATCGCTTTCACTCAATTTTACTTCATTGCATGATGGTTACTCACGTGCTGCGTTTAAGGATTTTAATAATGATCTGCGAAAATACAAACGCTTGCAGATGTTTATTCATGCCGAGGGTAGTCAGTTAAAAGATAATGATGTAAGTGCTTTTTTACGGCTAGGCATTGACTATACAGATAACTATTACGAATATGAAATACCGATGAAAGTAACTTCATCGGGTACTAACGATCCCAACGCCATCTGGCCCGCGGGCAATGAACTGGATCTGCAGCTGAGCTTACTGGTAAATGCCAAACTTGCCCGTGATAATGCTAAATTGAATGGCTTACCATGGCCATTGACCGTGCCATTTACTATAAGTGATGGTAAAAATAAGATAACTATTAAAGGCCAACCCGATCTGAGCCGGGTAGCTACTGTGATGCTGGGCGTACGTAATCCTTACAAAGGCAACGTGTCTTCGGCTACCGACGACGGGCTTGATAAAACCGGTATTTTGTGGTTCGATGAGCTTAGAATGACTGATTTCGACAATAAAGGAGGTTGGGCGGCAACCGGTCGTTTTGATGCTAAGCTGGCCGATTTTGCAAATATTACCCTTACAGGAACCAAAACTACGGTTGGCTTTGGCACATTAGATTCACAACTGGCTGACCGGAGTATGAGTGATACCCGGGTTTACAACGTATCGGGTAATGTTGAACTTGGCAAGTTTTTCCCGGATAAAAGCGGGGTGCATGTTCCGCTTTATGTCAATGTCTCGCACCAGGTAAGCCTGCCCGAATACGACCCTGCTCAACCCGACGTTACGCTGAAGCAAAGTTTGAATGCCGCAAGTAGTACCAAACAACGCGATTCGATACAAAACGCAGCTGAAGATTACACCCTGCGTAAAAGCTTCAACTTCACTAATGTTCATAAGGCGCGTACCAGTGCTAAGTCAACTCCACATGTTTGGGATATCGAAAACTTCAACGCCAGCTATTCTTATGTGGAGTATGATCATCATGATTTTACTACCCTTAACGATTTTGAAAAGACTTATCACGCATCAGTTGCCTACAATTTTACAACGACGCCGAAGTATTTGGAACCGCTTGAGAAAGTTATAAAAAGCAATACGCTTGCACTTATTCGCGATATCAACATTGACCTGATTCCTTCAAGGATAAACTATAGTATCAATTTCGACAGATTTTACTCCGAAAACACCCTGCGTAATAATGATCCGGGCAATATTATAACAATACCAACAACTTTTAACAAGTCATTCAATATAACTACATTGTATGGGTTGGGATGGAATTTGACCAAATCATTGTCGTTGGATATTGACGCTACCAACCTGGCTACAGTTGATGAGCCGGCAGGGCGCCTTAATGGCCTGAAGCGCGATACGCTTTGGGAAAATATCCTCCACCTCGGTCGGACTACAAATTACAATCATACGCTTACTTTAAATTATGCAGTACCTATCGCTAAAATTCCTTTTATGGATTGGGCAACTTTGGTGGCCCGGTATACTACGCATTTTCAATGGCAAACCCAACCGCTTTTTGCAATAAACGATCCGGCATACAACGTAGGTAACAGCATCCAAAATTCGCGAACTATACAGCTGAACCCCAGCTTTAATTTGGTTACCCTTTACAATAAATTCCCTTTGCTGAGGCGACTAAATGAAAAGCCTGCCCCAGGTAAAGAAGGTGAAGAAATTTCAGGAATAGGTAAAGTATTACTTGGATTACTTACCAGCGTCAAGAATCTGGGTTTTGCTTATACCCGCACGGATGGAACTTTTCTTCCGGGCTATTTACCTAATAGTAGTTTTGCGGGCGAAGACTTTAACTACAACGCGCCTGGTATAGGGTTCTTGCTTGGTAGTCAGGCCGACTTGCGCCAAAAAGCCGCAAAAAATGGCTGGCTGACCCAGGATACACTGCAAAATCAGCTTTATGTAACTACGTTGAATGAAGATCTGCATTTTAAAGGAACACTTGAACCTTTCAAAGATTTCAGAATAGATATCATCGCTTTTAAAACGCAGGATCATACCTATCAGAGTACATTTAAGTACCTATCGTCTGATAATTCGTTCCAGAACCTGACACCAACTACAACAGGCGATTATAATATATCTTATTTTTCGCTGGCAACTGCATTTTCGAAGAT
>Ga0164297_10000895_pt1 | contig 34190 bp, 50 predicted proteins | sample GEODES058metaG_FD_113539 | JGI IMG/M metagenome (GOLD analysis project Ga0164297, IMG submission 113539) | Dystrophic lake water microbial communities from Trout Bog Lake, Wisconsin, USA - GEODES058 metaG | ecosystem: Environmental > Aquatic > Freshwater > Lake | place: USA: Trout Bog Lake... | reverse complement strand
TTAACCCCGCGTCGCTTCGCTCCGAAGTGATCAGATTGCGCCGGAATAGCTGTCCAGTTTGCCGTGGGATCACTGATCAGTTTGCGGTGGACTGAGTGTCCAGTTTGAGCGGAATACGCAATGTAGTTCGTGGTCATAATCCAAACTATGTCTTTGCGATTCATAATTGACTTCAGATGCAACTGAGCTGTAGCGGTCAAGTTATCAATCTCATCCAGCACTATGTAATGACGACCGCTTTCATTGAATGACACGTACACGGTTTGTTGCTCAAGCCGATTGAGCATTGCTGGGCCGTTACCGCCTGCCACGCAAGGTTCAAAGCTCCAGTTCGCTATCTCGTCAAACTGTGCTGTTTCCATCAAGTTAGGAATCATCTTTGCTGCGGTAGTCTTACCAGTACCCCAAGTGCCATAGAGCAAGATGGCGCACTTACCAAAAGCAGGAAACGGGTAGCTACCGCGGATCAAATCATCTAACAAGAGCTTTGATTTGGGATTGCCAAACACTAAGTCACCAGTTGTCTTAGGCGCGAAATCGTTTTCGTTGAACATATTGTTCTCCAGTTTTATTTAAATGAAGGGTGCCGGAGGGCAAAGTGCCCTCCGTGTTTCGCTTAGGCCGCAAGCTTGTGAGAGACAGCAGCGTCGTTCAATTCCGCCAAAGAAGCCTGAGTTTTGGCTGCCTGATGTTCATCAACTTCCCGCTTCAGATCGTCCTTGTTGGCAGCGAAGTACGCCACTAAGGCCGAGTTCACTGCGGTAACGCTCTTGACGACGCAGTGAACGCTGAAACTGCCATTGGCTTCTTGCGTGAGAACAGCAGCGAACTGCTCACCGGTGGCCTCTGGATTGAACTGCCTGCTCAGTTCTTCGCTGTGAACCGTTGCCAGCACTTCCTGACTGACCCGAGCGCCGGCTAACGCAGCCTTTTCTTTAGTCGTCAAGCCGCCAGAGGGACGTCCTAGCGAGATTTCCTGTACTCCACCCGCCTCAACAATTTTTGTGGGTACTTCAGACAAAACCCAATCCTGCGCAATGATGTAACGCAGCACCAATTGATAGGTTGAGAGTCGCCGGCGATCACGCTTGCCGAACACGCAGACCACTATCTTTTGTGGCAGTAACTTGTCCTTGTAGCTATCTAAGCCATTGAGTGACAGATAGTCTGCCAACCCCTGTTTTCGATATTTCAAGTTGCCATCTGCGTTGTTGGTCAGGTCGAGGTAAAGACCATAAGCCTTTTGAAGCAACCCATAAAGGATAGCGTTTGAGTGAGCATATGCCTCTGTCTCCCACACGCTGGCCTCCACTGACAACCGCCCTATCCGCTCACGCATTTCGATTGATTGTTGAGCCGACGTCAGGGCAGATACCTTCTGCTGCGTTGCGATATTGTCAATACCTAGGGTGTTACTGGCATCAACCGATACTACTGTTTCGTTCATTTCTGTAACTTTCATTTTAAAAATCCTTTATAAACACGCCGTTGCGGGATTGCTCAGGCGCAAAAAAAGCGCAGGCGAAATTGCATGCGCGTGGCTAGACAGCACAAGAAAACTTGCGCTTTAATCCGTTGCCGTTTGGTTAGTGTTTAAGAAATCGTATGGGTTTGATTTCTTATGAGAACTAGGACTCTACAAACACCTATTGAGAATTATCAATTAGGTATTGTCCTCAGCATTAATTTCCTCAATGCTATAAATATGTAGCCCGTCGTCGAATTCACACATTTCAATTAAGTCTTCAGTCGAATAATCAAAGAGCAAATCTTCAGCATGTTCAGCGTCGTTGGCCTCTATCTCGACATCTGCCGATCCCATCAGCGAGAAGTAAATTTCAAACGTTGACATAATTTTCTCCTTTGTTTGATTGATTCGTGGGAAAAATACATGAATCTTCGTCCAAAAAATCGCTTGATTCTGTTTCTAGTCCGGCTTGAAACTGTCGAGTTGAAATGGCTCCATCTGCGTACACTCGCGTTGATTCAGAATAAAAAAAGCTTCCTTCTTCCTTGGCCACGCAGGCAATTTGAATCCAGCCATTTTCTAGTAGCTCACTAATAGCATCAGATGCTTCATCTAAAGCCAATGGCTTAAGATACGTTTTAAAAATATTATCCCAATCGTCTGAGTCCATGTCAGAGGGATCCCTTGGCTCTATTTTCCCATCCTTTTTCAACAACATATAAAATCCAACTTTTTTCGGCATTGAGGATGGATCTTGAACAAACTTAGAACTATCACCCGCCACAAAGAGCAATTGATCGTCGCACTCCCACGTTCCATCACCAGAACTAGCCCAATAAAACGTATTCAATAAGTCCTTCATTTCCTCCGTATCGAAAACACAATCGGGCGATTTTGTAAAAGTAATCACTCCATATGCACCGGACATCTCCTCCTCTTCTTGATCGTGAGCAACAAAGTTCATCGTATTACTGGTGTCAACAGATACTGCTGTTTCGTTCATTTCTGTAAATTTCATTTTTTAAATCCTTTATAAGTTTGCCGTAGCGGAATTGCTTTGGCGAGAAAAAATTTGCGCGTGCGGAATTGCCCGCGCATGGCTAGATCACGCAAGAAAACTTGCGCTTTTATTCGTCGCCGTTTGGTTAGTTTTTAAGAAACCGTTTGTATTTGATTTCTTAGACAGATTATAGAATTGTTGGCATGTAGCACCAATTTGCACTTAATTGTGATTCTTAAATGTTAATATATTTCAATGAAAATTGATCAAAAGTACTTACAACGAAGGTTGAGAGAGAGGAATCGGCCCACGCTCGGGCTTCAGGTTTATGTGCGCTTGATGGTTGACTACTTGATACTGAGCCCGACTTACGAGCTTGCTCGAAAGTCTCGTAACGGTGAACTAAGTCCAGCGGAGAAAAGGCTGCTACCTAACGATTTTGATCTCGTCTTGAAAACCTATGACGAGTTCGGTGATGTGAGGCCGCGTAATTTCTCAGTTTGGTGGAGGCGCACTGGTCAACGTATATACGAGGGTAAGTTCGACAGGCCCGTTGTCAGGAAGATTGCTGAAATTGAACAAGATGCGTCTTATGAGCCGGCATTTTCCCGTTCGCTAGTAAATTTTTTCAAAACAGATCGTGCGCGAGAGGGTAATGGGCCCTATCTCATTCTCGCGGTGCCGCTAGGGCTGAACAAACAGCAAACTATGCGTCAGATATCAAAACTAATCGATGACACTGGAGTCAAGGCACCAATAAGATCAAAAAGCTCGGCACGCCCGCTCGCGGCTATACGGCTTCGATCTGCTCCTCTAATCCGTGGCATTAAGCTACTTAGATTGAAAGCACGTGAACCCTCGCTTGAGCTATGGAGACTCGGCCTGAGAGCCAAAGTAAGCCCAAAATATGCTGAAGAGCTTGATTTCCACGATAGGCGTTCGAATCCAGGCACAGTAGATGCGCGAATACAAATGGCAAGCTTGACTAGCCGTGCCCTTAAAAAAGCGCAGTATGTCTGTGAGAACGCGGCGCGAGGCAAGTTCCCTAGTTCCGACCCGATAGAGATCCCAATGTTTTTTTACGAGGATATCGAGCGTCGCACTAAGTGAATCGCTTTATGCTGCGGGTCAACAACATGATTTTTGTGAAAAGAGATCGCCTGGGATTGCCAAAGCATTTTTAATAGACATTATTTTGAACATCCGATCCATTTAGGTATCAGCCCTGTACTCGTGGCTTTTGTGGACGGCACTCGCGCTGCTGATAGTATTTTTTACTTGAAGATCCACACTAAGCTGTTTTCACAGCAGGATAAGCTCTCTGGCTCAAGCAATATTTGATTTGTATTTTTGTTCGCAGATCAGCGATATGACAATATTTGATTTGATTTTTGCGGCATAAATAATTGAACATGATGATGCTCAATTCACTTCCCTCAACTTCAATATCAAATATCCTCGATTACCTTTCATCGCAGCCTTCGCGGTTTAGTTCACGAAATAGATGCCTTTTTGCCCTTCGCCCATTTTTGCGTACTTACGACGTTGCCAGCCTTAGGATACGACATGCCATCAACCCCGAAGACGGCACTATTAATCATTATTTTATGTCGCAGGTAGATGGGCAGCGTTTTCAATTGAATGCTTTGATCCGTGCCGAGTTAGACCTTTATTTGCGGCAGCGGTTCAGTGTGCACTCAAACGAATCGTTGAAACAGGTACTAAGCGTTGACCCTAACGCCCCCCTATTTCCGACGCAACAACGAAATTATTTTAGTCACAACACTCTCCAACAATTGTACTCACACCTCAGTAAGATCGTTGATCGGCATTTCAGTACCGCCCACAAAAAAACAATACAGACTCCCAACGAAAAATGTGACGCATCCTGAAGTCACTTACGGCTAATTTGAAATCGTAAATATTACGAATACCCGGGTGTCCCTCTCCCTGAAAATTCCGTGATTCAAGGCAAGAGTATTTCAACGGAAAAATATTCATGGTTCTTAAACCTTAACTAAATAGTTTTGAATTCAGACACATCTGCTTGGATTCAGAAAATATTTTTTTAGGAGAAATCATGAATATTTTTAAAATTAGAAAAGTACTAGAAGTTACGGGATTAGGGCGCTCTTCACTCTACTCAATGGTTGGTGCGGGAACGTTTCCACAACCGATAAAACTGACGCCTAGAGCGGTTGGTTGGCTTGACACAGAAGTTCATGAGTGGATAGCAAACCAAGCCGCCAAACGAAACGGTGTTAAAGGGGGTAGGTTATGAACACACCCTTGGCACCAAAGGTTCCAACCTTTCATTACATCAGTGCGCAGACCGACAGAACTGCGTTTCCCAGACCAAACTGAACACCGAGTCCACGGCAAACTGAACGGCCAGTCCAGACCATGATCGTGGTCAATTGACGCTCTTACGCGAGTGGTATGTCCTTATTGAATAGGAAGTGTTGGCGCCGGTCCAATTTTAAACATGTGCGTGCAATTTGCGCACTACCGTTGCTGCTCTTGAATCACCCCTTGGTCAACCCACTGGGCACGAGTCACGGCGCCGAGAAGAGAAAAAAAATAATCACCGATCAATTTTTCATCTCGCCAAGCCTCCGTTGATAGGCAGACTACCGTCACCCAGCGCTGTATGATTGGGTGAAAACTGTGATTACTGGAGACTCAAGATGGATAAATATGACGAAGCAATCGAGTTCTTAAAGGCGGTTGAGCCGGGGAGCTACTACGACGAGTGCGCTTCACTAATTGAAGAGCTGTTAGCCCGCGTTCACGAGCTTGAAAAACCACCAAAGGGAGAAGAGCTTCATAAAGCTTTTCAAGGCCGCCAAGGTGGTTGGTCTCATTTAGACAAGTAGGTAGTCGCCTAGTCTCGCACCTTTATGGGGCACCTGCTAAGCTAAGGGTACCAACGTCGAAACTAGAAGTTTGGAGTGCCTGCAAGCATGTGGATGACCTATCAACCCAACTGATTGGCGACGATGCCTACGATCGCCCAGTAGGTCTAAGTTGGGATTGAATGATTAGCAGCCATTACAAACCCCTATCAAATCCCATCTAATATTCAGGGTGATGACCTAAATCCTTCAAGCGTTTTTAGACCACTTATGTACACCAAACTCGAGGCTGGCGTTTCGGCCTTCTGTATCCCCTCTCGCACACCTCGTGTCCTAAGGCCGTATTCGGTTACGACGTATCGCGTACTAGTTAGATCACCGCTGGGACGGCTCGCCAAATGTGAGGTCAAACAAAGAACCTTGCCCGAGCATGACTGGTTAATTGAGCTTGGGAAAGCGCTTGATCGTGTTGCACTATTTCCTGACTTCATCGCCGCACAAGATAAACGTAAGTTTGAATATGAGTTCAATATCAGTTGGGTGGACGACAATATCTTTGATGAGTCTCTTTGGGGCTGCCGAGACTGGTTACAGTCATCAGTGATGGATACTGTGTCATCTTTAAATGGCGCAACGTATTCAGAGGACTTTCGGCCGCAACTCGAGGCAGAAATCGCAGCCTATCTTTCTGATTCTTTGGCTTGCTTAAAACGTGATCTTGATCCAATAAGTGTCTCGCTCTCCTCAGCCTCCGAGGGATTCAAATGCGCACTCTATAACTATTTTCAGTGCGACAACCCTCAAATCACACTAGCGCGACAGCAAGCAATACAGAGCTTTCCTTTTTTAGCGGCCAGAATCCTGCTAAAAGGTTATGAAGATGTTAGACAAGTGATTGACGCAAGATCTGCCCTCGCCCCCGTGCTCGCGAAGCGTTTCAAGATATCGGTTACGCATTTAAGGCGTCTGTGTAAATTTCCTTTCAGTCAGACCGATGATCGCGTTGGTAAGCATCTCAACAGCCCTGAAACCTTATGGCCGTTATTTTCAAATGTTCCACCGGATAAAGTCCCTGACGATCCCGAGCAATGGGCGGCCTTTAATTCGTTGGTTAGGCGTATTTATGATTTGACTAAACTACCAATCAACCTACCTTTGAATCGCAGCATCTTAGACCAGTGCTTAACGAACCCCAAGTCTCATCAGCTTTTTACCGGCGAGCATTGGCGAGATACTCGGCTCGAATTGGAATCTATCTTGGAAGCCTGGGCGCAAATCTCAAGATACCTTTTACGCGGCAAGCATTCATACATAGAAGCTGACTTACGCGCCACGAGTCTGCAAATAGCGTTAATTGAAAAGCTAGGCATCACACATCTCGCTAAACTAGCTTCGCGATGGGATCAATGCTACCAACACGCCGAAAGAGTATGTGATGTCTCAACACCGAGGGGACACAGCGGAAGATGGCCGACCATATTAAAAGTGCCTCTGCGTTTGGGTTCATTAATGGTCGTACCAATGGCTAGCGCAACGGCTCTTCAAGCTGAGGGAAAAAGAATGACCAACTGCGTCTCATCCTATTCCTACGGGTGCCAGCGTGGTACCTGTCAGATCTGGTCCTTACGAGATGAAGCGGGAACGTCGATTGCTAACTTGCGTACTTACGTTGTCGATTCGGATAACGGCGTCAAAACAATCGTGATCACAGAATTAAAAGCGCCAGAAAATAAGAAACCATCACCAGATGCTATTCAAAGCAGTGAGTTATTGCTTGAAGCGATCAAAGCGCATCCTGAAGAGTTCAAGCAATACCTAGCATGGCAAACGAAAATTGCTGCGATTTCAATTTCAGCAATTACCGAAGCTCATTACGTACGCCCGACATTGGTGGCAATGAAACAAGTACTGGCGGGTAAATATAATTTAACGGACTTGTTCACCGAGATGCTTGGTGAAGGTGAAGATTTAAAGCGCCTTGTTGTTGAAGGCTAGGCTGGTTGGCATGCGTTGAGACACGGCGAAGCCTTTACCCAGCGCCCAACCGCTTGACTTAACTTTAGACTAAATTCACGTGCAGCCACTTCAAACCCGTCATTGATATCGACCAATTACGCCGCTAATTAGGCAATGCCTCGCCGCGGTTCTTCACCTTCAAACTCAAGTAGCGAACGAACACCCATATTCGGATTGAGATACGGCCAGCTACTGAAATCAGACTTGATGACAAAATAAAGCAAGACAATATAGCGATCGTTCTGTAAAAGGCTTCCGCTGATGTTTTGAGTTCGGACGACATGTTGGGCACTGGTCCCATCAGCCACACGACTGCGAGAGCGATGACTAGCCCAGCGCCCGCCGACCAATATTTCATAGCCCTTGATGAGCCGTGCTCCCATATGACTATCGCGACTGCAAGTGGATAGGTAACAACAGAATAAATCCCCACATCGCCCAAATAATAAGGATGCGCTCCAGCAAGAGACCCGTCAGAGTAAAAAGCAAAGACAACGGCCATTGAAAGAAACGTTGTGACTGCCGCTAGCAAAAGTTTCTTACCCATTATTATTGTCAGATCCTCAAGCCATCCAAAATTCTGTGACTATCAAAATTTAAATTCTAAACCTAGGCTCACCCAGTAGTTGCTTCAATTCAGGCGAGGCGGATTCGTACATTTGTTGATTGTGCCGCATATCCTTTTTATATACGTCATCGTCAATAATGCAGCTACGGGATATTATGTTGATTTTGTAAGGTGCTAACTTTTCCCGCAGTTCGTCAAGGTCTTTCGTGTAGAACAACCCGTGCAGATACCACTTTAGTCCAGCATCATCCTCAATAATCATTTTGGGCGAGCTTATGAGGGAGCTGATCGTAATTGCGGCAACCACCGCCCCCACTAGCACCGAAAATAAAACACGTTTAATGCTCATCAGCTTAAAAGTCAGCATTGAAGTTCTTGAGCGAATGAAGCACCACAGGTCTATTTTTGTGAATCCCACGTTCTCTGTACGGAGCCACCAGAGCAAACAAGCTGAAGCGACTAGCGGCCCAGCCCAAACCTGTACAAATCCAGTCGTGAATACATTCAGAAGCGCGATAACGCCAACATACGCGCCGAAGGTGGCCGTGAGCCGCCAGAACCTATCGGACTGACTTTCAGCAATGGTCGCACTTTCAACAAATGGCACCAGCGCCGGCAATACCTCACCGCGCTCAGTAATAATCTCTTCAATCGCCTGCAACGCGTGTGGATTCAAGTCTGGGCTGTTTGCGCGTCTGGCAAGCAGGTAAGCTGACTCGGTATTCTTAAATCGTTCTTTGAAATAGGTGACGTTCATGTACTGCTCCGAGCTAGGCAATTTCATGTAGCCGCCCCAACCCCAGCATTTTAATCTTGGCATACTTAATGCGATTCTTGTCTCTTGAAACCTTTGTTATTTAATATCCAAAGCTGCTGCAAGTCACGCTATTTCCGGATCCAGTACAAGTAGTCGTGCCGAACCCACCCAGTGGTTTAAACGCTGGAATAGAAGGCATCATGGTCAATTCGTCCCAAGCAATGGCTTGTTTCCAGTCCATATCAAACTCATTCCAAATCTTTTTCATCACGGTATTAAAATAGCCAATTGTGATTGCCCCGCTTAATAATTGTTCATAAAGGGGATGTACCTTGCGATTTAAGTTGTTTCTCGGATGAAAGTAGGGCGTGCCGGATAGTAATGCGGCGAATTTGTTATCACAATCCACGTCTGACATTATGTAGATTGCCAAGGGCTTGTACTGCGTTGCCGTAACCCTTGCTGGCGAACTGAGAAACTCATATAGCTGCGCCGGCGAAAGCAAGTTAAGTTGTTCAGGAGTTGGCATGATTTCCCTTCTGACCAACTTAGTTTCAGGTTGAGCTTCGAGTCGTGCATAGCACCGATTCCCCGTCTCCAAAATTGCTTTGACCGGATTTTCACGAGGCGCACGAGCTGTCGGTTGTGGTGGTGGAGGCTGCGTCGCACTACCCAGCGCCAAGAGTACAAAGACTCCAATACCCAGCACTTTGATCAGATGAGTCAACACTTGTATCTCCAACTTCATTTTCACTAAACGAAGAGACGCAACAATAAAAAAGCAGATTGATTAATTCCTACTATTGTAGGAAGACTTAATAGTACGCTGCCTTGAAAATTCCTCCAATAAGGGGAATTGATGGATGTTGCTGTTGCCTTTGGCAAAGTGATCCGTGAGCTAAGAATTGGTGTGGGGTTAACTCAAGAGCAACTTGGCTTCGAGGCTGACCTGCGGAGGACGTTCGTGAGCTTGTTGGAGCTTGGACCACAGCAGCCCAGCCTAATGACAATCTTTAAGCTCGCGCCCCCGCTTTGTGCGACACCCTCGGAAATCATCAACAGGGTTGAGACGCTTGTCTCAACGGATGAGGCACCGACTCAAAAGAAACCAACCCGCGCTAGCGCCAAGAAGAATGGCAAGCAAGTCCATCGGGTCAAAAGTGCCCAGAAGTAGACTGCCTCGCAAAACTTCTAGAACCACCATCAAGGCGACCCCTTTAAGGCAATAGACCGGCCGAGTCACCGCTGAATTGGCACGGCACACCACCCTTACCATCGGTCAAGCGAAACTGTTGACTAAGCGCAGTAATTAGCCTTCAAGCCGCCAACTGCCCGCCAGTATTGTGGCCTAGAATAGATAGAGTGCATAATTTGGACGGGAGAACAACTATGTCACACACTATCCGATTTGCGGGCATAGTCGGCTTCATCCTTTTAGCCCTCGGATGTGCCACGACAGATTATCAGGCCTATGAGGGCAAGAACAATCTGTACGAAGGTCAAGGCGGCACCAAGGTAGTGGTTGATGGAATTGATTTTTGGGCTAATGGATCGCCGCCACGCAAGTACACGATCATTGGCATGGTCGTCAGTGAAGTTGGTGGTGGTTGGGGCGACGAAGCGATCATCCGATCTTCTGTCGCTGGCGAAGTAAAAAAACAGGGCGGTGATGCCGCCATTCAGGTAAACAACAACAGCTCATTTGCTGGAATGGTGAATACAGCTCCTGGCGTATTCTTTGCGGCAAATGTCAAAAGTATGAAGTTTGCGATTATCCGCTACGTAAACGCACCGTAGTTTATTTATCATTGCGATGCTTGACTGCGTTTCAATTGATCTCTGATTCGACTTAAGAGATTTTGATCAAACGGTGCAGACTCGGTTTTAAAACCAATGACATTTAGATGCTCTCGAGATTTGATCAATCGTTTGATCGAAGTCTCAAGTTCCAAGCATTTGGCACCATGCATTTGTATCAATTCAATCCGCTTGATTTTTGCGCCAATCTTGCCCGATTCAATCAAGTGATCGCTATGACGACGTTGATAGTTATTTGTCACGCCGAAACCAAGAAATAGTTTTTCTTGAAACTGAATTTCATACACATAAAAATAACCAGTTTTATTGATTTTGAATGGGGCCTGCCAAGGATTTTTTCCAAGCTTTAGATGCGACATTTGACAAAATGTTTTATCCTTTCCGTTGGTTACTTCAAACAGCAACGCACCAGATGAACTTCGCCTTGTGAAGCCAGTGACATTAATCCCCATTAAATTGGCGTACTGGCCTGCCTTAGCAATTTGTTCTTCTTTACTCGATCTCGGTTTGAATCCACGCTTGATGGCATCTAGTTGCATATGAACAGATCGCCCGCTTGGCGTTATAACTTCAACAATTTTTCGATTACCTTGCCATTTAAATTGGCCTGTAATCTTCAAATCATTTTTTGTTGCAACAACCTCGGCGGCTTTGATTCGAGCTTCAAGAGTTAATTTTCCAAAGGGGTTTTTCCCGTCCTGCAGGTTGCGCAAGGTGGCATACTTCGTTCTGCCATCAGGATGCTGCACTTCAAAATACCTTGCATTGCTTCGTCGTTCTTCCCTGCCGGTGGCTTTCAGTCCGAGAGATAGAGCAGAAGACTTGGCCTTGGCCAATTGCTCAACAACCGAGACTAGAGTCCAAGGATTTGTGCCAGACTCAAGATGACTAAGTCTTGACCAGCGATACTCATTCGTTTTTGGATTATGAACTTCAAACTGTCTTTTTAAATTTAATTCTTTCCTGTGTTGACCAGTTGCAGTGATTCCCAATTTACTCGCTGCCAATTTAGCTCTTTCTACCAACTGGTCGATTGAATCCTTTTTTGACATTGCAACCACCCTATTTAAAATTGCATCGCAACTCGGGGGCGCCGTATCTGCGACAGTGACTCTTACCCGACGAAACGTTTCAAAAACAACCAAGCCAGCCCCGCTCCCGCCGCTGTGGCAAACACGTCGAGTGGATCATAAGTACCCGCAAACCACGTTCCTTGACCCACTTCTAGGCCGATCATCAGAACAAAGCCAAGTGTTAGATACAGCGTGCGAACCTTTGGGCTGTCTCGCCTACATGCAATCAAGAGGAAGCTTGTAAAGCCAAACGCCCATAACGCATCAGGTGCGTTGTAGACCAACCAGTCGAACCTAGAATCAAGCTTTAGTGGTGGCAAATACCAAACCAACTTGAGCAGCGACGGCAGATTGACTCTGAATATGCAGTAGATCAGCACCGCAATGCTCAGCGGCAACAACACAAAGCCGCCATATAGGCGCAATATTGTCTTTACTGGGAGCTTGGTCTTGGTGGGCATAGATGCATCGTAGGTTGTGCATGGATCCCGCGTCAACTTTGCGGATATAGTCTGATCAACTCAGTGAGATTAATCATGCAACTCTACTACCTTCCCGGACGCGGTGGGCGCCTTGAAACGGGGCTGGGCGAAGCTCTGGCTGCCCGAGGCTTGGCTGTATCAGGTCGTGAGACAGTGGGTGACTTTGCACGTCTAAGCTTTCAAGAGCAGATTGAGTTAGTCGCGCAAGATCTGAAGTCTAACTTCTGGTACGAGGACTCGAGGGTCATTGCTAACTCGTACGGCGCCTACTTGTTCCTGCACGCCCAGACCTTGCTGCCACCCTTCGTAGGCAAGGTGCTTTTGCTGTCACCCATCGTCGGTGAGTTTTCAAGCGGTGAGACAGCAACGCACTTTGTGCCGCCTAGATCACGTCAGTTGATGAAGCTGGCTCAAGAAGGTAAGTACCCAATAGCGAAGCGCTGTGAGATCCACGTTGGCGAACTAGACTGGCAAAGCAATCCTGGCAACGTGACGGCATTAGCCAAACTGACGGACTGGGACGCGATTGTCGTCAAAGGCGCGGGGCATATGCTGCCTAAAGAGTATGTGGGGGCGGTGTTGGAGGGGTGGTTTACTAAATGACTCGGCTGCGACCACCGCGGTTGATGTCCACAAGCAAGTAATTTACTCATCAGTCACATCGGCAAAAAAATCGTTGAACGACGTTCCCCAATTTTTCCTACACCCATGCTTACGTGCAAAAAATCAACAAAAAAAAGTCCTTGGTGGCGGTTAGACGGCACCGCTGGCGCTGAAATGCCAGGGCCTAACGAAATTATCATCCATCCCCAACATGCTGTTTTTTAGAAAGCTTTATTGCGTGTGTAAACAGATAAATCACAAATCAAATACTGACTCAACGGCATTGTTTGCGGCTGCCGGACTGAACCTAGATGATTTTTCGCGGGTACGGCGTTGAAACAGACTATTTGGTTTTCATTTTCGCTATGCAAACACATGAGTAACGAGTATTTGTTTTTCTCTGACCTAAATAATGGTTTAGAGAGAGACTCGTCACCATGATGTTGAACAAACTTCCGGCAAATACGCCCCTACCCACAATCCTAGAGTTTTTTGATTTATTGCCCAGATTTAACGAGCGCAACCGATGTTTGTATGCCCTCCGTCAGGCGCTGAGGCTCAAAGATATAGTTGCCCTAAAGCTATTAGATGTAGCAACTCAACAAGGGAGGATCCGAGATTTCTTTATTTCTCCCATAGACGGTATGCGCTTTGAATTTGATGCTGATGTGAAGCGGGAAATCAAGCGATATCTCAAATATTGGCTTTTGGAATCAGTCCCAGCGTTCCTCAGTCGCAGCGGTACCATCAACACCAACATTTCCTTGTTTGATACTCAAAAACGAGCTTCTGGTTTCAGTCCCAACACATTAGCCCAGCACTTCTCCCATCAAGATAAATTGATTCGCCGGCATTTCGCTCCAATTTCATGAAAAAAAAAGCCAGTAGCTGGTTATGTCAAAAAAAAAAGTCCCGCATAAGATGGGGATATTAGGCCGCTGGCTAGGCCTGAACCTACACACAACCGGATGAGCCAAACCCCTCCTCTACAGAATCAGCAGTAGGCAGTCTGGCGAGGCTCTGGTTAAGCTCGCCTGATTACGGAAACCCGTTATAGGGGCGTCATCCGTGGGAAGCCACTCTTGCGGGAGGAGGGAACTAAAGGGAGGCATCTGAGGACTATCTTCTCCGATTAGCAATCGGGACAGCTTCGCCGCCCCTCTTATCGGCCTTCGTTCGTCTGCTCGGGACAAGCCCTCGCACGAACTCAGCCGCTATCTTTTTACTACCACTGATTAGGAGGTCATATTATTTTCAGGTGATCAATAATTTAGATATATATCTATTGCTGTGTGACTTTTTAACTCTTGTTAGGGATAAGGGAGCCAAGCACACAACTTCAGGAGAATAGATAAAATGATACAAATTACAGTTGATCCACGGGTATTAGCAGCCCTAAAACAAGACTTCCCAAAGCCAGCCAATAGCGCACAAAAAGCCTTAGACAAATATGTGCGAACGCTAGAGACCATGTTGATTGCGTCTTTATCTCGTTGGCAGCCAAGGTACCCACTGCTGCGGAATCTGTTCTGCTTGTCATTACATAAGCTTGCCAATAAAGGCGGTCAAATTGGCAGTAAAAATGGTGAAATTGGCAAACGTCGGGTTCGCGTACATGCTTGGCTGCGAAATCATGGTTTGAGCTTGGTTACCGTCTACGAAAAGGGATATAGTTTTAACGAGATCATGTCCGAAGTTCAGTTCACAGATCTGGTTTCTTTAAAGTGTTACGCACCAGAACTCACTGAAGATCAGATCGCCAATGATGGTCTGGACAAAAATCTATGGGGCAGGAACGCCAAGACAAACGCTGAGATTTTTAACGAGAATTTTCCTGATTACGAGGCATTAGCCGCCGAGGGTAAAGCACATGAGCTATTTGACACCACTGATATTGATGTTGAATCCCTAGTAAATTACATAACTTGGCGGGAAGGAAAAAGACCGATAAAAACAAACGATTCAAAAAATTATCTCCCCGATCATCAACTGAGTGCGGCACGGAAGATTTTGGCTGTCGCGCAACACACCGGCGGGAAATATCCGCAACGGAAGAAACCCAGTAACTTTGGCAGGATGTACTACAGCGGCACCAGCGTACAAAATGTCAATAAGAAGTTGCGAGCAGCAATGTTGGGTAACTCTTGGGAATACGATATCCGTTCGTGTGCTATTGCTTTCAAAATGGGATCTGCGGCTGAATGGGTTCAAAAGAACCAGCCAACCTCAACAGTAGACCGTGAGTTCTTTTACTCGGTATGGTATCTGGACGACAAAGCTGATTTTTTTGGCAGCGTTCAGACTGCGGTTTTTGGAGATGACTGCGATCTCACCGAACAAAAACAACTTGATCTGCTCAAAGAGGCGTTCACTTCTTTAAGTTTTGGAGCAAGGAAAAACGCAAAGAATTGGTACAGTGAAAACGGAAAAGAGGAGAAGCCGGCACTTGTAGGTATTTTTAGCGACGAGGACGAACTTGAACGATTCATTGCCGATCCATATGTCAGCGGCTTTATTAAAGAACAACAGAACCTAGACAAGTATTTGTTTGACAGCGTCAAGGCAGATTCACCAGAGCTTATGGCCTTGCCATACTTACGCACGAAAAGTCGCGTTACCGGCAAATTAAAAGCCACAGATGTCAGCGAACCAAAATTAGGGCGTGTCACCAAGTCTAAAGTGGTGTCCTACCGGTTTCAGCACGGCGAAACCACTGTGATGAATATCGTGCGTGCCTATCTGCCGATAACGCACCAACCGCCACTGGCCAACATTCACGACGCCATTGTTCTTAGAAACCGCTTATCGCCTGACGAGAAAGCTGAAATTGAACGCTGTATGCGAGACCAGACAGGTAACCCTTACTGGCGACTCGGCGAAAACGAGGTAAAGCGTTGGGTGTCTGACAATGATCCGAGCGAAGTGCTTTAACTCGGAGAACACTGTTAAGGTCAAAGACGAGAGTTGCCAGTTTTGGGCATTTTCTGAAACGGTATGATTGGTGAGCTGAAATTTCAAAAGGGAATTAACGACATGGCCAACACATACATCATTCAAAGAACACGGGTTGTGCGAATACACGAGTGGTTGCGAACTCGTGCGGATAACAAAAGTGACGCCCTGTCCTTGATTGAAGCAAATGAGTATGAAACTGATGATTCGCAAGAACAGGACGAATTAGAAGCCGGTGAGGCGTCGGAAGGGACGACCATTGTTGATATCGAAGAAATTAAAGATGACTATTGAAAAGATCAAAGACAGCATCTAAGAAATTCTTTTACTTCAACAGGTATCTCGGCGCAGAGTCGGCGATGTAGGCATGCTGCTGGGGATTGAGTAGCTTCTGTCCTTTTGAAAGGACAATAACCGTGTGCGAATTGCGATGGGACGGTTGAAACAACCATTTCACACAACACTTATGCCGCGGTCAATCGAAGCTCCGTGCGATCTCCACAGAATAAGCAATTAGGATAACAACCCAATGGCGCCACTTGTCGGGAAGCTGCGAGTTAATTTGGGTAAGTGCGAACGCGAACTAGTCATTGCCGCTGAAGGCGCTCAGAACATCATCAAACCGGACAGCGATCAAACCTTCGATACACCACGGCTAAAAAATCAGCGCAGACTTAACGGGCACTCATACGTGTTGGTAATTTCAGATAAACGGTGAAATTTGTAATGAGTGATAACCCATCATCTTTTGATTCGGCTAGCCAAATTCGAGACCAGTTTTGTGGGGACGATCGTGGGTTAGTCTTGAGCGCATATCCGTACAAAATCCGTACGCACAACAATCGCAATGAATCTATATCTTCAAGTTATTGATTTTATTGTTATTTTTGGTGGGCGGTACAAGTTTCGAACTTGTGACCCCTGCCGTGTGAAGGTAGACATAGCTTGCAACGTGAGTACAAGCATACCGCAAAATGCTGACAAAGATCATTGGAGCCAGATCGGGCCACCTTTTAAACGGGTGACTTTTTCCACTGACTCAAACCGGATTAAGTACGGGGCACCGCAAACATTGTGGGGTCGCGTTCAATCATCCGGTCAACGATAACGAACGCTGCACCGTCTACCACTACCCCTTTGTCCGAGGCATCGTTCAGGACCTGCTTAAATCTGGCAGGTGACAGGGCTTGCGTGTGGAGCGTCACATACAAGCCGCTTAAGGTGTCGAGCAATGCTGCGACTTTCGCACGCGCACGACGCCTCGCGGGGATAGTTACTAACCAACTAATACGACTGAAAACGAAAAGTGCGGCGAGAATCCCTGACGCCCAGAGATTTTCTTTATAAAGGCTGTAGATAGCCAGTGCGGGAAAAAGTAACCAATTGACCACGAACCCCAGCATGGACAACCCTGTCGAATAAAGCATGTATTTCAATTCATTGCCCCGGGCAAGTGGTGCAGCAAACCGTTTCGCTTGTGGTGCCACTTGATCGACTGCGGTCGATATGAAAGCGTGCAATTCTTGGTAGACGATGGCGTCAAGCAGTACATAGTCGAACTGTGGATTTTGAATATCAGGTTCGTTGAGGTATTCAGCGGCTACCCTTAACAGTTCAGACTTATATATGTCGGAGTCTTTGCCGCTGTTATTGACATCTAGGTAACTAGGGATTGAGTGGTGGTGCCAGAATGAATGTAATTTGCGTGGGTTCGGTCCACAAGCATCGGAATGCAACGCGTACAGAAGTTCAGAACCTGCTTGCCAAATTCGGTGAGCTGCGCGGGCGTAGCGGTTCGACTCCCACCCCTGCTCGGTTGCGCGGTGTTGAACCGTCGAGCACGCGGCATCGCAGAATGATTCAAGGTAGAAAAAAGCGTTCTCATCAAGGACGTCACGGTGCCGTTCTTTGATTTTCTCGTTGATACCCTTGAACGCGCTAAATTCCATTTTTGCGTCTCCTATGCTGCTATTGTCGCATTTTCATTGCCTCATTCATTGATTGTGGGTTGTGTGGAAGCCATACGCTGCGGTTCTCGGCTAGGCGCATGTACTTGGATGCGCTGTTTTTTGCTGTGTTTAATTCAGCATCTGAAAAGCAACATGGTGTGTTGCATTTGACAAACGCCTCGGCGCACTTCCTCCCGAACTCGCCGTGAGGTGTTTTGTGGAAGCCATACGCTACGGTTCTCGGCTAGGCGCATGTACTTGGATGCGCTGTCGATAGCCCTTTTAATATCCCGATCAGTGATCGGTTTTTGCTGTGTTTAATTCAGCATCTGAAAAGCAACATGGTGTGTTGCATTTGACAAACGCCTCGGCGCACTTCCTCCCGAACTCGCCGTGCTTCGTTGTGGCCTCATGCGCCTCTGGGTCTTCGCGCATAGTTTTCTTGGCGCGTTTGACAGACTTCTCACTGACGCCCATCAACTCAGCCGCCTGTGAAATCGACATTTGGTTGGATGGGTCATTTGGCCCTTCCACTTTTTGCTTATGCTGATTAGTGCCGTCTTCACTTTCTCACCTCGTTTCGCGGCCTCATGCGCCTCTGGGTCTTCGCGCATAGTTTTCTTGGCGCGTTCAACACTCGCCGTGCTAACGCCCATCAACTCGGCCGCTTGCGCAACAGATATTTGGTTGGAACCGTCATTTGATGGTTCCACTTTTTGCTTATGCTGATTACTGCCGTGTTTCATCGTTGCCATTTCAGCGGCGATGGCTGCGCGTTGCTTGGTGGTCATCTCAATCAAGTGTTTAGGCGTCATCCCAATCAAGTGTTTAGGGGTCAGTTGGCGGCGGTATAACTTCAGTCAGTCTTGGTGAATGGTTCCCCGTTCGGGAACCTCACCCCTCACCCAGTGAATCCTTAAACTTTCTGACTATTTTGTGTTTGCCATTCTGAACGTCATACTGATAGCGTTCAGTGCGCACTACGCCTGACAAAAACGGTTTGTCCGTGATGCACGGCCCGCATGGTTTTGCCATGTTGAAAAAATCTATTGGCTGTAAATCTTTATGTCCATGTTTCGCGCACATCGTCGGTTCTCCAGAGATTCAATCGTGTGCCGCACCGTCAAGATACTGGCTACTAGCCGTTCCACGGCCTTGTTCTTGCAACTGCGCGTTATTCGTCAGTTGATCTCCCGCTTGCATCTGGTTCTCAGGCTGGGGGCGTTGCTGTTGCATGGCCGCCTGATACTGTTGACTCACGTGCGCGTGCGCTTGCTGCGGGTCTACACCTTGACTCAAGAGGTGCTGATATAAATTCTGCGCCTGTTGCTCTAGTGATTGTGGCTGTGCCTGTCTTGGTGCAGATAAAGCCTGTGCGTACATTGCTTGCAAATTCATTTTTGTACCTTCCTTGATTTCTTCAGTTTGATAATTGGTCGTCCATGTAAGCCGGTGGGTTCAGCGGGGGTTTCTGGCACGGCCGTGACTGGTTCCAGTGGTGGCTCCACGTCTGTAAATTCCGGCGCACAGGCACTTGCGCGTGCGATAACCTCTTGCGCCTGTGCCATGGCCGTGGCCCGTGGCAGAGCCGCGTGCTTGGGCTGTGCGGCCAGCGCGGCCGCATAGGCGGCTTGTAGTTGCGTGTCGCTCATGTCGGCAACCCTTCCGACTTCGCGTATTCACTCGCAACGTGCTGGTCGTAAACTTGAGAAAGCGTCTCACCTAAATCTGTGCGAATTGCGTGCGACTCTCCACTTTCTTCAGCGGCACGGCTCCTGAAAACGTCGCCCGCATCAGAGCCGGCTAAAGCGTCTGCTATTGGTGCCATACGGTCTGAAGCGTTCTTGAATCCGCTGACCGCTTTCGTTTCGTCAATACTAGCGATTATCGAAGCGCGAACATCTAAATTGTGGGCGTTACTGCCTACCTTGGACGGGTCAGCCGTGGTGTTATCTTGCTCTGACGTATAGCGACCGAGGGCTTTATCTTGCTCATTCTCGCGCCGCGTTTTTTCATTGAAGTGGCTTTCAACATCGCCCACGATTTCACGTTCCGAGAAAATACCGGCCATCTGATAAACCTCGCCTAAGCGGTGCCGCATATCCGGCCGGTCCTGCATCAGGTTCTGCAAAAACGCGCGGCCCCGTGCTTGACCACTATTACTCTGATTGACAGCATGGTGCAATTGCGCGATACGCTCGGGCGGAACATCAGTACCAAACACGTTGTGGGCGAACTTCTGCACGTCAGCGTGACTGAGTTCACCGCCGGTTGATAGGTTGTGCGCGGTCTTTAAAATCTGCTGCAAACCGAACGCTGACACACCGTAGTTTTGATATGCGATCTGGTCGAGTTGATCTTTCGGAATTTGACGCAAGTATTCAGCGTCCTGCCAATCGGCTTTTGATAATCGTGTAGCCATGGTTTTAATGCTCCAGTCGGATTTTGACGCCAAGCGTTGATAGACGCTCGCGGTATTCGGTGGGCAAGCGGCGCAGTAAGGGCGCAACAAACAACTGCAATTTGGTGGACCAACTTGGTGAACCATTTTTCTCGCTAAATAAAATTGGCAGTTCACAATTGTGGTCAAGCTGAATGGTGTGGTCGCTCGGCAAACCGGCTTGTTCCAGTGCCTGAGATAAGCCAAGCAGTTCAGCGGTGGCTTGAACGTATGCGTCACGCGCCTCTAGATAATTCTGCGAGGCCACGGCGGCGTGGTGGCGGGCGATGCTGATGATGTGCACACGATGCGCACTGTTGATGTAAGAACGCGTCTGTTCCAGTTCGCTTACGCGTGCTTGCAAACCCTCAACGGTTAATTTAAGGGTGCTGTCATCGGGTGCGGCCGTGACTTCAGGCATCTGTTGCAGCACGCTGTCATCCAGTTCGCCTAACGCGCGGCGGGCAAGTAATGATGAGGCTGTGCGTCTTGCTTGGATAAAATCATAAGAGCCGCTTGTGCGCGTTGCCCTGATTACATCCCTTGTGCGGGAGATTTCAGCGGACGTGTCGCTGTGCATCTGTTGCAAGTGTCGGGCACGTTCGATTAAGTCGGGCAACGGGCGGGCTTTGGTGACGTCGCCGTGTTCGTGCAAGTTAATGGTGGGTGTTTCGTTCATGGGGAGGGGTCCTGTTAGTTTTATAAAAAAAAAATGTGGGTGAATTGAGTGGCTTGGTTGTTAATGACGGTCTGAAGTGTTACGAGCCGTCGGTGAAATGGCTCTCGGGGTTGATGGTGATTTCTAGCACCGCCGCGGAGCGCATCGGTTCTTGCATTAAGTCTTGGCGGTTGGTGTGTTCGAGCAAGGCGTCGGCGGCTTTTTCGAGGCTCTGGGTCTGAAAGAGCGTGCGGTAGTAAACGTCGCGGTCTCTGTTGCGGCGAGTCGGGTCAAGTATTAGTTTTGAAAAAGCCATTTTTGAGTTCCAAATTTAAAAAAACTGGGGCCAAACATCCCCCACGGGTGGCAGCAGCCCCCCACCGGGTCGACATACCCCTCCCTACCCAGAAAAAACTCACTTATGGATATTGTTTTCTGGGGGATTTTCGTTTTGCGACCCGCGCCAAGCCTTAACTTCAGACCGTCAACCCTTTCTATTGCTTGCTGTCCTACCGACCGACCCCCTCCGGCGACCGTAGGCCGTCGAATGAGGCACGTTTGACTGGGGGGTGTTGTGAGGGGGGCAACCGGTCTGGGCCGTTTAGTGGCAACCGATGGGCGGCGATGAATGGTTTTGAGTTGACAGTCGGATTTAGAATCCGACTGTCTGCGGGCTGATAGCGTTGCTTGGCGCGCCTCTTGGCCGTGATGGTGTGCTGACCTAGCCATGAACTTGCCATTGGCGGGGGAAATCTGGCCGCTTCCTGACTGAGGTTGTGTTCTCATCGCGATGCTAACCATGCCTGATAGGTCGCGTTTAATCCGCGGTGCGCCCAGTGGGCTGTCCGTTCGCCCTCAAAGAACGGCGCATCGACTGGTAGCCAACCTTCAGGCAGTCGTTGCTTGAAGTTGGGCAGGCTTACCAACAATACATCCCTCTCAACGCGATGTAGCGACGGATAGAGCGTTCCTGTTGGGTTCAGGCCATACTGACCTAGCCATTCGTTCAACAAGTGCCTAGGCGGGCTTTTGCCTATTCGCGCAGCCACAAAGCAATCAACAATCCTATCCCCCGCGACTGCATCAAACGCGGCTTCTGTCGCAGCGATAGCTTCTTCAAGTTGTTTAAGTGTGGTGGCCATTTAAAACGACTCGATAGCGACGTTTGTAAGCACTTCAGGCAGTTCGACACCCGTAAGGCTTGCCGCGGTCATTACGCGCGTCTGTAAGGCTGTTAAACGGTCTGTAAGCGCACTGGTGAGGCTTACGTTGCCATGCTTCTCCAAAAGGCTTAACGCCATCTGGGCGTCTTCTAATGGCATCGCCCCAGAGGCAGCGGCTTGCACGATTGAGTCGGCCGTCTCGCTTAGTGTTTTACCTTCAGCGTCAATTTTGATACGAGTCTTTTGTGCAGGCGTCAGGTGCCTTAATAACAAGGCCGCAGCATTGGTATCGCCCTGCTTTGCTTTATCAAGCATGGCCGTGATTACAGCGGGGCCGGAGGTGGCTAACAGGCGGCTCACTTCCTGCATTTGCGAGGCCATGTATTCATGCAGGTCGGTCAGACTGTCATCCGGCACGGCCGCTTGAAAGGCGGCACTCGTGGCGTTCAAGAGTGCTTGCTCGGCCAGTGCCTCTTTGGCGGCGCGGTCACGATGGCGACGCTGCGCCAGTACGGTCGCAGGAACCTCGCCGTTTTTACGCGGGAATCCTCGCTTACGTTTGCCTACTTCTGACCGTATTTCCGTCGCGTTAACTGTCATTTTTAACCTTACGCCAACCTTACAAAAACCATTCCACTTAATTCCACTTTCCACATTATGAAATTATTAACACAAAATAATGTGTAAATGTGGACTACTTTGAATATCGCTTTTGTGGTGTTTTGGCCGGAATCAGGTCAGGCGTTTGGACGGGTACAAGAAATAAAACGCATTTATTTTTTAATACGCGAAAACATCATTTCAGGCAAACAAAACTTCAGGCAAACACCCCAAAGGGTTTGTCTGAAGGACAGTGTCAAGTTTGTTTGCCTCAAACCCGCGCCGTTATTGGGTTTACAGGCAAACAAAAAAACTTGTTTTTGTTTGCGTCAAATATTTGCCTTAAACCCAATAGCCATGAGGGTTTCCAGACAGACAGACGACTTTCAAAAAAATGACGCAAACAGAAGCGTGTTTGCTTCTTTTTTTTGCCTCAAACCTAATACCCATGCGGGTTTCGAGGCAAACACTCTGAAAATGACGCAAACAGAATATTTTTTCACTCTGTTTGCGTCATTTGCGTTAGGTCGCCCCACTCATCTGCCGGTGGTTTTTCAACCAGAGACAGCAAAAAAGTGTTCGCTTTCTTGCCCTGCTTTTTCTCTAACTTCCCTTCCAATACTTTGCGTGCAATGAACTCCCCGTACAAATTGTGAGGGTACTTAATCACATCGCCTAGGTAGCCTTTGAGTTGGTTTAGATACATATCGCCGTTGCGCTGCAAAAGCTCTTTGGTCTTTTCCCATGCCGCATCAACTTTGCGCTCCTCCTGAGTGCGCCGAGGCTTCGCCTTTGTTACCGCCCCCACAGCACCCGCGTCGCCCGCATAAACCACCACGGCAGACGTAATCGGGTCGAGGTCCTTATCCATGCCTAAATGCACATCTTGCAGACTGAACACCACTTCGGGCTGATCTTCGCGCCCGTCCTTCAGTTTCTCGATTCGCAACTTGCGCTCGGTCTTGTCCTCGTTGATAAGCACATCAAGCTGCACATCCAGTGCGCCCTTCTGGCCGCTCCACCCGCGAAGCCCTTTTGTCTCATCCTTACCGAAGTGCGCGATAGGCAACACCATTGCGCCCGTCTCATCGTGAATACGGCGGCACGCGGCTAAGGCAGGCCCCATGTCCTTTGAACCGGACTCATCCGACCCACTGGTCACTTGCGCCCATGTGTCGGGAATAACAAGCACATCCAGACCCGTCTCGACTTTGATCTGCTTAACGCGTTCAATGACAACACCCACATCGCCATCATCCAAAAAACTCGGTGCGGCTGTCAAAAAGTAAAACGGATACTCAGCCAGTTTTACACCATGATGAATTTCATACGCTTGTTTACGCAGGCGCATACCCCCTTTACCTTCGGCCACGACATACAAGACCGCACCGCGATGCGTCTTGTGACCTTGCCACGGCAGGCCGCGAGCAATGCACGCCGCCATGTCGAACGCGAGAAAAGACTTTCCTGCACCCGATGCGCCCACCACCATGCCGACTTCGCCATGGGGCAGATACTTTTTAATCCACCAGAAGTTAGGCGTCCCCTGCTCCAGAATGTCAGCGCGGCCAATAGGAAAACGCGTCATATCGGCGGGCTTGCTGAACTTCTTGCAGGCATCCCGCGTCATGCGGCTGATGTCGTCATACCGCGCCTGCCATCGTGGCGTATTGTCATACGATGCCCGCATGAAGCCCTGCATAACTTCAACCACGGCCTGCTCAGGCATCTTGTATGTGGTTATGTAACGCGCGGTGAGTTTAAGTATCGGGTCGTGGTACGACTCACCGTTTGCGATCTGAGCGATTAAATCCTCATCCGATACGTAATCCATCAAGCCATGAGATAAGTCGGCCTGTGCGGGCTTCTGGGCGGGCGCAGAGGTGCTGCCGGTGATACTTGCGTAGTCCAGTTGCAGGGCATCGCAGAGGTCGCGCAGACTGACCGTGGTGTTCGGCTCCCACACGTCGAGGCGGTGGCTGAAAGCCCCACCGTTCTTGGTGTTGCGACCTACCGGCAAGCGCACATAACGCACCGGATTGTTGCCGTTCTTATCGTTACCGATAATGCCTGCGACTCCGAGTGCTTTATGCAGGCGTGTTGCTACCTCCACATCGGTGACAGGCTCCGATAACTTGAAACCGATTTGATAGTTGTTCGGGCTTGTCTCGATGCGCCACGTGGGGGCCATGTAGCATTCTTTAATGTCATCAAGCACCACGCACATCAGGCGGCTGAACTTCGCTGTCTGCCGAGCAGGCGGGTCCCCCTTGAGTGCTGAGACACTGAAGTAAGTATTCAGAGTGGGCGTGTCGAGAATCCGCTTTGGCATGATTGCGTTGCCTGCCCAACCAACCCCCGCGTTGGGGTCGGCCGCAAAGGCGGTGGTCCAACAATACTCATCGGCTAGGTCGGTGAATATCGTGGAAAGGAATTGCGCGTTGGTGACGGGTGTCATTATTTCGCCCCCTGCTCAAAGCGTGCCGAGCGTGCAGCGGTCGCAGCGCGTTTAATGCGATCTAAGTGGCGTGCGTAGTACGTCTTGCTGAAATAATTTATCCCTTTTAAGTGCATCGTGTCTCGGGTTACGTCATAAATGAAATCCGCACAACTTGGCGTGTTGAAGTCGCAAGGGTTGCACTCAAACATCCAATGATCGCCATCACAACCGTCAGAATAAAACCACGTATTAAATCCACGGCATAGCGGGCAAATGTACGCGTTCTCGTTGTTCTCAAAAAAGAACCACATCGGGTCGCTCGATACTAGTTTTGCGTAGGTATGGGGTAGATCGCCACGGTTTGATAGGTTCGCATCGAACCGGTCAAACTTAGCGTCACTCGTCACGCACTTGGGCTTAATCTCCACCCACTGCGTATCGCCGTTCTTTAACGCGAGTTTGAAGTCGGGCAAGTACAGGTCGCCATAGCCCATATCAAAGCCCTCTGGTTCGTACTCCCACTCATACCCCATCGCATCGAAAAACTTTGCCCATCTGGCCTCTAAGCGGCTGCGAAATAGATACCCTTTGTACTGAGTATTGATCGGCTGCATGGACGTGCTTGTATTGACGTTCATGTTTATTCCCCCGACGCTTGGTTCAAGTTGGCTTTGACGTAATCCACGCGCGTGCTGAAAGCGACACTGGGCAATGCGGGCGCATCGCCTAAGATTTCCGCAAGTGCCTTGTCCACCCACCCATAGACACGACGTTGTGTGATGTCTACAAACTCCATATCGATGACAAGTTGCTCGACTTTATCTTTGGGCGTATTGGGGATAGATTCAACAAGGCTTTTCAGAATGTCACGCAACAGGTCGCAAGCCTCAGCCTGCAATAAAAGCATTTTGATATTTGGTTTCATTATTTTTTCTCCTGAATGATTCCACCGCGAAGTGCCGACGCTTTAACTTCAGACAGCAAGTCGTCATAACTGACGCCACTAGCCTCCACCCATGCATCCCCGTCGGTAATAGTCGTGCAGGTCCACAAACCGTCTGAAGTTTCGTAAGCGCAAAAAGTGGCGTTGCATTGCTCGACGTCATAAATCGGCGCGACCTCGCCCCGAGCACTTATGCGCCATGCAACCACTAAGGTGCTTTCAACAACCAACGTGCCGTCATCATTGACGAATATCGCAACGGCTTTGACAGGCAAGGCATTTGGCAAATACGTGAACGCCAGATCCTTTAGGTGGCTTAGGTAAACGAGGTCCGTGGAGCCATCAGCCAAATCCACAGTAGCGAGGTGTTGCTTGAATTTGTAACGTTTTGTGCGAACGATATGGTCGGTATTGATGTAATCGCCACTGTCGGTTTGAATAAATTTAGACATTTTTACTTCCTTTAAAAGTGATTAGCGCGACGAATATCGCGTTGAATTTGAAGCAGTGCGTGTTCAACACATGTAGGCGTGCTTGAGGCCGTGATGCGCCAATGGCCGTTTGCAATCTCGAAATGGCCGTTATTGAGCTTGACCAACTCGGCCCCGTATTCACGCGCGAGTTTTGCGATGAGTCGTGGATACTTGCTCATAGAATTTGACCTTCATAGGGTGGGTTTGCCCTCGCCACGGACAGATTGTTTGCAACATAATCGACCGCACTCTCGCCACGATCCCAAGCCAGTTCGGGTCTACAGCCGAGGATTTCAGTCAGCATGGACTCAATCAAATTTTCCAATTCAATCATTTGATCGGCTACGTCTTGGCCAAAACTCACTCCACCGTCAACGTCATCGTCGAATCGGTGCGGATACACGAAATCGAAGTTGGTGAATTGGTACATATCCACAGCGATTGTGTGGAGTTTCGCGAGTAGTAAAAGCGTCTTGATGTTGTTCATTACGGGTGTCCTGTTGGGTGTTGGGTAAGCCGCTGCAAAAATGGCGTCAAAAATATTTGGTGTTGTCATTGTGTAGTCCGTCCATGTGCCGCCAGCCAAAGTTTTTCTAGTGACGTGTGTGTGATGTTTGTCATAACTCCGCCGGTCAGCATCCTGACTTGATCTCCTGAACGATCAAGTTGAAAATCCAGATCGTTGTCGAGGTACAGATTGTTAAGGTCGCTAGTCATCTGTTTGACCTCCGCATACGTGAGTGTTGTTGTCATGGCCATTGGTGTCCTGTGAATGTGAAACGCCCGACTCGGTGGCCATGAGGTCCGAGGCGGGCGCGGGTGTTACTTCAGTAACGGTACGTACTTCAATTGCTTCGCCCTCGGGTGGTCGCGACGTCTTGCGATTCTTTAGGCGGGTACTACAAGCGCAACACATCCACGTTTTGCGACCCACTCGGTCTTGACCGAAGGTGCCCCCAAACATGGCGCGATGCGCCCTACATGAACGGCAAAATTTATTACCCAGAAGTTCGTCAACTTTTTCGGTAGTCGTTTTGCGTTCGTGATTTTTTAAGGTGCTCATAGCTTCGCCCCCTGATAAATTTCAATCAGGTGTCGCGCGACGAAGGCTTTGCCTTCAATGATGATGGCGCGGCCGTGGCCGTGTTTTATGTGGCCCGCAAGTTGGCCCACGCGTATTGAATATGACGGGCGCACGGCCCAGTAGAGGTTGCCGTCCCGAAGATCGAACAGCCTTCTTACCGTCGCGCGGTCTGGGTATTTTTTAACGATGCTTGTAGGCATAGCGATATTCCTTTAAGGAAATCGCCCTGACTTTGCAGAAATTTGAAATTCAGATTAACGTGGCAACAGGTGTCGTGTCCTGTTGGTCCGAAGCCCCGATTCTTCCTGCAAGGAGTCGGGGCTTCTTATTTTTGCAAGATACCTAGCGCACAGGCGCGGGCCGTTTTACTGAAATGAACGGTGTCAGCAAACCATTGTTTGGTTCCAGACTCCGGCATCACGATCACTTTATGATCGAGAAGACGCTCACGGTGCAGGCGCAGAAAGTTCATTGCGCCCCAGTACGTTTCTTTGAAATTTAGATCGGGATTTTCTTTGACGAATTGCGGCCATGCAACGTCAATCAGAGGTTTCCACGCAAATGAATTCGGGTTGTGAACAAGAGGCTTTGCCATGATGTTTTCGGTTCTCAGAGTCGTTAAAAAATAAGCACGTTTGCAGCGTGTATTTCAATCATCTGCCCGAAGTCGTCACTGAGTCCAACAACCGTTTGGTAGTGAAACTTCATACCGTCATTTACAAAATCCGACGGTCATTTTGTGTAGATCGTTATGCCGCAAAGCACTGCTGCAAGCGGCTCTTAATGACCTTGCCGTAATCTGGTCGTGAAGTTGTGAAAGGTTGTGAAGTAAAGTTGTGAAAATATTTTTTGCAGTTGTTGCGGATGTGTTGCGTAAAAACAAAAAGGCCATCGTTTGACGGATGGCCTTTTTGTTGGGGCACTGCTCGATGAGTGTTTTATGCGGCGTTTGCCCATGCAGTTTCTGCGGCCGCTTTGAGTGAAGCGACATCAAGATGCCCATATCGTTGCATCAGCACCTGTACGCTATGCCCATGCAGTTGTGCCGTGAGTGCGGCACTATTACCTGCGCGAAGGCTTCGCGCACAGGCGTAATGCCTCACATCGTGCATATGAAGATCGGGCAGTCTACACGCTTGAGTCACGTGCAGCCACGCCTTGCGATAGTCAACCGGCTGGCCTTTCACGCGGCCTTCGAACATGAGGGCTTCAGGGTGACGCTTTGACTCAGGTACGACACGGTTCATCAGTGCAAGTGTGTGGGGAGTGAAGTGCAAGAACCTGTCGCGGTCAGTCTTGGTCTTTGTAGCCAAGATCATCCGATTGCTTACATCGACATCGGCCCAGTTACGATCAAGCAACTCGCCCTTGCGTGCGCCGGTGTCAATCAAGAGCGATACGAACAAGCCAAAGCGTTTATCTTGATAGGCAAGGCTCAGACTGCGTAAGCGTTCAATCTGAGGGTCTGTGACCTCTACGATCCTGATTGCTTCAGTGGCACGCTGTACGCCAAGCGTGGGGCTTTTAAAGCCCTTGGGCGTCATGCGCCGAGCAATAGCCCATTTGTAGACGCTACCAAGGGCTGAGACGTTACGGTTTGCCGTGCCTGCGGCATAGCCGTGGTCGATCATGGCCTGATGGGCGTTGATGATTTCTTCCGTGGTCAGCGACCATGCAGAGCGTGTGCCAAAAACAGGCGACCATTTCCGTAGAATTAGGTCAGTTTCATCGTTTTTGACAATCGTGTAGGCGCGGACCAATTCATCGAAAGTAATTTCGATGGCTGGAACTTCCAGCACTGAAGTCATGGCCGTGGCCATGTTGAACGTGGTTTTAAGCATTTTCGTTTCCTTGTCAGAACACAACTTTAGAAACGCTGCAAACGTACTTAAAACTTCACTGAGACCCGCACCAATCCTAGCTTTTGGTGGGCGGTACAAGGTTTGAACTTGTGACCCCTGCCGTGTGAAGGCAGTGCTCTACCACTGAGCTAACCGCCCAATCTAGATACGCTCGGCTGCGCGCGAGATTGAAATCTACTGTCTCAAATAGGACGGATATTGTACACGTGACTTATAGAGCGGAACTCCGCAGTTTGCAGAGCAACGCCATAGGACTTACTTAACTGTATGCAACAACATCGGAATGTACAGCGCAAAAACGCTAAATGAATACTCTGCCCTTCAATTTCAGTCATCTTAACTTCAGGCGATCAGTTTTTTCCTCTAGCCTATCCGTTTTGATTTCCAACTGATCTGTTTTTTGTCCAAGATGATTGATTTGTTGTTTTATCTGGTGGCCGAACTCAAGAATATCTGCTTTACTGGAATACTATTTATCCGTTTCGTCAAAGACACCCTGAATACATTTTATGTTTGTTTTCGCTTGCTCTCGAAGCACACCGGCATTCATCGGTTGCTCGGCATAACTTAAAGAATTAGCTGTGACGTTTTACTACGAAGCTCGGATTTAAGAGGCATCTTTAGGATATATCAAATGAAAAAAAGGCCTGAATCATCAGGCCTTTTTAGACAAAAACTAACAAGAGTTATTTGTTAACTGGCTTAAGCGCTTTGGTGCAAAATATCAGGACAGCACTAAACGCAATGCTAGCAGCAAGGAAATACAAACCGCCAGACAGGCTTCCGGTAACGTCCTTAATCCAGCCGACAATGAAGGGACTAACAAATCCAGACAAGTTACCGATTGAGTTGATCATGGCAATTCCCGCCGCTGCAGCCGTACCTGTGAGATAAGCCGTCGGCAAACTCCATGACAAGGCAATGGACGACAACACACCGACTGTTGCGATCGTAATACCAAGCAAAGCGATCGTAATGTCGTTGGCGTAAACACTGCTAAGCCAGAAGCCAGCAGCACCTAGCAACGAAAAAATGATCATGTGCCAATGACGCTCACCAGTACGGTCAGAATTTTTACCAACCAGAACCATTGCTACCGCTGCGACGAAATAAGGGATCGCAGATAACAGCCCGTTATTCAGTACGTCAGTTACACCAGCACTCTTGATGATGTTGGGTAGCCAGAAGCCAATTCCGTACAAGCCCATGACCATAAAGAAGTAAATACCGCTAAACAACCAGACACGCAAATCAGTAAAGATTTTGGCAAGTGGCAGATGTGTTTTGGTCTTGGCGTCCGCATCAAGACGCGACTGCAAAAAATTCTTCTCCTCGCTACTCAACCATTTGGCGTTGAGAACTGTGTCATCCAGGTAGAAATAAGTCACCACTCCCAGCACAATTGAGGGCAAACCTTCCAGCAAGAACAGCCACTGCCAGCCAGCGATGCCGTGTTTGCCTGCGAAGGTTTCCATGATCCAGCCAGACAGTGGTCCGCCAATCACGCCAGAAAACGCGATTGCCGTCATGAACAGCGCCACGATGCGAGCGCGACGGTCCTGCGGATACCAATAGGTCAGATACAAAATGATGCCTGGAAAGAAACCTGCCTCTGCGATACCCAACAAGAATCTCAGGATATAGTAGGACGTCTCACTGGTAACGAACATCATGCACGAGGACAGCACACCCCAAGTGACCATGATCCTGGCGATCCACATACGTGGTCCGACTTTTTCCAGCAAAATATTACTCGGTACTTCAAAAATAAAGTAACCAATAAAGAATATACCGGCACCTAAACCGTAAACCGTTTCGCTGAACTTCAGATCGGACAACATCTGAAGTTTTGCGAAACCCACGTTCACCCGGTCAAGATAGGCCGCCAGATAACAGATGAATAGAAAAGGGATCAGCCTTAGTGTTACCTTTTTGTAGGTATTTTCAGCTTGCAATGTATCAGCCATGCAGGTTCCTTATTTTGCTCTTGGGTATGAAACGGCCGAGATTATAGGTGCTGCCTCATCAACTAAAGATGATCCCAATACAGGGATTACCCGAGCCTATGAAACAAGTTGTTGCGCACCTCTAAGAACTTTGCCGGGTAACGCGCCGGTTTCCTTACCAAATTCATATACCGGTACACCATTAACAATCGTTGCAACATACCCATCAGCACGCTGCACTAAACGCTTGCCGCCTAGAGGCAAGTCGTACGCAAACTCCGGCGCATACAAGCGAAGCGCATCGGGATCGATAATATTGATGTCCGCCTTATAGCCAGGCTTCAAGATACCTCGATCATGCAATCCGTATACCTTGGCAGTATCGGCCGCCTGTCGCTTCACGATAAGCTCAATTGGTAATCTGGGACCTCGAGTTCGTCCCTGCACCCAATGAGTCATCATGAAAGTCGGCATACTCACATCGCAAATATAGCTGCAGTGGGCACCGCCATCAGACAAGCTATTAATCGTACGATCATTTTGTAGCCACTCATATATATGGTCTAAATTCTCGTTCGAATAATTAAAGCTTGGGTAATAAAGTATCGCCCGACCGTCCCGTTCGAGCATCAAGTCATAAATAATTTCTAGTGGCGCTTTACCAGTCGCCTTGGCCATTGAAGCGACACTTTTGTCCGGCGACGGCTCGTAGTCCGGATGGTCATCCATCCTGAAAATCTTGTGGAAACTGCTAAACAAGGTTTCAGCACGACGATCTAATAATTCTCGTTCCTCGGTTAGGATTTTTTGGCGAATTGACGGATCACGTAATTTTTCTAATCGCTGGGGTAGTGGCAAATCCGCGATTGTTAAATACGTCGGGTGAGCAATGAAAGGATGCAAAGAACTTTGCCAGGAAAACAAAATACCCACCGGACGCCCGCAAATCGCTCCAAATAACGGGATGTCTTCGGTCCTTGCTTGCTCAAGAGTTTTAAGAATGTCCTTCCAAATATCGGGCGCCGGGTCCGTTTGCTGAAGGTTGAATAGCACTGGTAATTTATTCTGACGAGCAAGATCAAGCATCCAAGGGATTTCGCCTCCCATGGCTGGATGATTGGACGTCATTTGAAATACACCCTGACCCACTTCACCCAGTACTTTGCCAATGCCAATTACTTCCTCTGCGGTCGCAAAGGTACCTGGTGGGTATTGACGCTCACCATATTTATGCAGAAACGTGCGCGTTGTGGAGAACCCCATTGCACCTGCGAGCATGCCCTCACGGACGATTTCTCGCATCGTGGCGATATCTTTTGGGTATGCCTCGTCGTGATGTACGGCCCGATCTCCCATCACATAAGCTCGCACTGCAGAATGTGGAATCAAAGCGCCAACATCCAACGCGAACTGACGTCGCTCCAATGCATCGAGATACTGAGGGAAGGTTTCCCAATCCCACTGCAGCCCCTCGGTCAGCACGGCACCGGGAATATCTTCAACGCCTTCCATTACTTTAATCAACCATTCGCGCCGATCTGGCTTCACAGGGGCAAAACCGACACCACAATTACCCATGATCGCGGTAGTCACACCGTGCCAAGTGGATGGGCTAAGGTGCGGATCCCAAGTCGCCTGGCCGTCATAATGAGTATGTACATCCACCCAACCGGGCGTGACCAAACAATCACCGGCATCAATCTCTCGAGCCCCGCGGGCCAGATGAGGCCCAATCTCGACAATTCTGCCTTGAGTAATGCCGATGTCTGCGATAAAGGTTAGCTCACCGGTGCCATCAACAATTCGGCCACCTCGAATCACGAGATCAAACATGTATACCTCTATTTTTTAAACTTGCTTTTCATAAATTAGCTATTGGAAAAAAATATTTAATCCAAAGTAAGACCAATATTTTTTATCACTGCGCCCCATCGGTAGTAATCACGCTGCACAATCTCGGCAAAGCCTTCAGGCCCGACACCGCTTGATTCATTACCTTGCGACGCTATCACAGCCTGGATTTCGGTAGACTCCAGAGCATTGCGAAATACTGTTGCGATTTTTTGCGCCAAAGCCGGACTCATACCGCCCGGCCCAAAGATACCCTGCCAGCCAACTATATTTAAGCCTGGTACGCCTTGCTCTTCTAATGTGGGCATTTGAGGCAAGACACTTAGTCGACGGTCTGTGGCGGGACCAAGAATCTTGACTTGCCCGGCTTTAGCAGCTTCGATGGCAGTGGCTGTCCCATCAAAGTAGATTTGGACATCCCCACTGATAACAGCTCGGCTCGCCTCGGACGTACCCTTATAGGCGACATGAACAATATCAATGCCAGCTTGTGATTTGAGAATTTCTCCATTTAGGTGCGAGGTAGATCCTGCACTGTAAGAAGCGAAATTAAGTTTGCCAGGATTGGCCTTTGCGTAAGCGATTAATTCCGTCGTCGTATTAAATGGGGCATTGTTATTTGCAACCAAGACTGTCGCAGATCTGACCAACTGCACAATAGGGGTGAAATCCTTAAAGACGTCGTATGTCAATTTTTTATATAAATGCGGATTTTGCGTGTGTGTCACCACAATGGTGTACAGCAACGTGTAGCCGTCCGGATCGGATTTGGCAACTGCTTGTGCCCCAATCACTGTACCTGCACCAGGCTTGTTTTCCACAACGACAGTCGCCCCCGTTTGCTGCGACACCTTCGCACCAAGCATTCTGGCCAGCGAGTCAGAGCCAGAGCCGGCGGGGAAAGGCACAATCAGGCGAATTGGCTTACCAACAGTTGGCCAAGCATCGGCCTGCGATTGCCCAAAGGCTTGCACGCCACAGAACAATAAAACCAAAAAACCAACTAACTTAAGAATTATTTTTATCAACATATTAATGTCTCCAAGACTACTTTAATTCAAAAATTAATTCAGTAGTGTCCCAACGTTTGCACGTCAAGGGCTTGTAAGTTAATGATTTTATTACCGAATTCGGTCATTTTGTCTGGTCTCGATTTCAACTTTGATTTCGAGCAGACTTGGGGTTGTTC
>Ga0164297_10000890_pt1 | contig 34313 bp, 38 predicted proteins | sample GEODES058metaG_FD_113539 | JGI IMG/M metagenome (GOLD analysis project Ga0164297, IMG submission 113539) | Dystrophic lake water microbial communities from Trout Bog Lake, Wisconsin, USA - GEODES058 metaG | ecosystem: Environmental > Aquatic > Freshwater > Lake | place: USA: Trout Bog Lake... | reverse complement strand
TAATCAAAATATGTTGTCGCATAAATTTCTGGCGTTGTCCAATATATTGTGATTGGGTTGTTAGATGTAATAGTATTATTTGAATAAGTATTAATCGCAAGAGTATAATTAAAAGAAGATATTAAATCATATGACCCAGAAGACCCAACATACGTTGTAATTTTTGTATAACCAAAAGCATTTACTTCAACTTGAGTTGAACCATATTGAGTGCTTGATCCTTCGGCATATGCATTTACCATTAATGGTAAATTACTATTTGTTTGCATATAAGTAACAATTTTATATGCTGGTGAATATGGAGATAAAGTATTAACTGTATAAGATATAGTGTTTTGATTTGATGTAAAAGGTACACTATATGTGGTAACACCCGTCATTGCAGATAAATCATTTGAAGACAAAGTTGTTATTGTAGGAGATCCAGAAATTGTTGGTGAGCCAGCATTTTCAGCAATACCTAGACCTGCAACCGTGATATATGGTGGATTAAATAGATTTTGATTCCACTCGCCAGAAACAACTGGTACCATTTCTACTGAAGATGCGGGGTTATCTCCAGTAAATATATTTTGAGATACATTGCTTACGTTAAGCATTATACCTCCGTAAATTCTATGTCTAAGTCTACAAAATCAAAACCTTGAGAGTATTGTGACGGCGGATTTCTCTTTGTAATGTTATAAGTAAAACTTGTCATAAATGCATTATACACCTGACCGTCAGAAAGTTCACCTACAGTTTTTGAGTCTTGATAACTTGAAGCAAGTGGTACACTGCTTGGTACTGTTGCATCTTTTGCAAATATAAATCTTACCCAAATTGGATAGAAGTTATTTCCTTCATAAAAAGCTTTGATCCAAGCTCCGCCTTTGGAATTTGATGGGACATCTCCAAGTAATGGGTTATAATCAACCAAATATGAATCCAATGTTGGTATATCTTTCCAAGATGCTTTGATTACAAACTTTCTTCCAACAACATATTTTCTAAAAGTTCCATTTGCCATTCTGTCAGCTTGTTCAATAAGGGTATATGTAATTTGAATAGGTTGACGACCATGATCTGTTAAAGAATACCATGTTGATCCATCTAATGATACTTGTACTCCCTGTGCAATTGCATATGTCATTATTTACCACTTCCCCTTGATGTCGCTGCACCTGTTGGCTTTACAACACTTACTTTGTGACCCTGAACATTGTTCTTATTTATTATACCTTGAGTTGATGTAGAAACAGCAGTTCCTATAGCAGCTGCACTAGTTGAGTCCTTAACATTAGGGAAGTTTAATGTTTGTGAAAATACAGTTGATCCGCTTTGTGCGGTAACCGTGGATGTAGCAACTGAAGATGCAAGTCCAAATGATGGGTTAAGTGTAGACGGGGTTGTAGGAAGAGTTACTTGTGGGTTTTTGTATCCAGGTATTGGTTTTGAGCTTACCATCTCAACATTGTTGCCCTTTGTCATCTTAAATACATATGCAATGCCGTTATGATCAATTTCAAACTCTGTTTGCACCTTTGAGTTAGCATCAAAAGTATAGCCTTCTTTTGCAGCAAACGCTTTAATATTTTGTCTTACGCTATTTCCAAAACCCGAGTAAAAAGGGTTGTTCCATTTGCTTGGATCAAGGTTTACATTGCTTAAAAAGCTTCCCTTTAATCCCAAAGCTGCTGCTTGTTTGGTTGCGTCAGCAACACTTGTAAATGTATTAGCTCCACCTTTACCAATTTCTGGTGCCGTAACTTGCGTAGGATTTTGAGCATTGCTATTTGCTTGTGCTTGAGCTTTTCCAAGGGCAGTTGTCAAATTTCCTACTGCAGTAGTGTTATTGCTTATAGCATCTTGTAGCTGATTTTCTTTATCATTTAAATCTGCAATTTGTTGAGTTAATGCATCAGATTTATTTTGAAGTTTATCTTCTGCACCTTGTTGATTATATTGAAGTGTTGCAAAACTCATTTGTTGCTTTATGCTTGCAGCTTGCAAATAGTCACCAGATATGAAAGCTTGTTTTGCCTGTTCCGCCAAATCAGTTTGACCTTGCTGATATTGCATTTGTGCTTTCATTTCTGATGTAATAAGTTTTTGAGCTGCCAACTGAGAATCAATAACTTTTTTAGCATCCGTCAATGTTTTAACTTGATCTTTAATTGCAGTTACTTGTGCGGTATACCCTGCAGTAGATGAATTTATAGCATTAATTTGATTAGTCAAAGCTTGAGTTTGAGAATTAGAAATATTACCGCCATTTGCTACATTTTGAGAATCTTTTAAAAACTTTTCAGATGCAGCTACAATTGCAGCTCCACCTTGTCTTAAATCAACACTTCCACCTTTTCCTATTACAGAAAGAACTTCAGGGATTTTTTGCCAAGCAACGCCTGCTTGAGAAAGCTGATCAACCAAATGCTTTTGTGATGCATCTGAAAGGCTTCCTGTTAACAAATCAATTGCTTTTGAACCACTAACTCCAGCTTGAGATATTCCCTGCATTGTTTTTTGGATTTGATCTAGGCTGCCAGAATTAATTGCTGCATTTGTAAGCTGACTAAAAGTATTTTGTTGTGCTGCATTTATGTTTTTATTTTTTCCTTGTGCTCTAAATATTTCTCCAAGAACTGGACCTTCAACAACATCGTGCAACCAGTGTGAGAGGAATCCACTACCACTTCCAGATTGAGAAGAACCAGTCATTGCAGCTTTCGCTGCAGCAGCTATTCCTCCAGCTAGTCCTGTTGCTGCTCCAGTTTGTCCCGTTGCAGCCATAATCAAGTTGTACAAAGACTGTGCTTTTGAAGGATCAATATTTCCTATTGCAATTTGCATATTTGTAAATGCTGTTGCGATTTGTGCAGCATTTCCTGGATTTGCTTTAATTCTATCCAAAACTTCATTAAGAGGATTATTAGATGGCAAAGATTTAGCCATAGTTATAAATTGTTGCAGTTGAGTGTTAGTTACTCCCATTGAATTAGAAGCTGATGAGGCATCTGACCCAACCTTTTGATAAGACTCACCAATCTTGCCAAGATTATCTGCAGTATTTGCAGCAGTTTTACCAAAGAAGCTTGCAACATCTGAGCTTGAACTAAATGTAGCCTGTGCTTGTTGTTGAGCTGTCTTTTCTTGTTTAATTAAATCTGAAATTCCTTTTGTAGCAAGAGTAATTGCTGCAACTCCCGCCATTACTTCGCCAACTCCTGGAACAGCTAATCCTGGAGCAACCATTCCCATTACAGAAGATATGGCTGGCATGGCCATTGATGCCATTCCAGCATTTGATAATGCTGAACCTGCTGCACCAACAATTCCTCCTTTACCAGAAAGGAACTGACCTCCTATCATAGCTCCAATTCCAAGACCGCCAGAACTTGTAGCAAGTCCTTTCATCTTTGAAAGCATTGATGTTGAAACTTCTTCTGCTTGAACTTCAGCAGCACTTACAACTTCTGGAGTAGATTCTTTTATAGCTTGAGCATTTGCATCACTTAGGGTAGTACCAAGTTTTGTTCCAAGTTCCTGTACCTTTGGTATAACTTGATCTCCACCTATTAACAATCCGTCGCCGTAATCTATTGTTAACTGTTCTGCAACCTTTGATGGTGATGCTGATTGAATAGCTTCTTTTGCACCTTGGTTCATTGATGATGCAAGAGTTTTTCCAATTTCTTGACCACTCTTTGTTGCAGATTCTTTTACTGTAGGAGTATTAGCTTGTCTTGACAATTCATTTGCCATAAGCTGTGGGTCAATTCCATACATTTGTGCTAGTCTGAGTTTTGAAGCAACCCCGCCTGATGCAGTAGAAGTTGCAGAACCAAGACCCATTTGACTAATAGGCTTACCAGTTATTGAATCAAATAATGTTGGGTCATACATAGTCTTGCCAGATCTGCCACTTGAGCGATCTACTTTAATTGCATTTGTTACATCTGCAAGACTTTGTGATTGAACGGTATCATCAATCTTTTTAACAATAGTAGTAGGGATTTTAGAAAATTCTTGCTTAATGTATTTTCCCGTTACATCTTCTACCTTTTTACCATTTGTTCCACCAAAGCGTTCATTTGGGGACTTATCAAATTCTTCTATAGATTTAGTTAAAGCATCATTTATTGCTTTTTGAGTTTGTTCAACAGATGCACCAACTTTTTTAGCAAGCTCTGAAACATAAGGAAGTTGTAGATTTCCACTCATCATTCCTCTTAATTCATCTGCAGCTTCCCCGCCAGAAACTCCACTTCCTGGAGCTGCTCCAGGCCAGTTACCATGTGAGCCACTCTTTGAAGCTTGATTAAACTCTCTTGTTCCAAAAGCTAGTACTCCACTTTCATCATTTGTTAAGTGGATTCTTTCAAGCATATTTCTATTTCCATCAGCAAAACCTGGAAGATTTCCATACATTATTGCTTGAAGAACTGGATTATACTTTTTTGTTTTGTCTGCAGGTATTACTGCTTCTCCTGGAGCCAGCATTGCTGGGAATGTATCAACACTACCGTCACCAGAACCTGGAACAATTCCTTTAGCAAAATGCTTTGCGTGAACTCCAAAATATGAAACGTGGTATCCAGAGCCAACGCTACCATGCTGTCCGCCAGATCTATGAGATCCTGGCAATCTTCCTTTTGCAAAACCTGGCAAAGAAAGTTGTGAAGCAATTGCAGATTCTGTTGTTAATACTGCACCGACATCTGTTTTAAGATTTTCTGTTATTGATGGTAGGCCAGCACCAGCACCCATCTTAGATACAAGGTTTGTTAAATTATTAGTTAAAATCTCAATTTGATCATTTAATAATTTAATTGCATCTACGTCACCTAACAAACCTTTACTAAACAAGTCTGTTGCATTTTGTGCTGCAATCATTTCTGGTGTTAATATTTGACCTAGTGTTTTACCACCTGTTATTAATTGTTTTAAATTAAATACGCCCTTTAATATATTACCAGCAAAGTTAGCCATCAAACCAGTCAACATGATAATCGGTCCAGATATTGCTACGAATCCAAGCAGTACCGCCAAAACTGTTTTGACTGGTCCTGGCAAATCACTAAATACTTTTGCAACTCTATTACCAAAAGATAATAGATCTGTTCCAATCTTCATTATCATTTGACCAACTGGATAAAGATCTGCCTTGAATGTATTAAGTGCTTTTTGCCATTGTGCTGATGGGGATGAGGTTGCTTGTTTAATTTCTTGGTTTGCAAGTGCTGCTAACTGGGCTGATGAAGCTTGACCAACTTGCATAGCATTAACTGTTTGAGATCCAGCTTTGCCTAAATTTTCAATAAGTGCTGTAATATTACCAAATTGGTATTTACCAAATAGTTTATCAATAAGGCTTTGTCTATCTTTAGGATTAGCAATTCCATCTATAGCTTTTTGTAAAGCCAAAATCATATTGACTGGACCTTGTTGGTCTTTGATTGAAGTCAAATTAATTCCAAATTTTTCAAACTCTTTTGTGGCTGCAGATGTTGGATTAATAATAGATGCCATTGCAGATTTAAGAGCGTTAGCAGATCTTGCAGCTGGAACACCAGCTTCTTTCATTGCAAGAACCATTGTTGCTGAATCTTTATAGGTTCCGCCGAGTTGTTCAATAATAGGTCCGATTCTTGATTCTGCTTGAACCAAGTCGTTCATGGAAAGAGACGTTTGCTTTTGAACTGCACCGAAATAATTTACTGCATCTGCAGTTTGCTGTGTATTCAACTTGTAAACATTTTGAAGAGCAATCATAGCATTTGTTGCTGTTTGCTGATCAAGATTACCTAGCTTTGCTAATTTATCAGTTTGCTCAGTAATTGTCAGCAGTTCTTGTCCTTGCTTGCCCATGGCAGCAAAAGATGTTGCAACTCCAACTGTAAATTCTTGAGCAGTTCCCAGTGTAGCAGCCATGTTTCTTCCGAGCTGCAGGACTTCTTGAGAAATTTGATTAATTGAATTTTGGCTTGGAGGAGTTAATCCTTCACCATAAACTTTTTGAAGTTGAGTTAATGCTGTATTTACAGTGTCAAATGATTTTACAGCTTCAGATGCAAACAATGCAATTGGTACGCCCATACCAACTGTTAACTGACGACCCGCCCATTGTGTATTTTTACCAAAATTAATTAAAGATTGAGCACCTTTATTTACAGCAATAGCGTAAAGGTTTGCTTCATTTGCAGCTATCTTTGTTGCATTAGCTACTGCATCAATTGATGTTGGAGTAAATACAGAGTAAAAGCCTTGTTTTGTTGGGTCTGCTTGGATAATAGAATTTTGTAATTTTGTTTGCTCAAGTGCAAGTGATTTTATAGAATTTGTTGCAGCACCAGATTGACCTCTGATAATTTGAAAATACTGACCTAAGCTCAGCTTACCACTTTCAAGTGCTTGTCCAAACTTTTGAGTTTCAGATGTTAGCTGAACTGTTTGACTAGTAAATGCATTTGATGCAGTTAAAGCATTTTTAAAATCTGTTGTTGCTGTTTTTAAACTTGAAGAAAGTTGTGGAGATATTGTGCTTGTGCCCAGGCCTTTATTTAAAAGAGCAACCTGTGCTTGAAGGGCTTTTATTTGTGATTCTACAGAAGAGAAGTCGCCTAATGCGACAATCTTTAATTCTATATTAGCTATTCTTCTTCACCCCCAAATGTCATGAAGCCTAATCCTTCTCCGACTCCAAAACCTTCTTGCGATGCAGCATGAGCATGACTTAGAGATAAAATATCTCTCTCTTGCACATCTTCCGCTTCTAACTCACCATCCAGCTCTACGCCTTGAAGTGCTGCTAGAAACTTTTTATCTTCAAACTCTTTATTTCTTGAGGCATCTAATATTGCTGTTAGTTCCTCAAGCGAAAGGTTTGATTCTAATTCGTCAAAGTTTTTCCAATGACCAAGTAGAAATGCTTCAGACTCTAAGGAGCGTAAGTCTAGTTCGTCCCAACTAGAGTTGCTCCCAGTAGGTTTGGGTCAGAAAGTTTTAGACCTCCGACAACTTCAAGAATCTTCATCATAGTAGGGGTTTCAATAAGTTCTTCAAACTTATCTTTGTCTGTTGAAAGCTCTGGACGATCAGTTGAAGCTAGGCATACCATTGCAGCTTCAATAAAAATGTCAAAGGCAGCATCAGAAATTTCAGCATCATCTGAATCTACTTGCTGCATCTTGTTAATAATTTCCATAAATTTTCTTAGTTGCTTGATAGGAAGGGGTTTAAGAGATACGGTACTTCCGTCTCTTAGTTCAATATCAAGTACATCATATACTGTTGTTGCCAATTTATAGCTCCTTTGATTGTTATTTAAATTATACCAAGAAAATACGTATAAACAAATTCAAGACCCTCCGATTTCTCGGAGGGCTTGAAATTCTATATTAAGTTGTAGTCTAATAAATTAATATTAGATTGTGCCCCATACACGGTCAATTACGATACCGTATTCTGCACCTGCGTATGATGGATCTGTGTCATCAGGCAAGCAACGGAAGTTGATTGGGAAAACAGTTGCAGCATCACGCTTCAAAGCATGCATTGTTGTATCAATTTGTACAACACGACGAGCAATGTAAACACGCTCTTTTTGCTTAAGATCTGATGTGTGTGGAAGACCTGTTGATCCGCCTGCACCAGAATTTTGTGATGGATCAAATTGTGAACCAATTTGACGTGGAGCTGATCCTACGAAAACAACTGTACGCTCAACTGGAGTATCTCCAACTGCACCTGCAACCAAGTTGAGTGATGCTGTTGTTGATGATGTGTTGTTAAGTGTGTAGACTGTTGAACCTGTAGAGGTAACAACATAGTCTGACTGACCCCATGAGATGTTTAGGTTCTCAAGAGTAGCTTCTGTAAGTTCTGACTTAAGCATAACCTTAAGGGTTTGCTTAAATAGACGAGCAGCATCAAGTAGCTGATCAACCATTACTTCGCCATATGTTGGTTCGTATGAAACTTCAAGTCCTGTAGATGTAAAACCTACTTGACGAAAATCTGTTCCCGCATTAAGCTGGGCTGTAGTTGATGAACCGTTCGCAACAATGTTTGATGAGATGTAGCTTGGGGTTGTCACTGGACGAGCTGTACCATTCTTATTTGAAATGAATAGGTTAGCAGGACCAACGATTACGTTTCTAGTATTTGTAGCCATTTATTTATTTCACCGCCTTATTTATTTTTAGATTAAACAAGAGGGCAGTATTACTTCCTCATGTAAAATCATAGCACTAATGTCAAATAAAACAAACTTTATAGCATCCTGCCAGTGGTTTCATCCACAGTTCTGGTATATGAGTAGTGAATTGTTATGTCTCCGCTCATATATCCGCCTTCATCTGTAAATGGCTGGATTGGGTCAGTTGTTTCAATTTTAAAGAAAAAGAACTGATATGGGCTTGTTGGGGAAAGCTGTATGTTAACGTCTTTAGCTGAAAGATCATATCTTCTAAATAAATCCACCATAAAGTTGATAATTATTTGAATTTGATTGGCATCTCTGGATATTATTTCAAATATCATTGACTCCTGAGACATCCACCATTGAACCCCGTAATTTTTTTGAACAACGTTATATGTAATATAAGTTGCTCCAGGCAATAGGTTATTAAATTCTGGTATTTGTTGTGATGGGATAATTGGTACTAATGGTTCTGAAAAGCCATCAGCCATATAATTGTTTGCATTTAAGATTCCCGCCGATTGCAGCTCTTCCCATAAAATGTTTCTAACATCGTAGGATGCTAAGTATGTATAATCTGTCATTTAATAATCTCCTTGCCCAAAGATGCTGATTGGGATGCTTTTGCTATAGCCTGCTGAACCACGGTAGAATCAGCTCCTGCATTATCTTTACTTAAAGCTAGAGCCACATCATTAACTATTTTCTCATAGAACCCAGATGAATCCATAATCAAGCCTGCATTTGCAACATACCAATCAACCATAAATGTGTGAAATGCATTTTTTGTTCTTAGGCCACCAGGATTTAAAATATTGACTGGTGTTCCCTTAGCAATAAAAGCAACACCATTATTACCCATAAAAGCTAAAACATTTTTAGCAACAAATTGAACTGGTTTGCCCGACTCCATTACTTCTGCTTTATTTCTAAATATTGATTCTTTTGTTACTGCTTTACCAGTAGGGCCAGCGATCTTTAATGCTGGATCAATTGGTACTGGTAATTTTGATTGTAAAAACTCATAACCAATATCAATTGAACCACCCATTGAAGATAAAAGATTTATTACAAAAAGTCTTCCCTCAGGCGATCCTATTCTGCCCCATTCATAAACGTGATGCATTGCTTTTTTATTTGAACGGGCATAAGAGTCTGCTGCTAAAACAAATCTTTCGCCAGTAATTGTAAAAACAGCTCTAGATATTTCTTGAAGTGATTCTGGTTTTAATATTTGCTCTAATCCAGAGAGTTTGCCCTGTAACTGTTTAATTAAATTATCTTGATTAATTTCCAGTTGGATCATTGTCTTGTACCTGCACTCTTTGGAGCACAGCCTCATAATAGGTTATTTTTCCAAATGGATCAAGTACTGCGTGTGAAGATGTAACTTCAAAAATTGTGTCTGGTTGATCATATCTATCAATTTCAACAAAAATCTGTTCATTTGCAGCAGATTTAATATTTTGAACCCTAGCCCTTTTACTCAGAAGTTCATTGCATTTAATTCTAAGTTGCAGTTTTTCGGTGTATTCAGCTTCTGGTCCACCCTTAAAAACTTTATTATCACTTCTTGTAGAGGAACCTCCAACTTTAATTGGCTCAACTTTGCATTGAATTGTTTTGGCATAACTCCATTGACGATTAACCATGCCACTATTTTTATCTTGAGAATATTGTTGCTCATATATATCAGCCTTCATATTCATAATTGAAGACATAAATGAATTTGATAGCATTAGATTATCACGATATTAACGTGACGATATTGATCAAGAATGTTATCAACATTCAAATTACCCGTTCCGTTAAATGCTCCCTTATGCATTTCAAATGAAATTTCACTTAGATCAACCTTTGACAGGTATTTGATTCTCCAGTTATAATCATTTGAAAGAATATCATTAACTAGCAGTATCGCTGCCATCTTGATATCTTCTGGTACATACTGATAGCCCATTTGACCAACAAATTTATATCTTGACTGGTCTCTGAATCGGCCATAATAAAGCACTGTTGGGTCATAGCCACCCTCATAACTTATATCCCAGTCAGGATTGTAGAGTCTTACTCCAAACTTCGTAGGGGTTATTGTGAGGCTATATCCAAATATGTTATAAACTGGATTTTGTGTATTATCAATCATTAATTGATCATTTTCAAAGAACTGATCAATTCTTAAAATTCTTTCAGTCAATTCAATTGCGTCAGCACCTATGCCCATAATTTCTTGAGAGCCATAGTATGTTGTAAATTTTTGACCAGTGTAACCATCAATAATGGTTCTGGCTAGCTTTTCTGCTGACTGTATTTCTTTAATATCATGATAATTTAATTCTGAAGGGGTTGAGCCATAACCTAAGAAATCAATAATTTCGTCTACAGATGCGTAAACAGTTTCAACAGAATAGTATGATGTTTCTGTTGATGGAACGCCATCTATAGTATAGCTCCAAACAACCTGCAAAACCCTATTAATATTTGTTATTGCGGGGGTAAGCAAGAATGAATATATGCCCGCTGGGCTTTCATCAAATGCATTTAAATTGCTAAAACCAGCTATTGGTGATGAATTGTTATCTGCATCAAATATTTGTAGGGTTGGAAGTGAATCAGCTTGTGTTAATACACCATCGCTAAATACCTGCAGTTGGATTTTTTCTTGAGTGTTTATTGTTATGGTTTGCAATAAAAACGCCCCCTTTTATTTTATTTGTAGTACTCCTGAGCCTCACGTGGTGTTGCGACTCTAAATCCTGCTTGCGTATCAAATAGTCTTTGTGCATCTGATTCAGACATTACTGCAAATGGGTGCTCTTGACTAAATGTGTGCCCCATAGCCTGATAAGAATAGTTATCTCTTGTCATGCGTACCAAGATTGTGTTCTCATTCTTTGAAAGTTTTTCACGCTTTTTCTTTTCAACCTCAGGGACTTCAATTTCTTCTTTATCAACATTATTAAATTGATTATACATTTGGTAGTTTACGCCTTCTTCTTCAAGAAGTGCAACTAGCTCTGTTTTTGTTTTAGCAGATGAGGCATCAATGCCAAATGACTCTGCAACTTTTCTTAGTTCTGTAATTTTTAGGTCTGTAAAAGACATTTTTAAATCCTTTCGTTGTTACAATTATATCAGAAAATGGCTAAGGGGACTACATTTCTGTAATCCCCCGCCTTGCAACTAATTAAAAATTAGTATGTGTAAGTTCCTGAACCACCAAAGGTACCAGCACCGTTAGTAACGGAACCGAATGCACCTGTAGCTACAGATCCTGCAACCTTAACGTTCTTCACGATAACGTGAGCATCGTAGTTTTCCATTTGTGCACCAACACGGATAAAGAGTGTGTACTCAATTGTATCCTTCTTTGGTTGGAACAAACGATAAACAGTTACGTCACGCTTGATACCAATGATGAAGTTTTGAGGGAAAGTCAAGTGAATATCACCGTGCAAACCAGTTGCACCGCTGTAGTCTCCTGCTCTTGTCTCATCCATCAATGGGACGTTAATTACTGGGATACCGAAAGCGAAAGGAGTTGTAGTTCCTGGTCCGCCATCGTTAGCAGCAACATCACCACGGATAACGCCAGAAGCGATATCAAATGGGTTTACCGAACCAGCGTTAGCTGTTAGGTTGTATAGGTAATCTTGAACTAGGTTTGATCCTGAGAAGAAACGAAGTTGATTACGGCGTTGCTTGTACTTACGTGGGAGAGTCTTGATAGCAAGGTTGAATACAGCCTTGTCAAGTCCTACACCCTGTGCGTCAACAACGTGAGCGTTGTTAATTGCAAGTGCTCTGAAACCTTGGAACGCAGATAGCAAACCAGAACCAGTACCGAGACCATTGATTAGTACATCCTCAATGTCGTTACCAGCTTGTGTTGCCATAAGACGTGCAATGTGGTCTTCTAGATCTGGACCTTCAATATTGTCTTCAAGAGACTCTGAAGAAAGTTCCCAATCTAGGCGGAGCTTGCGAGTTGTTAGAGAAATCTTAGAGAATGTTGCAGCTGCGTTAGAAAAATTACCAACGTTTGCACCTGAAGTATCATATCCTGTGTAATCACGAGGATTTTCTTCAGAAGCTACTGTCATGATTCTCTGACCGACTGATACACGGTCAATTTCTGTTGTGTTTGAACGCATACGGATAGTTCTTGCTGCTTTAGCAAGAATTGTAGCGTCCCACATGTAATCTAGGAAGCGATTAGCCTGATCTGGATAGAGGAGACCATCACCGCTGAGTGTTGATGTATCTGTAGATGCATTAACTCCAGCTGAACCGAGATTTGTTGTATCAATTACTTTTTGTAGAAGTTCATTACTCATTGTTTTTATTTCACCACCTTATTTTATCTTATTTAGTTAAGCTATTAACACCGAGGAAGTGTCCTTGCCATATACTTGTTTTTTGTATCTTACTTACACCAGCAGATCCGTCAAGATCGCTGGACTTCTTAACTGCTGTTGCAGATTCAAAATTCTTGAGTTGATGATCAACATACTCAATCTTTCCGAACATATCTGTAACAGACTTACTCAAGGTTTCGTACTTTTCTACAAGTTCCGCATTTGCCTTTTGAATTTCCTCATAATTCTTTGACAAACGAGCCATCTCTGCTCTTGTTTCATTGACAATGTTATACATGTCTTGAACTGTTGCAGCTTGTGTAGCATAGTTCTTTTCAATAGACTCACCAAAGAAGGTCTTAAGGTCTGTGACCATCTTTTCAAAATCAAGGGTATCCTCAACTTCTGAAATAGATACGGCTTTTTCAATAGCTTCGCCAGCATCAAGTGCTGCTACCTCTTCAATTACCGCAACTTCTTCGGCTGGAGCTGCTGCTTCAACAGCAACTTCTGCTGCTTCTGCATTTATATCTTCTGCCATTTTGTTACCTCCTTCGTTGAGTGAAATATCATCACTCTTCTTAAGTCCGTCATTAAACGTAACTTTTTGTTTTGTATTTTGATCAGGATAAAGGTTTATTGAAGAATTACTATCAATTACATTACCTGCCAAACCTGGGGCTGCACTTTCTGTCGCTGCATGATCAGGACCTGGTGCATCATCTTTCTTGAAATAAGCATCAATTACTTTTTCAATTGCTTCAAACTTTTCTGAGTCTTTTTGTTCAACCCATCCAATGTTTGTCATCTTTTCTTCACAAACTACACAATCTTTTGTTGTAGCTGTTGATGTTGAAGCAACTTCATCTTGCTTACACCAAAAAACATTTTCTAGAACTACGTCTGCCACCATACCTTTAACCATGGTGCTTCCGTCTGTATTCTTTTGAATTGAAAAGAAATTAGCAAGTTGATTTGCTGGGGAATCTACAAGACTCAACTCATGCAAATCATAATCATGGATAACTCTACGTGTATCATTAGAGCCATCATCTGCTTTTTCCATCTTGGCATCATTAATATTTCCGCCAATTGAGAAACCAGAATAAGTTCCATCCAAGCACTTCTCCCATGCATCTTGTGCACCCTTGGAGATATATGCTGTTACATAAATTCCATTATACTTCTTTTGTGTTTCTGGATCAAAAAAACTATCTTCTTTAAAATCAACCATTTTGCCAACTGCTGATGGCCCATGCATTTCACGGATATTTCCTCTGAAATTATCAAATGCTTTTTTACTTGCTGCAGCTGTAACAATGTCGCCATGTCGGTCAACATTATCTAGGGACGCAAATCCAGATACTGTTCTCTTTTCTCTATTAATCTTAGTAATAGGAAAATGAAGAGCCATTGAAGACTCACTGTTTTGCCAATACGTTTTTTGAATGTCCATATGTAAATAAATAATATCAAGTTTTATGTATAATACATAATTTAACTGATATTTTTTATGATGCCAGAATTGATCTTAATGACCTTTTTGACGTCCGCCCCTTCTGGTTTATAAGTTTTATCTTCTGGTAGTTTTTCTGGGGTTCCAGAATCATGGTCTTCTATATTTGCCAAATACGGTGTCTGTATGTGTGAATCTGGAGTAATATTTGGGTCAGCCATGGAGTTGTGAGATACCAAACCACCAGTTATAAACCCAACTACCACATAAGACAAATGCGATAAATCATGTTGAAATCCTGTTGCAGCCCATGTTGAAAATGAACTTGTTAGGGCAATCCCTAGTGTTTTTGCGTCTAAAATATTAAACTTAAAATGATGTTTCAGGCTCATAATGATCCTTTTAACTCATCATAAATTATTTGTGGCAACGCTCCTGTTACTTTAATTCCCTGCTTTGACTCATACTTTACTAAGGCCGATTGTGTTTGAGTATTCATTATTCCAGTATCGTAAGCAGCTGGCAAAAGTCCCGCTTTTTGCAAAGCTTTTTGAATTGTTAAAACTGCACCATTTTGCTGACCAACGTTAAATGCTGTAGGTGATGTTGGAAATGGCGGAGCATAGAATGCTGTTGGTGAAGGTGTTGGGGCTGGAGTAGTTGTATTAGTAGTGGCTGACATGCCATGTATAGCTGCTGTAGCACCTGCTACAGCCGTACCTGTTGCACCCACTGCTGCTGTTGTTTTTTTGCTTGTAACACCTTTTGAAACAGGTTTTAAGGGTACTGGATATTTTGGCCTTACAATTGCAGCAATAAAAAGATATGGCCTATGAACTCTCCAGCATCCGCTTTCATGAATTGAATCGTTTGGATTACCAGTATTAAAACCAATTGTTGTAATACCATCTGCTGAAGCTGCTTCTAATAATTCTACGTGATCCACAACTCCATCACCATTCCAATCATAAAAAACAAGATCTCCTGGTTGTCCTTGATATTTGTTGACTACTAAACCTTGTCTTTGAAACCAAGGTAGTGCTGCAGGATTATAAGAAAAACCTTTAGGTGTTTGTGCAGCAATTAAATATGAAAGACCAACTTGTGCAAAACACCAACTTACTCCCATTGCACAATACGGAGCATTTTTGATGCCATACCAATCTCCGTATGGATTTTCATCTTGTGCACCAGCGTGAAAACCTATTTGACTACGAGCAACATTTAATACATCTAATGCTGTAGCCACTTGTTAGTTTCCTTCTTGAGATCCCTCGCCCTTAGCATTACGGGCGGTTCCCATTTTATCTGGAGCATTTAAAGTTCTATTTTGATCACGTGTCTTATTACCACTTGCATCAGAGGCTGCATCTTGTGCAACTTTAGGATTGATTATAAGTACTTGATCGCCTCCAGACAAAGGTGCCATGCCACGACGAGCACGAACTTCATTTGGAGTAATAACTTGATCTTTAAGGTAACGATCATCAATTCTTGATTGAGTTTCTTCATCTGTCAAAGCAAGTTCATTGAATCTAAGAACAAAGGCATCTGTTACTTCTCTAATAATAAGATTAATCTTAAATTCAAGTTCTTCTTGACGTGGACGACAAACCTGCTCTTTAAATGTTTTATCTGCATCTTTAGCATTTGCAAGAGAAACGTTTGCTGGCATTCCAAGCTTTGATACGGGAACACGGTGAGCAAGAAGAATACGATCTCTATTTTCTACTGCGTAGTTTTTAAATGAAGAGTCTTGAATTCCCGCTTCAATTGGTTCCATGTTAAATTCAACACGAGCATTATCTCCATCTGAAGGAAGTGGGATATAAAGCGTTCTATGGTTTCTTCCCTTAAGTCCTGTTTGGAAAAACTCAAGCAATTTACGTTCTGATTCAGATGTGAGTTTAGCTCCTTTTACAGTAATGATATAACGAGGAACAGCTTTGTTTTCAAAATAATCTAGATTGAAACGCTGAGCAAATTCATCACCAGCAAGGGCATTCTTTGCAGACAAAATGTCTGGAATACCATAGTAAGTATTTGATGGTGTAAAGATTTTAAAGTGAATAACTTCATTTGGTTGTGGATCCGTTCCAATTTGATCTGGAGTTTCTGTATCTCCAAAGTTTCTAAAGAAGGTGTATCTGTTATATACAACCTGAACAAAGCCATCACGATGACGACGAATTCTCATGGTTGTTGCAGGAATATGTCCAAGATATCCAATCTTGCCAGTTGATGTTCTGCCTACTTCAAGATAAGCATTTCCTGTTGATTCAAGATCAATATAAACCTTTTTCATATTCTCAATAAATGAATCATCTGAGTTTAATGACTCTAGATATGAGCGAAGTTGCTCTTTTGCTTGTTCAAGCTTTAAACGCATCTTGTCAAGCTTTTTAGGGTTATCCATAGAATCTTCAATTTTTGAAGTTGTAGCCCAAGTATTCTCAAACTTATAGCCAAGACCAACTACGTTAGCAGCTTTGGCATTTACAGCAGAGTGATGATATGGAGATACGTCATAAAGTTGTGCAAGATACATAACATTATATGGCGGTTGAACAATTTGAAATAGAGAGTATCCAGTTAAATCAAGAGGATCAAGCTTTTTTGATTTTGCTTCATCAATTCCAGTGAATGACTTTTCAATTCTATTTGCTCTACGTCTAAAGTTGTCATTAAGGCCTTCAGACTTTTTAATCTCTTCCCAGCTTTTATTAAATGGGTCTTCAAAATTTTCTTCTGAATTAGTTATTAATTGATAATCTCTATCCGATCTTATTTGCACGATTCCGTTTTCATCGTCATCTGCAACTGTAGCTTTATGCGAGTCCAAGTTCTCTAGCCTCCTTAACGTATTCCATCATTGCTGGTAAATCTTGAGGATCTGGAACCATTCCCATTTCTCCTCTTGCTTTTTGTTCTTCAAGTTCTTCGTCTGTAACTGGTCTATGACCTGCAAAAAATAAAGGATGTCCTTCATCCAAGCCGTAGTGCTTAGCTAATTCTTTAAGCTTTTTAATTTGACGAATATCTCCCTTGATAGACTGAATGGACATATACGCCCCTTCTTCATCTCTAACTACGGAGCCGTCTGGCATTTGCCAAACATACATTCCCCAGTTTACTTCGTCTATAGGTGTAACCTTCATTTTTGCCATATGATTATAATACCATTCTATGCTGTTAATTCGTAAAACATGTACACACAACCGCCATTTTTATTAAAAATTGAACGCCTTTATACACTCTTTTTCATTTTGTATCAATCTTTCGTCGTTAGGGCTTAGCTCTAATGCTTTTTGTGCGTACTCTAGAGCCATCTGATAATTGCCCAAATTATAAGCAGAAACGCATGCAAAGTCATATGGGGCATATCCCCAAGCAAAATCCTCACATAAGTAATCTAAAGGCTTCTCTTTAATTGCCAATGCTTTTTCTGAATATTCCAGGCATGATCTCCACATTTGATTTTGATAATAAAGTTCTGCAAGATCAACGTATGGCTCTCTTCTTTCTGGACTTTCATTTAATGCATTCTTAAACAGTTTTTCTTTTTCAAGAAAATTATCTGCCATTTTTGCTAGGCATCTAAAAGATTCTGCTCTTTCTGGTTTCCAAATAGCTGTAGGTAAAAGCAAATGTCTAATAAATTCTTTTTTAGCTTGTTCATTCATTTTGTAAAAGAAAAGCTCTCTGGCATAGTAAAAAGCTATTCTATCATTGTATGGATCTTCTTGTGCAGCATGAGATAAAAGTGGAAGATATTGAAGTCTTGGCTTGTTGTTATCTGGAAAATGATGAACGGTAGCGTTTGATATTACATGCTTTTCTTCTATTCTATCTGCATACAAAGTTTCATGCACTGGATGCTTCCATCTATACCCAAATCTTGAATGCATTTTATCAGCATGAAATACTATTCCTGGATTACCTTCTTCAGTCCAATTCCAAACATAGTTATATTTTATTTTTGTTGCACCTTGCTCAAAAGCTTTTTCTACCTCTTCCCGCCATCCAGGTAGCAGAATTTCATCCATATCAAGAGAAACACATATATCTATGTCATGTGGCAAAAAAGCCAATGCAGCATTTCTTGCATCGTCAAATCTCCATGGCTTTATTGATATTGGAACCACTCTAATACCTAATGCCAGTGCTCTAGCCACTGTACTATCTTGAGATCCTGTGTCTGCTATAAGTAAATAATCTGCTTCTTTTGCAGACTCGTACCACTTTTCAACAAACTGCTCTTCATTAAGAGCTATAGTGTATACAGCTATTTTCATTTTGCATCCTCAAAAAAATCTGACAAAACCTCTTTGTGCTCTTTGAAAGTATAGTTTTCCCAAGAAAGGTGTGCTTTTATTTCGTTATCAGATAGCTGTCTTGCAAAAAATGCAAGATCAGATATATTAGAAACCACAAACTTTTCTACTCCATCTTGAAATTTAAAACTATCTTCTAAAACTAATGTTTCGCTGGGAATTCCATTTATAAATATTTGCATCTTTTTTTGATTATAAACACAATAAATGTTTATTCTTCCTTCTATATCTGGTATTGATTTTGTTACAATTTTTGAACCTAGCATAAAGGCTATATATTCTTTGACTTTACCTATTGCACCAATACATGATCCATTTTCATTTTGCATAAAAATGCCAAAATTATCAATATCTTTTTTATCTACCCAAAACTCTATTGTAAAAACCCCATCTTCAAAACCTGGCAAAAACCAAGAGTAGAAGTTTTTAATTTCTATAGCATTATCAACTTCTTTTGCTGGCAGTAAACTTAAAATCCTATTGCTATAATCATTTTCAGAAAGTTTCCAAAATGCCAATGGGTAGTCCATTATGACTCTATGTATATAACTCATTTTATTTACCCTTTGTATAGGCTGTTAAGAAACAGTATCTTCTTTTAATTTAATAAATATTTGCAAAGTAATTCTTACTTTATTTTCTGATGTAACTGGAGATGTTCCATGTAACTGCAATTTATCATTTAGCAAGCATAGGTTGAACGATGGTAAAACCGCATTCCATTTTGCTTCATCTTCATTATACCAGTTAAACATGCCACCATCATTATAAGACCACTCTTTATTCAAATAAATTGTAGCTGCCTTTGAGTATACACCATCATTATGAACTGGTATATATGAACCTTTAGTCCAAAGATAGACCATAGCTCCGCCCGCTTCACTTAAAGAATAATCTTTATCTTGATTGTAAATTCCTTTTTCCTCAAGTATAGACTGAACCATATTTAATCTATCCCCATCAAGCTTAATACAAATTACAGGAGCACTATTTAAGACTATACTTTCATTCCAAGTTTTATTTGTCCAAATATTAAATTTTTCATCTGTTTTTCCATATAAAATATTTGTGCCCAAAGAGTATAGTTCTTCCGCAAAAGATTCTGGTAAAAAACTTCTATACTGAATCATCTGAGCCAGCTAACCACTGCATATCTTGTACCTTCAGTAACTTCAGTTACTGAATGATTATACACATAGTTTGAAGGGAACATTAGAAGGTCATGTGCTTTTGGCTTATAATATATATTAAATCTTGGGAACTGTATTTCACCGCCCTCATAATCTTCATTCATATAGTAAACTGTTGAAATTCTTCTATGGTGTACTTCTCCATCATCTACATGGTTTGAAAAAAACTGACCAGCACCGTATTTTAAAAAGCTCCAGTCATCGTGCCAATTTGTTGATACACCAAACATAGATTTATAATCATTTTCACATGGAGTAAATGCTTCATAAAAATAATTATTTAATGTTTTAAAAAGAGAGTCTTGTGGACTATGAAAATCTTCATTTATGCCATTTAAGTATGATATCCCAAAAGTATCTGTATTTCTTATTCTAGTATCCACACCATTGTATTCTCCAGATATTATTGATGATTTGGATATTGATATTAAATTATTTTCAATACAATTTTCAATTTCAGGAATAAGTGATTCTGATTCCAAAAGAACATTTTTATAAACTACGATTCCAGGTGCTATTTCTAACTTTTCCATTTACCATTTTCCAATCGGGCATTGTGCTTCTTTTAATTTTGTTTTTACGCCCATAAAACAACCGCACTGTTTACATTGTTTGGTTAGTTTAATTAACTCTGGGCAAGACTTACATATATCAAGTCTTTTTTTACCTTCTTCTAGGTCCCATTCTGTATTTGGGTTTACAACATCCCAAGGGGTAACCCCTTGCTTTTCTTTATACTCTTGCCACTTGCTTTTATTCATAATAAATCCAATCAAACTATCAAGTTATGCTTTAGGGTTGAATGTGTTTCCGTCATATTGCCAACCAATTTTTATAACTTCAGAATCACTTACCTCTATTGTTTTTAAATAATTACAGATATCTTCAGAAAAATTTGAAAGCTTTGGATTGCTTACTGCCCAAGATACATACCCAGCAACATCCTGATCAACAACCAGTATTACTTTTCTCATATCTGTATTCAAAAAATTATTTTTCATTGGCCATATTTCCTTGGATGGACTTAAAACATTGGTGCCGTCATACGACCAACCATAGTCTGCTGGACAATCATTATCTATTTCAACATAAAAATGATCTGAATTTATGGCAGCAATAAATCTTTCACCCCATGAAACCTCATCATCCAAAATCAACGGAAGTATGACTTCATTATCTTTGTTTAAATAAACAATTTGTGTTTTAGCCAAATTAACTCCTTTTTATTTATTATAGCACATTAAAAAAGCTTTAACATCCATTTGTAGTACAGTGACCACTTACACAAATACACGCACAACCAGCACAAGTTCCTCCTGGGCCAGTTCCTGGGTTGGTTGTAACGCCTGGGTTGGTTGTAACGCCTGGGTTGGTTGTAACGCCTGGGTTGGTTGTAACGCCTGGGTTGGTTGTAACGCCTGGGTTGGTTGTAACGCCTGGGTTGGTTGTGATTGGAGTAGGCGTTGGAGTAGGCGTTGGAGTAGGCGTTGGTGAGGGGCTAGCTGCCTGATAAACTGTGTAAGTATAACCAACACTTGTACCTAAAGATACCGTTGATCCTGAAGCAACTGATTGACTATTAATTATTTGATCCAAGGACTGGTTTGTTGTAGTAGTTGACCCAAGAGAAGCATAAGTTAAACCTAATGATGTTAGTTGTGCTTGTGCAGTAGTAATAGATTCACCCACAATATTCGGAACTGTTACTGTTGCTTGTACATAATTATAAATACTTAAAATAACAGTATTTGTACTTTGATTTCCTGCTGGCGGGGTTTGAGCATAAACATATCCACCTTGAGAATTATATGAACTATAACTTGAATTACTTGTATTTGTTACAACTGAACTAAAATTTACTCCTGCTGCAGTTAATGCTACTACTGCTTGATTATATGAAAGGTTAGTTACATTAGGAATTGTATATGTATATACTATTGTTGATGGTGGGACATATGCTGCTTGATTTGAAGAAACTTTTCCAAATATGTTATTAAAGGTATTGGCTAGATAACCTGAGTAATGCCCAATTCTTTTAATTCCCAATTCACTGCACCAATACTCCAGATATGCAAACATTTATATAGTTGTTTACGTTTGCAACAGCATACAAAGATTCTCCCGCATTTGCAACTTGTGCCATATCAAGAACTACAGTTGTATTACCGTCAATTTCAATATCACCCAAAATTTTATATTGATCTGCATATGTTGCACCATTTGGAACAATCCACATACTAAAAGAAAGCAGACCATTTGAAATATTACTAATCAATAATTCTTTAATAATTGCTTGTGATGGGAATGTGTATAGTGGGGATGCTGTAGCAGTTAATAGCGTAGGTCCCGCAAATCTTGTTGGTGTATATGCCATTATTTATCCCTTATGGTGTTGGTACAGCCCATTTAGCAATAAGAGCTTGCTCAATTGTGTTGTATGTTGCTGCAGAGTGATTTGTGTTGTAAAAAATTAATTCTCCAACAGAAAATTGTCCGTAAGATGATCCGTATCTTCCTACAGCTTGACCAGTCATAGCTGAAAGTGGGCCACCAGATGCACCAACTCCTACGTCAACGCCATTTCTACGAATACGCTTTGAGTTATCTGTTGTGCTATAAACTAGTGTATAAACTTCTGGAACACCTGCGTTGGCATTCAATACAATTGCAGATGTATCATCGTTTCCGAATCCAAACTTAAATGTGTTGTTTGCAAGGTATCCTGTATAGAAGTTTGAACGGGTATTTGATGAAGTACCACCAATAATATAAGAATTTGAAGACAATGCTGTCTTAGTTGCAACCATATATACAGTAAATGATGTGCCAGCAAGGAATGCCATAGTTTGATCTGAAAATGTTAGGAACTGTGCTGATCCAGAGAAAGCAATAGCTCCAAGTCCGCCAATTCCTGAAGACTGATAGACTGGCTTATTTGCTTGAGTTGCTTGTACAAGAGTTCTAGCATTTGCAGTTTTATCTGTCCATGAAGAAACATAGTTATTTGAATCTTTTGAGATTGTTTGTAATGCTGCTGCATCCCACCAAGCGACTTGGTTTACGTGTGTAAATCTTGGGCGGGAATAGATACGTTGATTACCTAGCATTTTTTACCTCTGGTCTTGTTCCTATATTTGCTGATTTCAAATTTTTAGCAGATCTAGCTTTCTCTAGACTTTCTCTATACTCTTTAAAAGCTTTTTTATCTTCTGATGTAAGATTTGCATCTGAACTTTCTGTCCAGTCTGTTGATATCTTTTCAAAATCAATATGTGCGTTAAGATGTTCTTTTTGTTCTTCTGATGTCATATTTACAACTTCAGCTCCATACCAAACCCCGTCTTTTTTATATGGGTTGCATGGAATTAAATGCTGGGTTGTTGAATCATGTTCAATATCAGTTGAAATTGCAACTGCATTATGTGACTTCAAATAGTCTTCTGTTGGAATTCCATCTGGAAAACTGACGTTAGGAAACAGTTCCCATGACTTTCCATCGCTTATTACACTATCTTTTTCATCAATAATTGCATAATGCATTTTTTACCCCTTATACGTACAAATCTGTGTATGCGTATCCACCATAGATGGTTGAACCACCATTGCGTGTATAGAAGTTTAGCAATGTTGTATTTGTTGACAATACTGGAGGAGTATTTGCAGCTCCGCCACCGTCCCACTTAACTGCTGAAGGCCAGGTAATTGTGTATGAGTTTCCTGCCTTAATTTCTACTTGCCAAAATTGTGCAGCGTTAACTGTTTGTGGAATGTTGACAAATGCAACTGTAATATTTCCACCAGCTGTTAGCTGATATACGTTTGCTAGAGAAATATCACATGTTGCTGTACCGCTTGATACGGTTCCAAGTGATGTCTCTTGTGATGGGATATTAAAATATGTATATCCCTGACCGTTAATCGGTGCCTGCAAATATGTGTATGTCCATAATGCTGGTGTGACCGCTTGGGGTGACATTGTTACTGGCATTTTTTTTATCTCCTAATTTTTAATTAATTTTATTGCTTAACATAATATGTAATAATTATAACACCAGAACCACCGTTGCCAGAGCTTCCGTTCATTCCAGCACCACCGCCTGAGCCTGTATTGCTTTGAGCATTTACTGAAGGAGATCCTAAATTGTAAGAATAACCGATACCACCACCATGAGATGCAGATCCCGAAGCACTCCATCCAGAGCCTGAGCCACCGCCTGCTATACCATAAAGGCCTTCTCCACCTTGTCCACCAGTAAAGTCTTGTGTTCCATTACCATTACATGATCCAGAACCGCCACTTGATGAACCCTCACCAGTTCCTTTACTTCCTGGTGCACGACCTGCATAAACACCTGCCCAAGTTTGAATAGCATTTCCACCAGCACCGTTGGCACCACCGCCACCGCCACCTGCCCCCCAAGAAGTTATCCAGTTGCTTCCGCCACCGCCTCCTGAACCATAACCAGAAATATTTTGTGCTCCTGCACCATTTGCTCCACTATTACCCCAGCCACCACTGTTAGCATATCCGCCACCGCCTCCACCGCCGTAGGCGATTATATAGAATGAATCTGAGCTACTTCCAAATGTGGTATTTCCACCATTATTGCCCTGATTGTTTCCATTACCACCAACAGCTGCACCGCCACCGCCAATGGAAATAGGGATATTTGAACCTGTGGCATAAGCTGTTGTATCAACAATTCTTCTTATGAGTTGTCCTGCTCCACCGCCACCTGCACCGTAGGTGTTAGAGTTTCCTCCGCCTCCAGAACCACCGCCTGCAACTACTGTTACATCTACATATGGAGCACACTGTGCAGGCTTATTCCAAGAAGATCCGCCTGTTAGCGTAACAGTTTTTTGCACATAAGTAGTAGTTCCTAATGCCACTGCATTTACTGCAGAGGTTATAGCTGAAGCAATTGGAGTTGATTGAGCATACGCTGCTGACTGTACCTGAGAATCAAGTCCAGGTATATAAATTTGATTGATTGTTCCATAAGTTGTCATTATTTAGCTCCTTCTGAATTTACTATTGGCAAAATTGGAGCAACTGGTGTATAAGTAGTTCCATTTGCTTTAGCAATAACAGCTTGGATTTCATCATATGTTGGGATAGTTTGAGTAGGCTCTTCTGTAGCAGGAAGAGGTGCTAATTCATCTTGAGTTATAACTGGGGCGGTAAATGTATTATCTTTTGGATTATATGTCCAAAAAACAGAAACTCTTGGTTCTGATGATGTAACATCTACTACTGTAAGATCTACCCAGTCTGGGTGGGATTTTACCCAATCTTCATTATCACATATGATTACATTACCCACAATATTATCTGGAGATATAATCGCAAAAGCTTTTAAATCATCTGAAATTGGTATTGACATTAGTTACTACCTCCTGTTTTAGCAATTGCTGCTTGATATTCTGCTATAAGGTTATCATGATCAATAGCACTTTGAGCTTTAATTTGCTCAATAACAGGAGCAATAAATTTTGAACCATCATAAGACCAACCTACTGTTGGTGCTTCTGGAAAAACTAAATTGGTAACATCAATATGTTTATGATTTTGATAATCTGGATGAGATTCAAAGTCATTTAACGTATTTGCAATTACAACATTATCTACAATATTATTTTCATTTACTAATGCTAAAGTTATCATTTATTAAGCCACCTTTACCCAGTAATAGATTATACAAGCTCCACTACCGCCATTGCCCCCAGCAGATTGACTATATCCACCGCCACCGCCACCGCCAGTTCCATTGGTACCGTTGTTTGCAGTATTGTTATAAACTCCTTCTCCTCCAGCTCCGCCACCAGCAGAACCTCCACCACAAGCAGAACCTCCACCGCCACCGCCACCAGCAAGACCCATTATTCCAGGCCCTCCACGTCCAGCTAAACCAATATTGCTAGTCCAGCTATTGCATGTACCTGCTCCGCCAGATGAACTACCGTAACCCCAAGCCCAGCCACCATTGCGACCGCCACCAGGTGTACCGTTGTATCCGTTAATTGTAGCAGTTCCGCCACCACCGCCTGCTCCGCCACCGCCACCTGCTGGAGCATACTGATAGTTATAGTAGCCACCTCCGCCTCCGCCTGAGCCTGAACCATAAATTGTATTATAGTATGGATCGCAATATCCATAATTTCCATTATTTCCATTATTTGACTGGGCACCGCCACCGCCACCGCCCCATGAAATTAAATAAAATGTTTGACCATTGACTCCAAATGTGGAGTTACCGCCATTATTTCCTTGTGAATTTGAGTTTGCACTTGGAGCACCTCCACCGCCAGCGATACCCACAGAGATACCAGAACCAATAGGAACTGATGAGATATCAACAAATCTATCAAGTAGTTGACCAGCTCCGCCACCGCCACCGCCACAATAAGATGTGGTTGGAGAAGCACCTGAGCCGCCTCCGCCTACCAATACCACCCTTACTGTACTTGCTGTATTAGCTGGGCGAGTCCAAGTTCCTGATCCATAAAATCGTGTTTCCATAGGGATATATCCACCTGTTGGAATTGTTGATGCAAGATTTGATGCATAGGTTGATGGAAATGCCTGAGTTATTCCAGCAAGTGCAGAGTTGTTAAGAGTTGTACTTAACCCTGGTAGATATACGTTAGAAGCGGTACCTGATACGGCCATGTTTTGTTACTCCTTATTTATTTAAAATCAAGATGTTGTTACTTTAACGCCTGAAATGAACATTGTCACTGCAGATGCGTTAGATGCTGATAGAGAAATAGACTCTCCTGTATTCATTACCTGCTTGATATCCAAAGTCATGAATGTCTGTGGAGGAATGCTCAACTGATAAGCAAGATAAGTTCCTGCTATCTGAACTGTAAATGTTTGAGCAATCAGAGTGATATTCATAGCTGTGATTGATGTCAATACATCTGTTTCTGCAGATGGAGTTGTATACACAGATGTTGCAGAAGCTGAAAGTGTTCCTGCATAAAATCTACTTGGTGTGCTTGTTACTGTCATTTTATAGTGCTCCCATATTTGCGTTAATTACGTAATTATTATACGTTGCTGAAAGTGCTGCTTGCCCTGCTGTTACCGCCGTAGCAATTGCTGCGGTTTGAGTTGCTGCAGCTGCGTTTACTGTTGTTACTGCTCCTGAAGAAGCATTTTGAATCGCTGTGAGCTGAGTGTTTGTTGCAGCAAGCACGTCATTAACCCCTAGAAGATTTCCCATTGCTTCAATTGCTTTTGCCAAAAATACCAAATCCTGAGCTGCGAGTGTAGCAGAGCTTAGGTTATTTACCTGATTCTGGAAAATAGTGATCTGGCTTTGAAGGGTTGCGTAGTTTGTTGTCATTTGTCATTCACCTCTCATATAGTATATCATAGCTGCTTAAAAAATCAGCTATTTGTTGTCCCGTTTGTTGGATTTAAATTTGGTCCAGTTGCTGCGTTATCAGGATTTGGTACATTTGGTGAATGCGGTAGATCCAGAGAAGCGGGCGGGGTTGGCCAATTAATATCAAAGTCTTTTATTGATGGAGGCAAATCTCTAAGTGCTTGCCTGTATGTTTGCCATGCAGCTTTTGTTGCTGCATCCATTGTGGCATTTTCTGTCCAATCGGTGGAATCAAGCAAAATTTTTCTATGATTTCTTGCATGAAGTAAAGCACCTACTGTTGTTTGCTCTGTTCTCCATTGAGTATGTTCTACATCAGTCATATGCCTTGGCTGTTTTGTAGTTTCATCAATTATCATATGCTTTCCATCAACAAAATAATCATCAACTTCATACCATACTGAACCATCTTCTGTATTATCTGTTGGTAATGATGTGGCTTGTCTTGTTTCAATCTGAATCAAACTATCTGGATGAAACTTTGCATACTTTTTAATTGGAAGTGGATCTGGCAAAGGTTGTGCATTTGCAATATCCACTGGAACTTCAAGTGAATCTGGGTGTACTGTTAAATCAATTCCCGATGTTACATTTGTCATTATCTATCTCCATATAGTGTTGCTGCTCTGTTCCAAATTGCATAGGAATCAATTGTTGATGTATAGTTATTGTTTGTAGTATCTGCATATGACATTGCTGCATATGTCAATCTCATATCTGGTTGAATCCAGTAATTTGGAGGAAATGTTCCCTGCATGTTATAAAATGAATTATTATCATCCCAATAATAACAGTTTGAACCAGATGTCCAAAAATACATTGTATTTGTTAGTACTACCGCACATGATTGATTTGGTCCTAACGTAAATGAACCAGAGATACCAGTATTTGATGTGTTTGTTCCTGTTTGAGTGGTCATATTATACCAGTTCATGCCTGTAGCATTTGCATAGTTTGTTCCTGAAGAATATGAAGGGATACCGACTTGCATTCCCGCACCATCATAACCAGAGCACCAGTAATCTGAAACTAGTCCCCATACTGAAACGCTAATTGATGATGATGGATGAAAATTTCTCAAAAACATTACACGTGCACCAAATGGTCCATAACATGTTGTTGATGGATATGTAAGATACATTTGATGTGATCCACCAGACTGGTTATTTGTTGACCATTGGAGCTCTTTTCTCTTCCATCCCCAAGTTTTTTGAGATTCATTTTGCAAACGATAACCGCCCAATGCATACCAAAATGATCTTTCTGCATCCCATGGTTGAGTTCCAGTCATATATGTATAGTAGTTTGTCCATGAATCTGAGTTGTTCCAAGAATAGTTACCCATCATTGAATTACCACGATTATTTACAGAATAAATAGATGGTACAGAATAAGGCAAACGTGCAGCATTTTGAACTTCTTTTACAACGTTATCTATGCCAGTTGTAACTCCAAGTGAAGCTGCAGTAATTCCCAAAGATGAGGCACTCAAGCCCGTTTGGCTTTGAATTTCTGGTAGTGTAATACCTTGTGTTTGAAAGTTTAAATCATTTAAATTAGGCATTATACTTTTCTCCATCCATATGTTGAATTATAGTAAACCAATGTGATTGATCCACCATTTGTATTGAATACTAGTGGGTTTGATGATCCTTGAATAGACTGACCATTATTTGCAACAGAGAAGTTAGTTGATCCTGAAGTTCCCGTCGCATCTACAATCTGAACCTGTGCACCAATTGCTGGGTTAAGCGGTAGTGTAATTGTTAGTCCTACCGATGGAACAACAAGAAGTCTGTCATTGCTTGCTGCAGTATAGTTTGCAGTAATTGTTTTCCAAGCAGATGGTACGGTTCCAATTGTTTGTTGTACTGACAAAAGTGCTGAAGCAACCGAGCTATATTGTGCAGAGTTTGTTGATATAAAAGCATTAACGTTTGTCATTTGATTCTGCAAAGTCGTAATAGCACTTGTATTTGCAACCAACACTGAACCATTTGCACTTGTATTTATAGATGCAATGCCTGCTGCTGCAGCAGCATTAATTGCTGTTATTTGTGTTGTGGTTGCATTATAAATATCAATTACGCCAAGTGCTTGACCTATAGTATTTAATCCATTACCAAGAATACCAAGATCTGTTGCACTTAATTGACTACTTGTCATCAGACTTGTTGCAGCAACCTGAAACAAGTTAATTTGACTTCCGAGAATATTAGCTGTGGCTGCAGGAGTTGACATATTTTAAGCCTGTGCCTCAATCCATGAAAGTACTGCTGAAATGTTACCAGCGGTGCTTCCAATATTAGTTGCAACAATTGTTAGAATATCTGGGCCGTTAGGGAATCCTGGGTTAGTAGTATTTCCATCTCCATTCATATATCCATTTCCAAGGTTTCTAACTTTTGTCAAGTCAAACATTGTTGTTGAGTAACCATTTCCACCAGCAGTGTTATCTGTATAGAAAGCGAAAATAACGTCTCCGCCAGAAACTGTATTCGTAGGTGTTGTGATTGGATTTCCAATCGTACCCGTTCCATCATGGTAAATGATTTGAGATAGAGATCCAGCTCCAACCTTATTGGTTAGCCATTGTGAAGGAATTGAAACTCCGTTAAGTGATTGTGGATTCAATATGCCTTGAATCAAGAATTGACCAGAGCATAGAATCTGCAGAGAGTAAAGGTTAAGCTGCATGTTATTTGCAAGCTCACGAACACCAAAGTTTCTTCCGACACCGTTATCTACAGAAGGTGCTACACGGATAGAAATTAGTGGGCGGGAAATTAGTGTTGATCCAAATGTCTGAACAACCAAACCTTGGTTTGCTAAGTTAGTTGATGCAAGTGTTAATGTACTTGCTCCCATTGTGTATGTAATTGTAGTTGATGTAACAGAAGTCACAGCATATGTACCATTAAAAGGTGTTCCAGAAAATGTTACAAGGGCTGATTGTGATGACACTGATGTCAATCCTACGTTTGTTGAAGTTCTTGCAAAAGAAAATGTTGCTCCAGTAGTTGCGGTGATCGTCCATGTTCCATTAAATACAGAATCAACACCAGTGATTGTCACCGAGTTTCCTACTTGAAGTAGGTGAGGAACAGATGTTGTAATTGTTGCAACGTTAGATGTTAACTGTTTTGCAGTAACAGTATAAACATAGTTAATATTACTAAATGTGGCATTATAACCAGCTTGGATTGAGTGTGCTGCAGTTGTTGTAATTGTGGCAACACCTGAAGATGAACTGTATGATGAAATGTTGGCTGAAACAGAACCAGATCCACCTACCTGCAAATAAGATTGCATGTTAGCAGCAAAAAGGAAGTTTTTATCATTATCAAAACGTCCATCCATAATTACAGATGATCCCCAGTGCGTCATTACTGGAGCACATTGTTGAGAAATTGTTTGAACTGATACTTGAGCTGTTCCTGTTCCACCTGGAATTGTAGCATCTGGTCTATATGTCCATAGAACATAGCTTCCATTAAGTTGTTGCAAAGCACCTGAATAATAAACAGGTTGCTGAACACGTCTTACGACTGTAATTGGATATCCCTGAACTGTTGAGTTAAAAGCACCAATTGATGTATATTGACAAATTTCAATGTTTGAACCATCATTAATTTTCAAATAACCAGATGAAGGCCAGTTTACCGCATTGTCTACGAACAAAGTAGTATCTGTTGGATATAAAGGTGAACCTAATGTTGATGTTGCACCTGAAACCAGTTTTGCTGAATTAAGAGGTTCATTAATAGATTCATAACGAGCAGGCAAATTACCTGAACGTTGATATGCTGCAAAGTTTGTATTATTTTGTGATGCTTCGTGACACCATGTAATTTTTCCGCCAGTACCTCTGAATCCATAACGAATAGTACCAGCACCATACCATGAATAATCAATATAGGTCATTTGCATCTTACCTGGATCAAACACATATCCTGAAGGTCCAGTTCCATCCATCTTGTCAAGATTCCACTGTGACTGTGGAACTCGTGAAACTTGAACTTTTCTAAAATATGTTGAAGAGTTTGATGGGCCACGATATGCAGGATTAATTGTCATTGATGTGTCATTTGTAATTCCTGTTACCAAATATGTTTGACCTTTAATAATAACTCTATCTCCAACAGTCAATTGTTTTCTAAAAGATGTTAGAGTTCCTGTTACAACATTGCTATATTGAGTTACAGCAATTGTTCCAAATAGTTCTTTTGTTCCCCATTTACGGCAAGCATACATTTGCTGACCATCATATTCAAAGTAAAAGCCATCTTGTTCGTTGAATAGTCCTGCACGAGTTGCAGCACCTTTCCAGTTAACTACTGTTGCAAATACGTTAGTTCCTCCAGGGACCTGATCAATTGCGTTAAGTGATTGTGTAAAGTTGATATTGAATGTAAAGTTATTAATATCAATAACATTGATAACTTGGAATGTAGCATTAAAAGGGTTATATGATCCAACAGTTTGAACACCGCTGATTGTTACATACGCTCCTGGTTGGAGGTTGTGGTTTTGTACGGTTGTAACTGTAATAACATTTGGTCCAGCTAGAGTTGACTGTGCAATTAGGTACTGAACGTCAAATGTTGGGGTAAACTTTGTTCCTGTTGAAAATTGAATTCCCTTACCAGCTTGATACCTGAAATAACGACGGGTTTGGCGAATAGTTTGTGCACCACAAACGTTAGAGCTTGTTGAAAGAATAACTCCGCCATCTAGTGGTCTGTGTTCAACATAACCCTGTGCAGATGCATAAATTGGTTGATTTGTTGTTACAACTGGGTTAATAATTTGGGTATTTGCAATAAAAGAAAATGTAGTAGGTGTTGCAACGGTGTCAACATAAAATGTTCCACCCAAAGATGCACCAGTAATTTGTGGTATTAGCACTTCGGTGCCTGGAAAAATACCATGAGGAGTAGGTGTTGTTACTGTAATTCTTGATAGGGTAGCAGAATCTGAAACTGCCGTCCAGTTTCCATAGTTACCAGAAACTCCACCTGTAATATTGGCATTATCAAAGATTCCACCACCATAGATAGTTGTAAGTGTTCCTTCTGTTATGCTTCCACTAACAATGCCTTTTGCAACATATGTAAAACTTGTTGAGGATGTTGGGGTAACAAGAAATGTTCCTTCTGCAGAGTTATTTAAAGTTTCCTGAACAGAAATAACGTCACCAGCATTAAGTCCGTGTGGTGTATTTGTCACTACGGTTATATTAGAACGAGGTGAGGCACCATCTCCAGTAATGCTTGCCAAATCAAATGAGTTTCCACCAGTATTACGTCCAAAGAAGTTTGGATAGTTTTGAATTAGTGTAATAGCTTCCCACTTTGAAGGCTGAACTCCATACTCAAAGTCTGTATCAATCAAAGATTCAGGAGTTGAAACTCTTTGCTTTCCTACTGGATCAATCAAAACTGCTTCTGGAGATGTAATTTCAACAGGCTCGTCATACATTATTGATATAGCATCAGTTGATGAAAGTGCACCACAAGAGAAGTTGAGAACGATGGTCGTAGTAGAGTGTGCACCATCAGTCGTGTATGTCTGAGTTGGTCCCAAAATTACTGGAGTATTTTGAGCAATTGTCCATGATGCAGCACCAAGTGTTGGATCTGACCAGTTATAAAGGATTGTGCCAGTTGTTGTGTCTGTTATAAGAAGAGTACGCTCTTGTCTTAAAACTGATGGTACCACCAAAGTATTTGTTGATGGTGTAAATGTATATCCTGTTAGTGGGTAAACTCTTCTTGACATGTTTTATAATCTCCCTTATACTGCCATTGACAATGCCAAAATATGTGCATTGTTTGTATTTAATGTTACATAGTTTTCATACTTTGGATAATAGATTCCAAGATTTAGAATTTGATCTACCGCCCAATAATTATAAGCTGTTTGTAGTTGATTTACAACATAACTTGCTGTTGGTCCTGTTGGACCTGTAGCACCTGAAGGACCTGTAGCACCTTTGGTACCAGCTGGGCCCATCAAGCTTCCCTGCAAAACCCAAGTTGAAGAACTTGAGCTATAAACATAATAATAACCATTACTTAGATTTAAGAACCCGTCACCATTAATCATTCCAGTGACTCCATAAGTTACTGGATCTGTTTGTGCTGATCCAATTATTGTACCACGTGTTCCAGCAATACCTGGGGTTCCTTGTGGTCCAGTAGGTCCTTGTGGGATAACAAAATTAAGAACAGCATTTCCATATGTTCCAGTATTTGTTACGGATGCTGGATTACCAGCAGTTGTTACAGAAGTTGTGCCAATTGACACTGTTCCTGCAGGACCAGTTGGTCCCGTTGGTCCTTGTGCTCCAGTTGCTCCTGGACGTGAGCCAGCTACTACTACCCACGACGATCCATTCCAGCGTTTTAATGACAATTACATCAACTCCTATTTTTAAATTATACCAGATAGAAACCTAAAAGCTTTAAATTCCCATCCATCTTAATGCTTGTTCATTTTGTAGATTTAAGTTAGTTACAGCCACAGATGTTTCAATAACTACAGCTTGAGGAATTCTATTCCATGCTCCATTTGCAGCATAAAATGGGTTTCCAGTGTTTTGAACATAAACAAACATTCCATCAGATAAAGTGGGGTCTGGAAGGTTTGAAAAACTTGGGTATTGTGCAAAAGTTAAATTTGAATAAGGCCATGGGTTGTTCACATCTGAATCATCAATCCAATATTGAACCTGTGTTGGATCTGGGGCAATACCAAATGTATCTGTTATTAGCTGTCCCGCCTCATCAGAAAGATTAACAAAATAATCTCCTATATTTGGTGTTTCAGTTAAATATGGATCGGCAACATCTGCTGGAATGACTGGTAAACCTGAGTCTGATAAATCTGCCCAAAGTGTGTTTGTGCCAAAATCAGATGTTGGTGGTGTACTTTGAACAACTATATATTCATTTTCATCATACTGAGATTCATCTAACCAAAGATCGCCGACAATTGCTTGTGAAGTTGGATCACCAACACCAACCCAAAATTCTGTTGGGGCAGCTATTGTGTCTGTAGTTATAAAATTAGAACCGCCACCACCGCCAGATCCAGAACCTAGATCTTGCCAGTTTGTTGTATAACCACGAAATTTGTTTGTTGTTGTATTAAAATAAACTTGTCCTGAAGAACCAACAGCTGGGTCGCTAGCTAATCTAGCGACCTGTAATGCTGTTAAAAAGGATTTAGCCAATTTTATACCCCTTTATTATCCAGTAATTACTACGTTGTATGTGATTCCTGTTGCTGGGGCTGCTGCAAATCCAATTGTTACTGTATTTGTATCTGTATGAACAACATCTACTTCAACTTCTGCATATTGTGTATCTGGTGCTGCAGAATTTTGATATAC
>Ga0164297_10000888_pt1 | contig 34340 bp, 33 predicted proteins | sample GEODES058metaG_FD_113539 | JGI IMG/M metagenome (GOLD analysis project Ga0164297, IMG submission 113539) | Dystrophic lake water microbial communities from Trout Bog Lake, Wisconsin, USA - GEODES058 metaG | ecosystem: Environmental > Aquatic > Freshwater > Lake | place: USA: Trout Bog Lake... | reverse complement strand
ATCTTCGTCCTTACGAAGCGCATGCACTCTATTCTTGGATTCTTTTAATGCTTTTGAAAGATCAACAAGTGGCTCAGGGTAGTTAAAAGTTGCCCAGGAATAGGCATCTTGATGCAGATCTGACTTCATTTTCCATGGCTCAAAAAGCCATTCATCTGGAACAGATTTCAAGGCTGGAACCCAGCGTTTCACAAAAATCCCTTTTGGATCATGGTCTTGCGCTTGCTTAATCGGGTTATATACCCGAGTTGTATTGATTCCTGTCGTACCAGATTGCATTTGAAGTTGACTCCAATGGATTCCTGGTTCATAGTCTAAAAACTGAGTCGCCAGCCACTCTCCTACTGGCCGCCAGTGCAACCATAGTGGATAAGCTGCTACAGAAACGAGCATAGCGCGCATTCTAAAGTTAAGCCAGCCTGTTTGTCTCAGCATATTGACACTGGCATCTACCATAGGCCAGCCCGTTCTTGCTTCTTTGAGAGCGTCAAAGTATTCTTCGTTAAAGTCTGCCTCTCTTAAACCATCATAGTCGCGGTGCATGTTTCGCCACTCAATGGCGGGTTCGCTCTCTAATTTTTGAATGAAATGGCAATGCCAATACAAACGACTCATGAAGGCAGTCAAGCCCGCACGGTGTCGACTCGCTGAGATTGGTAGATTTGCAAGTACCAAGCGGGTTTGTTGAACAACTTCTCGCATACTGATACAACCATAGGTTAAATATGCTGAAAGTCTAGAGCAGGCGTTGGGTGCCGATAACGGAGATGAAATTCCACCCCGATAGCCAATGCTACGTGCGTTGAGAAAATTATGCAAAGTCCGCAGCGCCTTAGATCTTCCGCCTATTTGTCGAAGTGTGGGATTATGTTGCAAGTGTTTTGGGGCTTGCATTACAAAGCCTTCTCTGTTTGGCTTGCGCCAAAATGTGATGTTGTTGACGCTCAAGATAGGGCGGGCCATATGCTGTTCCCAAGCCTTTTGCCATAGATCACGATTTTTCAGCCTTCGAACTACACCAAATTGTGCAAACTCGAACCACTTAACGCCCTTGGACTGACACCAGACACTCACTTTTTGGTCGCGTGCATAGGTAAACCCATTGCCAGTTTCTTCATGTGAATAAAGTTCTGAAAAAGGTGCACTTACCCAGATTTGGCTAAGCACATCAGTCATCTCGCCGGTATGAATTTCGACACATCCACCGAGTTCTCTTAAGTGAGTATCGAGCTCGATTAAAGATTCTCGGATGAACTCAAAATGTTGAAGTGCACTGTCTGGCTGAAGCCAAAGCTCAGGTTCGACGACGTAGATGCACCGAACTGGACCATTTTGACAGGCGTGAGTTAGTGCCTCGTGGTCTTGCCAGCGCAAATCTCTTTTGAACCAAACTAGAGAGTAACTCATTCGCTTTTTTTGGAGTGTTTATTCTTTTTGCAAGCCTCTGAGCAATAGAGCACTTGCTCCCAATTTTTCGCCCAAGATTTCCGCCAAGTCATCTCCTTTCCGCATACTTGACAAGGCTTACTGGGTAGGCTTTGCTTATTTCCTTTGAAACTATTGGACGTCTTCATAGGGGGATTTAATTTAATGCATTACCTAGTTTATCGTTTGGCAAATTCATTTGGGTAATGGGCATTGAGGACAAGTTTTAAACAAATATGCAGTAGGTTAACTATCTAAAGCCCAAGGCCACTTTTTTAAGATTTGAGTTGATCTAGAGTGACGTAGTCCAGAGCTCGTGAATGGGTGCATTCAAGAATAACCTTAGGGGCTACGCCAGCCTCATAAGCTTGACGCCACCTTAATGCACAGAGGCACCATCTATCCCCAGCTTTTAGCCCTCTGAATCTATATTCAGGTCTTGGAGTGATCAAGTCGTTGCCATGCTCAAGTGAAAAATCTAAAAATGCTTGGCTCACTACAGCACACACCACATGACTGCCTTGGTCTTGTTCATCCGTATTACAACATCCATCTCTAAAGTACCCCGTCAAAGGGTCATAAGAGCACGGAACCAGTGGGGTTCCCAAAACGTTGAGAGGGTTATCGATCATGTTGGGTTCTTCTTTTGAATAAATGAATGGAGGAGCCCATCGCAGGCCTCTTCGATTAAGTCTAAAACGAGTTCAAAATCTTGATCTCCTCCATAGTAAGGGTCCGGAACTGAGGTGGCTTGTGAGCTCTGTAAAAACTCGGTCAAACCTCTTATTTTGTGCTGGAATTGGGCTGGGCAACGTTCCTCTAATAAAGCACGATTGTCCCAATCCATGGTGAGAAGGAGGTCGAACTCTTTGAAGTCTGTTTCAGTGACTGCTCTGGCTCTTAAATTCGACAAGTCATACCCTCTTTTTAATGCGTGTCGCTGGGTGCGTGGGTCGGGTGGTGAGTTGGGGTGAAAATTATGAGTTCCTGCCGAGTCAACATAGACCTCTTTGGACAGTGAGAGAGCAGAAAGTTTCTTCTCTAAAACACCATGTGCCGTAGGACTTCGGCAGATATTTCCCATGCAAACAAAAAGAATTTTTAGGACGCGTTTATTCATCGGATTGTTCGAGAAAATATGAAGTTGTCGTTCGCACGAGCCAGGATGTCGACTGAGACAATTTGTACTTGGTTTTAATCTTGATTTTAAAACTCTTTTATTTTTTGGGCTTGATTGAGGTTAATTCACCCTGGGGTTGACAAAGTGCGAAGGTGTCAATCATGTCAATGTTTAAACCCGCCTGTTACTTCGTATCGAGACTGGGCTCATTTTGCCACTACAGTCGAAGGATATAAAAGTATATTGATTGTTGGTTCAATCTACACTAACTCAATTCGGTTATCGTTACGCGTTCGCCCCTTTCATGGGGGGCAAGATAATTTGTACCGATTGGATTGAGAAGCAAAAAAGATTTTTAAATTAGTAGGGTCCCCCAATACCCTTTAAAACCAATTGGTATAGATATCCTATTTAGATCCCTTTTTGGATCATATGAATCATTTGATCAAGTGCCATACCCCAGCCGGCCTCAAATCCCATCCCATCATGCTTTTGACAACTTATTTCGTCAGCATGCCTAATGGTTGCAGTGTATTGGGTGCCATCTTCTAGGTCATTCAGCTCGATGATTGCAGCAAAAATGAAATCATTCTTTGCTTCGGGAGTTGAAGAATCTTGAAACCTAGGCCGATATCCGGGCAAAAATGCATTGGTCCACACCAATTTCTCAAAGGGGATAATTTCTAGAAAACATCCAATATTGTTGATTTGATGCCCCTCTGGAGATTGCATCGTGGTTTGAAATAGACCACCTGGTTGAAGATTAATTTCGCAGTGAACAGTTTTCCATGGCAGTGGACAAAAACCATTGTTTGAGAAGTGCTGGCTCAGTCCAGGCCCTCCAAATGGAGCGATGGTCCACGTTAACTTTGCGAGTAAAAGTCAAGTCTAGATTTGGGTCAACAAAAAGTTGCTCATTCATAAAGCCTCCATAGCCTATTAACCGATTATATTTAGCTTACCTTAGTCAGGTCATTTTCTGTTCACAATGGTGCTGTATAGTCCTATAAATCAATTGATGTGGAGTTTCATGTCCATCATTTGAAAACTCATTTTCAATCTTGATAACTTGTCACTATTCGACCACTTTGAATTGTCTTAATTATGAAAAACATACATAACCCTCTCATTGATTTCAGGTATTGGGTTTTGATTTCTTTGGCCAGTATTTTTGGAACCAATACGGGTGATTTGGCCGTTAGACTTTGTAAGCTTTCGGGAATATTTCCACCTGAAGGTCTCTTAGGCCTCAAACACGCAGGGCCATTACCGATTTTGATTGTTCTCTTTGTAGTGCTCTGGCTTTTAGAGAAAAGAGATGAAAATAAAACTGAACTCTACTTCTGGTCTGCCATTTTGATTATTCGTACCGCAGCCACTAACATTGCAGACATGTTGGCTGGTGATATGCACCTGGATATTCTTCTTTGCACCTTGGTCCTAACTTTGTGCTTAATCGGACTCTCACTTTGGTGGCAGACGAAGCGTAGTCAACCCATTGATCCATTGTTTGTACCAGAAACAGATGCTTTGTATTGGTGCATGATGATGACTGCGGGTGTATTGGGTACGTGCCTAGGAGATTACTTGGGTGATGAATATGGACTCACACTCTCTGCAAGCTACTTGTCATTGGCAATGGTGATCGTGGTTTTCTCGGGATACAAGAATTTCTTGGTGGTTTCCCCACTTTATTGGTTTGGCGTTGCTCTGGCCCGTATTGCTGGTACGGATGTGGGCGACTGGTTAGCCAAAAGCGCGGAGAAGGGTGGCTCGGGTCTAGATTTGCCAACTGCCACGGTGATCAGCGGTTTTTTCTTTATTGTTTTCACGCTCTTTTGGAAAGCCAAAGATAAGCAGTTGTAATTTACTGTACCTTGTCCTTAGACAGTCCTAGGTTGTATTTATTAAATGAAGCACTCGATTTGTTGAAACTCAAAAATTGAGTTGAGTCAATCTAGTTTCAAATGCAGTTGTCCAATAATTTTTGAATATTTCTTTTGATCTTGGGCGATCAATGATTTGAAATCTTCTTGGGATGTGATCAAGGGTTCAATTCCCCCAGACTTGAATAAATTGTCTACTACATCACTGGACTTCAAGGCTTGGTTCACTAATGTTCTGATTTGAGTCACAATGCTTTGAGGTAACTGTGCAGGACCAAAGAGCCCTATCCAAATCGTAGCTTCAAAATCTGGATAGGTTTCACTGATCGTTGGAATTTCAGGAAAGGCTCTTGAACGATGAGCGCCACTAGAGGCCAGAGCTTTTAGCTTACCAGACTTGAGTAAATTGGCATTCGACGTACCCGCAAACATCACCGCTACTTCACCTCCAACTGTGGCGGTTGTGGCAGGGGAGCCTCCCTTGTAGGGAACATGCATCAGCTCTATACCTGACCTGGCCTTTAAAAGCTCCATGATCAAGTGGTGTTGCGAACCGTTACCCGCTGAAGCGTAGGCCAATGGAGGGTTGGCATGCTTGGCCAATTCTATGAATTCTGTAAAACTTTTTATGCCTAGGTTTGGGTTGACAGACAAAACAAATTGATTTGCTCCTAGACTCGCAATGGCTAGCAGGTCATGATTTACATCAACACTTGATTTGCTGTACAAATAAGGATTTATAGAAAATGTGCTGTCCATACACACCAGTAAGGTGTAGCCGTCGGCTGGACTTCGAGCTACGTAATCTGCAGCAATGTAGCCGTTGGAGCCTACACGGTTTTCGACCACCACGCTTTGAGCGCTCAGTTCCGAGAGTTTTGCTGCAACAATTCTTGCAATCAAATCTGGAGCGCCACCCGCTGGAATGGGTGAAACCAATTTAATAGATTGATGGGGATAAGCTAGCCCTTGGGCGTGAACACATTGCGCCCATGACGCCAAAACAATTAAAAAGCTGAACGCTAGCCCAATCCAGGGCATTGATCTTTTTCTGCTGTAGATTAAAAAACTGTGCATTATTACCAAATGATTGGTTTTAAAGTATTTGATGTCAATGATTCCTCAAAAACCCAAGGACGGCCTCATTAAAAAGCTCCGGCTCCTCCCAAGACAATGCATGTCCCGCTTCAGGCAGCAATACCCATTGGGGATGGTCCAAGTATTTGACCCACATTCGCATTAGTGCAGGTGGAGCCAGTAGATCTGCACCACCTGCAATAATCAAGGTTGGAGATTTGATGGTTTTTATTTTTTCAAATGTATTGGGTGTTCGTAGGGGTTGAGACTTAGCGTTGGGTTGCTGAGATCTTTCCTCTATCTCCATCCAAAGACGTGTTCCCTCTGGGGCCCGTGTCCTATAGGAAGGTCCAACTTCCCTAAAGTGAGAGGGTATTTTCCGTATGCCTGGTATTTCAATACGCTCAACTGTCTCTTTCATCGAGGGCTCTGAGAGTTGGGCTGTGCTGCCACCAACGATCAAACTTTTGAGTCTTTGAGGTTTCCAAGCTGCATAGTCCACGGCTGCAAAGCCACCACCAGCGATTCCGAGTAGGTGAAAGCGCTCAATTTTTAGATATTGCACTAACGCCTCAAGATCTTCCGCAATGCTTTGTGCGCCATTGTCTGTTGGCATTTTTGCAGTACTTTTCCCCCAACCACGCCGATCAAAGGCAATCACTCGGTAGCCAGCTTTAGAAAATACCTCAGACTGTAAAGACCAAATTTCGCTACTTCCTGTGTTGGGGTGAAGCAAAATCAATATTTCTTGGTTTGTAGTGCCTCCAGTATCGGTGTACCATAAATTCACCCCAGGCAGATCAGCCATATAACTTGGTGGCTGTGACGTGGATACAGAGGTTGAAGAAGGAGTATGGCTGGACGCTATCGTTTGAGTTTGAGCTTGGGTTTGAGTATGCCATTGTGAGAGCCCCAACACCAACACCGTCATCACCTGCAGGTAAAGTCCTTTTTGAGTGAAAGACTGAGGATGGTGATAGCCTTTAGTTAAAGATTTCATTCTTCTAATATTAAATAATTGCATAAAAGAGTCCTTTGATGGCGCTGCAAACTTTGGGAGTGCTCATGGATAGAATCTTGCTCGATTTTGACCTCAAGCATTCGTCGTTGTTCCAGTCGTTGTGCGGGGTACACACTGTTCAATCAAGGACGCAACATCATTTAAGTTGCAAATTCTGGAGGTCCCGGATAAATGCGGTGTCGAGATGAAATTAGACAGATTCAATAAAGATTCATCTTCATTGGCAGGTTCTTGGTAATGAACATCAAATGCAGCACCTGCTATTTGATTGCTCTTTAGTGCCTCATAGAGCGCATCGTGATTGACGATTTTGGCCCGAGCTGTATTGATTAAAAATGCTCCTGGTTGCATCTGATCGAATGCTTTGGCATCGATCATGTCAATTGTGTTGCTATTGAGCGGCGTGTGAATACTGAAAAAATCACTGGATTTCAGTAGGGTCTGGAAATCTACATTTTTAATTCCCCATTGAGCGCGCTCCATCTCAGTCAATGCAGTGCGTCTGTGACAAAGGATGTTCATTCCAAAGCATTGGGCCAACGTTGCCACTTCTTTTGCAATTTCACCAAATCCCAATAATCCAATTGTTTTGCCATGAAGCATACTCAGTCTAGGTACACGCCCGTAGTTTGCATTGGCTGTGTGATTTAAATCATAAGGTCTGTATTCAAGTCCAACCGCTTTTAAATCCCTTGCACGTATCAGCCCGTTAACAAATGGGAAGCGCCTCGCTAAATTCAAACACAGCATCATTGTGTGCTCTGCCAGTGCAATGTTCGTGAGTCTTCGATGGCTATACACATCAATATGGGCTTTTTTGCAAGCTTGTAAATCTATGTGTTCAGTATTTAGACCAAACTGATGAACTGATTTGAGTTGTTTGCCGAGTTTGATCTCAAGCTCGCCGAATGTAAAACTTTCGATGAAGGCGTAATCAGCGTTGGGTAAAGAGGAGTGAAATTCTTCGACAGTTTTGACCATCAGAACTTCACTGGGGAACATGGCTTTTGATTGCATCCTGAAGCTTGTAACCCATGCGTTCAGATCAGGAACGTCAGTGCTCAAAAAGTCAGCAAACGCATCCCAACGCTCTTTGCTAACGTTTGGATCCAAAAGGATTTGAACCAACCTCAAAATTTTATCGTCTTGGACAACAATGACTGGTCGAGATTTCATGAGAGGTGGTTGAACATGAAAGGGTACCTTATCGACCTTGGACTTTAAGTCGCTGCATTAATGTGCGAACCAGGGTTTGTCCTTCTTTAGCCATTTCCAATATTGAATTCATTTTTTGCTGACTATGCCAAGGAGCAACACAATCGAAAAATTTGGCATCCAAGTCTTTTTGGCTGGCTGGGTTTTCGGGAGATCCTTTGTGATGAGCTACAGTTTCTGTAAACTGATGGCCAGAGTGCGTATGCACTCGCAATGTAACTGGTTGTTCAAATGGGGCTTTTCTCACGGCTTCATGTGCTTCAGACAAATGCGGTGGAACACTCACAGTGATTAAATCAATCAATGACAAAATCTGCGGTCTCCAAACTGCTTCATCAGAAAATGACGATAACGTTGGCCGCTCATCTACAAAAGCACTCGCAATACAGTACTCGAGTGACGTTTTACCTTGAAGGCCATTAATGGGATGGGAGTGAATGAGAGTGCGAGGAAACATATAGCTTACCTCAGCCACTATGGACTTGATGTCTGATACTTTAAGGCGGTGTTTTTTCTGCAACTCAACCACACAGTCCACAGCAAAGAGTGGAGGGCGCCCACAAGGGTATAACTTAAAGCTTGGTCCTGGGGAGTGGATCATAAAAGGCTCCCCCCATTTTTTTAAATCCTCTGAAACTCTAGACTCATCCCATTCTTTTGAAAGTACTTGCCCAACATTCATGGGCCCATCAAAAATTTCTGGATCGGCCGTGAAACCTCGAGCGGCCAGTTTGGCAGCCTTCACTCCGTTGCTGGCTGCAATACCGCTGTGAAGTGACATGGTCATGGTGCCAAAGTTGCGGCGTAAACCACTGGTCATTGATGCCACAATGCCAAATGCATGAAGCATTTGCTCAGGACTTAAACGCATCAATATGGCACTGGCCAATACAGCACCAAATGCACCTTGTGTTGAAGTCGCATGCCAACCTTTTTCGTAGTGGGAAGGATTAAAGAGTACGCCCAAGCGGCACTCGATTTCATAACCCATGACAAATGCGACCAGTGCATCATTTAATGTTGCATTGACTTCTTCGGCAATCGCTAATACTGCCGGTAATAAAGGGCCCGATGGATGTCCACGCATCTGAGCTTGATTATCATCAAAGAGTTGTAAACTGATCATCGTGCCATTGATTAGGGCAACATCATCACTTCGACCTTGGTGCGCATAACCTATTAAAGAAGAGCCTTGGGTGCTTGCATGCTCAAATAAGGACTGCTTGAGGTTTTCAATGGCGGGCTCTTTGTAGGCGGCAAATGCGCAGGCTAGTGAGTCAATCAGACATTTTGTGGCAGTTTCTTTTTCAATCAATCCTACCCTGGGCGGCAAATCAATCAAGCACGCTTGAACGATCTCGCGGGTGAGGGGAGGAGGTGTCATGGTCTCGTGCTTCATGGATAAATTGGCTAATGCATGGACAGGCTTAGAGGCCTTAAATATCAATTTTGAATGTTGGACTCTTTAATGGTTTTTGACCACCGGATGATTTCACTTTGTACGTATTCTTTAAATTGAGCGGGGCTGTTGTTGTTCACTGGATCGAGTCCCTCTTTGTTTAATTTTGATTTGACGTCCTCGGACCTCATCAATGCATTGGTCTCTTTGTTGAGTTTATTAATGATGGCTGAAGGTGTGTTGATAGGTGCAAACAAACCGAGCCAATTGCTAACTTCAAAACCAGCAAGTCCAGCCGAGGCGATAGTGGGTACCTGCGGGACCATGGGAGAGGGCTGAAGACTGGATACGCCTAGGGCCAGTAATTTGCCAGAGTTTACAAATTGCAAAACTGGTGTAATGCCAATCAACATGACCTGGACATTTCCCGATAAAAGATCAGTGACAGCAGGCGCGGCCCCTTTGTAGGGCACGTGCAATATATTCACTTGGGCCATCTTATTAAACATTTCCATGGCCAAGTGACTTGCACTTCCAGGTCCTGATGTTCCATAGTTGAGTTGCCCAGGCTTAGATTTGGCCAACTTGATAAACTCTTCCAAGGTTTTAACTTTTAAATTAGGGTTAACCACCAATAGACTGGCCAACGAACTGGTTTTGACAATGGGTGCGAAATCGCGCATGGTGTCAAAACCGACTTTATTCAAACTGGGGTTGACACTCACAACACCAGCGCTGGTAAATAAGAGGGTGTAGCCATCAGCAGGTGCATGGGCTACAAATTCCGCTCCAATACTGCCACCTGCACCAGCCTTGTTCTCGATGATCACCGCTTCGTCCAAGACTTCCGACAACTTTTGCGCCAAAACACGTGCCATGGTATCGGTGGGGCCACTTGCTGTGAAAGGCACCACCATGTGTATGGGTTTGGATGGGTATTTGGCGGTTTCTTGACCCATGGCTAGCCATGGGCAGGCCAACAATATCAGCCCTGCTGCAATGCGCCATGGAATGATGGAATCTAAAATGGTATGCATTCGGACTTGATCAACACTGAGCTTGATGGGGGTAGAGAAAAATGGATGAGGTATAAAAAAACTGGGACTTGATACTGTGGCGATGGATTTTGTACCCAGGCCCATTCTCCCAACTCAAATCTAGAGCGATTTAAAGTCTACTCGGTTGCCGATAGAACTGTGTATAGGGTTAGCCTGAGTCTGGCGCAGACTAAGGCTATAGACTGCACAAAAGTTGTGCAGTCTATCTAATCAGTCAATCTAATGGCCATCGAGCCCAATAGCCCAATCGATCGTATGCTTTTATGGTGAAGTCAAAAAATTGGTTGACGGTAGCGTCAATCCGTCACTTTTAGAGGATTTCCACCAGCTCGACATCAAATTTGAGGGTGGCATTGGGTGGAATAACCCCACCCGCACCCCTAGCGCCGTATGCCAATTCAGGTGGAATGATTAGAGTTCGCTTGCCGCCCACACGCATTCCTTGTATTCCCTCATCCCAGCCTTTGATCACCATGCCTTCACCCAAGAAGAATTCGATGGGAGCGTGACGATCAAAGCTAGAGTCAAACTTCTCACCCGCTTGCTCGTTTTCATAAAGCCAGCCTGTGTAGTGAACACTCACCTCTTGTTCTGCCTGGGCTATATCGCCCTCGCCAATATGAGTGTCTAGATACTGTAGGCCGCTTGGGGATGTGATCATGATAGAAGTCAAGGAAAATTAAGGTATTGGATTATTACCTAAAAATGGCCTAAACGCATCTCTGGTCTTGATTGGGACTGTATTGATTGTTGGGCATCTGAGCGAAGGAATTATCAAATTCAGTCTGCTGTGATTCCGGCTTGGCGAATGAGCTTTTCATATTTTGTAAGCTGAGAGGAAAGCAACAGAGTTAATTCTTCAGGGGAGGTCCCCCTAGGGGTTAGACCTTGAGCAATGAGTTGCTCCTTAACAGACTCGTCTGAAAGAGCTTTTAGTACTTCTTTATAAAAACGCTGGACCACAGGCTTTGGTGTCCCTGCGGGTGCCATCATGGCATACCAAGAGTTAAATTCAAAATTAGGTAAACCTGACTCTGAAATAGTAGGCACGTCAGGAAACTGAGCCATTCGCTTGGGGGTAGAGACTCCGATGAGCTTGAGTTTGCCGCCCTTGATGAGTGAGTTGACCGTGGCAATGCCTTGGAAACACACGTTCACTTCCTTGCCAGCCAAGCCCACGGCTGCTTGGGTAGCCCCTTTGTAAGGAACGTGAGTGAGTTTGATGCCTGACTGGGCTGCAAACAGTGCCATGGCGATATGTTGAGGGCTTCCATTTCCCCCGGATCCATAATTAATCTTTCCAGGTGAGAGCTTGGCGGCTTGAATTAAATCTTGTGCCGATTTGAAGCCCGAATCTGCATCCACCACCAAGCCCCATTCCACGGTAGCCACCAAGGAGATTGGCTCAAAGTCTTTTTGAATATCCCAAGGCATTTTGCTTTGCAAGTTGGGGAGCATGGTCATGATGCTGTCGTTGAATCCACCAAGGACATATCCATCGGGAGCTGACTTCGCCACTTTGTCCGCTCCAATGAGCCCAGAGGCACCAGCTTGATTCTCAATGGCGATTCCAAGTCCTGTATTTTGTGAAATTTTTTGCATCACAATGCGTGCTGCATTGTCCACGGCACTCCCTGGAGCCAGGGGAACGATCACCTTGATGGGTTTGTTTGGGTAAGCCGATTGGGCTAAAGTTAAGTTGGCACTGGAACTGGCGCCAAGTCCAAGCAGAGTGGCCGTTTGTAAAAGTGTTCGTCTTTGAATCATAAATTTTGAGTTGTAAACAAGTTTAGTTGCTTGGGTCGAATCACGCGGCGACCAAAGGGGAGATGTGCAATTCATCGGCCAATAAAGCGAGTTGATCCGTTAGACCTTTTGAAAGCGCCACACCGTCTCGCAAATTGATTTGTTTTTTTAAATGGCTTTGTTCACCAGGGAGCCAAATTTGTTCAACGCCTGGCATTTTCCGACTGGCTTTGATGTCTTGTATCAAACGATCAATTTGCCGCTTGAATTCATGAATGTCACCAAAAGCATCAGGGTCGATCATGACCACTGCTTGCCCAGTATTGGTGACACTGGTGGCATCTTTGTTGAAATCAATCACATCTCGTCCCATGGCAGCACCATTCAATGTGCCGGCCAAAATACCCACAATCATAGATAAGCCATATCCCTTGTAACCACCGATAGGGAGCAAAAAGCCTTTGTCGCTTTGAGTGGGATCGAGTAACGGCTTACCTTCTTGGTCGACCATCCAACCCTCGGGCATCATTTCTCCGTTTTGTGCTTTGGCTTTTACTTTGCCATAAGCCGCAACGGTTGTAGCCATGTCCAAAACAATCGGTATTTCGTTGAGCGTGGGGATGGCTGCGGCGATAGGATTGGTGGAGAGCAGCATATCTAGGCCTCCCCAGGGGGGCAGGTGATTTGCATTGCCCACCGCAAAGTACAGGCCTAAAAGATCGTGTTCAAGCGCCATTTTGGCATAAAGGGAGGCTGGTCCTGCATGGTTACTGTACTGCGAGCCAACCCATGCGATACCAGTTTTCTTGGCTTTTTCGATGGCCAACTCGGTTGCGTATTTCATTACCAAGTGCCCCATCCCATTGTCCCCATCAATCAAAGCCATGGCGGGCTTATCTTTGACGATTTTAATTTCGGGATGAAGGTTAATGGCCCCCCCTTTTATTCGTTTGGCATAGGGGGCTAGACGAAATATGCCGTGCCCATCGGAGCCTTGCATATCGGCTTGTGCCATCAGTTGAGCAATGACGAGACTATCTTTTTTTGGAAATCCAAGAGCCATCATGGCCTCTTGTATGAAACGCTCGAGCTCTGGGAGTTTAAATCTTGGGGTCATCGTGGGTGTGGTTGGTTGTTTGAGCCAAGCGCTTCATCATCTCCAATGCGGCGCAATCTGGGCTGGTTAAGACAGGAACGGAGGTGGTGGCTTGACATGAATCTTTTGCCGCTGCCATAGAGAACTGGGCCAGCATGATCACATCGCAGTGCTCGAGTGCGGGCATGGCGAGGGATACTTTTTGATGGTGCAAATCATCATCGCCATTGGCCAAGTCTTTCATGGCTTCTGGGACAAAATAAGGATGAACCTGAGTTTTTAAGCCCAAGGATTCGGATAATCTTAAAAACTCCTCACTCATGGATGCAATAGAGGGCTCAAAAGTGGCCACCAAGCCCACATGCAAGATCGACTCCCGAGGATGTGTCATCAAGGCTTGCTCGAACATGGCTTGGTTGGGTTTTAACACGGGTTTTTGTGTTTTGTTGGCACAGGCATCTATGGCAGCCCCAAAGGCTGAGCAGGTGAATAAAATTCCGTCAGCTTGGGTTAGCCACGCGTAGCGGGCTAGGTGATCAAAGCGCTCCATCATTTGAGGTGTGAGGACGCCATTTTTGGCGTGGTCCTTGGATAGGCTATCTTCGAGAAGATGAAATACCTCTGCGCTTGGGGCGTGTTTGGAAAAAGCTTGCGCGATTGGATCCATCGCCAAAGGAGTGGCGTGGATCAAAGCGATTCGAAAATTGGGGGATTCATCGATTCTCAAATTAATGTCACTCTCTAAGGGGGTTGGGGTCAATGACGAAGGAGGTAAAGCAAGAAACTGAGGTGAATCCTCGTAATCGTGTGTAAATCTGACGAGACTAATTTGACTATGGTCAAAGGATTATCTAAAAATTGCTTATTTCAAAACTCAAAGTGTAAGTGTTGCCACCTCATATGAGAATTTGACCAGTTCAAACCGTAACAAAGTGAATGTTCTATTTACAGCCAGAGTGAATTATGTCATAGTTGTCATAATATGAATTGTGGTCAATGCAAGGCCTTTTCTTGCAGTAAGTCTTCACTTTAAGTACCCAGTTGTTCAAGTATTCCAATAAAAAACGGGGAGAAAAAGTCAATGCTCAATTTGATGAAAAAATATGGGGGAATTCCCAATCTCAAGAACATCATCACACGGTTTTATGAGGCCGTGTGTGATCAAAGAGAGATCAAACATTATTTTTTCAACGTCAAGCTTGAGAGTTTGATCGAAGACCAAATTCATTACAGTCAGTACATCATGCCTAAAACCGATCGGGGTTATAAAGAGCCTCCGATGCAGTCCACCCCCACAGAAATACGGGTGAGCCCCAGTGTATTTGATGATGTAATGATCGTACTTTCCAATTTATTACTTAAAATTCATATTCACCGAGACGATGTGCCGCGTATGGTCTCCATGATCATTGACCTTTGTGAAGAAACTCGCAGTCAGGCCAATGACACCAAAATTATGGTCTTGAAGTCTGTTGACATCAACTCTGACACGATTGTGGATTACTACAATAAAAATAAGGTCGATGCGAGAATCGAAAAGTCTGGAGAGATTTATACGTCCCGTGGAGTTAACTACCCTTTCTGGACACGCTTAGACACCCAAAAAAAAACCATCTCTTTCATTGGCCGGGCTTTTGCCAATGACCCAGGTAGGGTCAATGAGATGAAAGAGGTAATGGAGAGAGCGCAGCAAAAAATCCCCTTCTTGCTCCTCGAGCCTGAAGTCTCTCCTACTTTGTCCTACATTTTTAGCCGATACGATTTGCACTACTCAAGTGGAATACCTGCAAGACTGCTGATGCGCTGTGGCCGAGATTTTTCTACTGCTTTTAATGAGGTGTTGTTGGCGGATAAAAATGAGGTTTTGAAAAACGTAACCCGCTTGTGATCTGCCTCTCAATTGAATTTGGCAGATTCTCTTTAGTCAAAATCCAATTTACCTCTATTGACCTTCTCGAGCCATTGGTGGCTCCTTATAGAGTCAAGCTCTTGTGTCACAATCCAGTCCTGTGCTTAAGTGATAGTTTGCACTTGAGCTATGACAATGTGCACCTCTTTCTTTTTCCTTTAATGCGTCGACGCCCTGAGGGGTAACGCTTTCAAATATTTATTCTTGCCGCCATGAGTGATCAAAAAACCATTCGACTCAACGACCAATTTCGCTGGCCCCAGGGTCAACGCGTGGCCATCATTTTTAATATCGCTTTTGAGGCTTGGTCTCATGGTCAAGCCCCGGGCATTGGGCCCATGGGTAACGTCTTGAAACCTGGATTTTTTGATACCAATGCCCATTCTTGGGCTTCATTTGGGGCTAATCGTGGGATTGAGAGGTTATTGAATTTTGCCGACCGACGGGGAGTCAAAACCAGCGTCATGGTCAATGGTGTTTTGGGTGAAATTGCTCCCCATGCTGTGAGGTCTATTCATGAGCGAGGCCATGAAATTGTCAATCATTCTTGGGGTATGGACGTTATTCCAGTTTATTTTGACGAAGCCGGAGAGGTTGCCAATATTGAAAAAAATCATCAACTCCTCACCAGTGTTTCTGGTGTAGAGCCTTGTGGCTGGATCAGCCCTCGCGGTACAGGTAGCTTGATTTCTCCCAGGTTATTGGCCAAACGAGGTTATTTGCATCACGGCGATTGCAACGACGATGATCGTCCCTACATCCAAGAATTTGACGGTCACCCCATCGTTTGTATTCCATTGACGATGGATGTGAATGATTTGCCCACCACCGTTCGCTATGGAAATGCGCCCAGACATATGCTAGAGGCCTTCGAGGATACATTGAGTGCGATGACAGAGCGTGAGAATTGTCCGTTGATGTTGGATGTGACGGCACACACCCATGTGTTTGGACGTCCCTCTGGAGCATGGGTGTTTGATGAAATCATGGCCCGAGTTCTCAAACGAGACGATGTGTGGGTGACAACTCGCAAGGAGATGGCACACTATGTTCTTGAGCAGGTGAAGTTACGCCCCGATTGGACTCAGACAGAATCACGATAATCGTTTGTTGTATTTTTTTGGTTATTTTTGACTGTATACACCTGAGGTTGATTTCATGAAAATTTTGACGATGTTGAGCAAATATCAGTTCATCAAATCAGCCTTATTGGTGCTGCCATTGGGATTGCTATCAAGTTTTACTTTTGCTCAAAACAACTCAGCATCCAATCCTGCTCTGAGTTACCCCACCAAACCCATTAAATTCATCGTCGCCTTTGCCCCCGGGGGGCCTGCCGACATCATTGCCAGGCTTTTAGGTCAAAAGCTTGGTGAGGCATTTGCCCAAGCTGTGGTGATTGAAAATAAGGCAGGTGCAGGCGGCAACATCGCCAGTTTAACTGTGGCCAAAGCTCCTCCAGATGGTTACACCGTGTTGGTCAATACCAGTTCATTGGCGGTGAATGAGTCACTCCTTAAAAACCCTGGGTTTGACGCCGAGCGCGACTTGGTGGTGGCAAGCATTGTTGCATCAAGTCCCAATTTATTGGTGTCCTATCCTGGACTTAAAGCCAAAACTCTCCAAGAAGTCGTGGCCATGGGCCCTGAGGGACATCTGAACTTTGGTACCGCTGGGGCGGGTACAACCCCTCATTTGACGGCGGAGTATTTGCTCAACGTTTTGGCGAAAGTTAAAGCAACCCACATTCCCTTCCAAGGCGCTACTCCAGCGCTCCAAGCGGCCATGGCGGGACAAACGGAGTTGGCCAGTGTGGCGCTACCCGCTGGTGTCGAGTTGGTCAAAAGTGGCCGAGTGAGAGGCTTGGCCGTGACCAGTGCCAAGCGAAACACCTCACTGCCCGATGTTCCTACTTTGTCAGAGTCGGGTTATCCGGGCTTTGTTGACTACACCTGGGTTGGATTATTTTTCCCCGCAAAAACACCCGTCGAGATCATCAAAAAAATGAATGAACAAACTGCCGCCGTACTCAAAAACCCAGACTTTTTGAGTAAACTCGATGCGGTAGGTTTTGAAGGCGTTGGTGGCTCACCCGCTCAAGCGCATGAGTATTTACGCGCTGAACTAGTGAAATGGGCCAAAGTGGTCAAGGAAACCGGGGTTCGTATAGAGTGATCGAAAGATCATTAGGTTGTTGTCGAATGAATCAAATTAATCGGGTTTGATTTTTGACGCTTGAACCACTGGACGCCATCGCTCGATTTCACTCACAATTAACTGGCCAAAAACCTCAGGCGTCGTAGGTGCTGCCAAGGCACCTTCGTTTTCGAATCGTTTTTTGATCTCAGACGAGTTCAACGCTTCATTGATTTGTGCATTGAGTTTATTCACAACGGCTAAGGGTGTGCCAGCGGGGGCCACAATACCATACCACTGGTCGGCCTCAAAGCGGGCCAAGCCTTTGAGACCACTCTCGGCCACCGTGGGAACGTCTGGTAGGCTAGGAAGTCGGACTTTACTCGATACAGCCAAGGCTCGTAATTGTCCACTTTTGATGAAAGAGCTCAGGGCGGGTGCGCCTGTAAAAATCACTTGGACTTGACCCGCCACCAAATCGGTCACTGCAGGAATGGTCCCACGGTAGGGGACATGCACCATATTGATTTGTGCTTGTAAGTCAAAAAACTCCATTGCCAAGTGTGCCGCACTACCGTTGCCACCGGACCCAAAGTTCAATCCGTTGGGCTTGGACTTGGCAAGGTCAATCAGTTCTTTGACAGAATTTACGGGAACCCCTGGAAAAACAGCCAACACATTGGGCACCTTGGCTACCCAGGCAACGGGAGTAAAGCTCTTGATGGGATCATAGGGCAAGTTTGGATACAAGGAGGGGGTGACCGCCAAGGTGCCGATGTGCCCCATGAGCAATGTGTAGCCATCAGGCGCGGCTTTGGCCACCCGATCTGCACCGATCGAGCCCCCAGCCCCAGCCACATTGTCTAGCACCACCGCCTGACCCCATGCTTTGGTCAACTCTTGGCCAATGGTTCTGGCCAAAATATCTGTACTCCCTCCCGGAGTGAATGGAATGACCATTCGAATGGGTTTAGTGGGATAACTTTGTGCCCAAGAACCCAAGCTCCAAACCAATGCGGTGGCAATTGCGAGGGCGGAAAATGCCGCATTTTTTTTTGTTTTTTGGGGTTTGTGCATGAGGGTGTGCAAGGACATTTTTGAATGGAATGAGTTGGGGAAAAAAGAATAGACTTTAAAAATCTTCCAATACCCAAGCGTAACTCAAATGGGCACACTCGTAAAGATTGGCACATGAATCTTAAATGAAAGCTCCTAGCAAGGATTTGAGCTTTTTAAGAGGATGCTTTACTTAGACCAAGGGGTGATAAAATTTGACTTGAATTTCACACGATAAGTTCTATCGATTCAATTGACTCGACAAGTTCTGTGCTCTTATTTTTTTCTAAAAGCATTGTGTTGTTCTTCTTTGTTATTTCTTAATTGTTTGTCTATTTTTACCCTGGAGTAAACCCTAGTGTCTCAATTGAAACTCACCATTGCCACAACTGATTATGACCATTTTCGCGATTTCAGGACCGGCGCCGTCAAAGCGGAAGGGATTGACTTAAATTGGCTCACACTGGGACACCACGAATGTTTCGCGCGTTTCACAGCCAATCGTGAGTTTGATTTATCGGAACTGTCTTTTGCTAAATTTTGTGCTCAGGTAACCCGAGAGGACACAGACATCATTGGTTTGCCTGTGATTTGTTCGCGCTTATTCAGGTTCAGCTCTTTTTATGTCAACAAAAAAAGTGGTATCAAATCCATCGCAGACCTGAAGGGCAAGAAAATTGGATCCCCAGAATGGGCACACTCTGCTGCGGTGTATATGCGTGGTTGGATGCACAACGATATGGGCGTGAAGTTGACGGACGTGCATTGGTACCAAGCAGGTGCTAATGCTCCTGGACGCATGGAGAAAGTTGAAATCGAATTGCCTCAAGGGGTCAATTTGACCCGTGTGAGTGATAAATCACTCAGTGAAATGCTGGCCAGTGGAGAGATTGATTGCGCCATCATTGCTAGGCCGCCCACGTGTTTCCTAGAAGGCCATCCCGATGTAGAGAGATTACTGCCCAACTACTTGGAGATGGAAGAGGAGTATTACGCAAAAACCCATGTTTGGCCCATCATGCACATCATTGCAATGAAGCGTTCCGTTTTAGAGGCCAATCCTTGGGTGGCACGCAACATGTATAACGCATTCGAGGAATCGAAAAGACGCAGTTTAGAGCGTCTCTTTGACCCTGCCGTTTCGCGCTATCCCTTGCCTTGGCTAGCCACTTATGCTCGCAAGATGAGGGATTTGATGCAAGGTGACACATTCCCATACGGGATTGAGGCCAATCGTCCCACTTGGGAGCTGATGTCAACGTATTGCCATCAACAAGGTATTTCTCACAAGCCCTTCACGCCCGAGGATATCTTTCCAAAAGGTATCATGACTTCTGTCGTCATTTAATCAAGAGGTGACATTTTGAGCACATCCCCTAAAGCTTCCGACTCCTTGTCCGTGGAGTTGCTACGTGACTTGGCTGCAGCGAGTCGAATTTTGGCGGGTCAAGGCGTGGTCGACGGTTTTGGACATGTCTCCATGAGACACCCGACCAATCCCAATCGTTTTTTCATGTCTTGCTCCAAGCCTCCTGCACTGGTCACTCCTGAAGATATTTTGGAGTACGACTTGGATAGCGTGGCGATCAACGATCAAGGCCGGAAAAGTTTTCTAGAGCGTTACATTCATAGTGAAATCTACAAAGCAAGACCTGACATTGGCTCAGTCGTGCATTCACACTCTCCCTCTGTGGTGCCTTTTGGTTTGGTTCGTGTCAAGATGCAAGCGATGTTTCATAACGCAGCCTTTTTGGCCAAAGAGCCTCCCGTTTTTGATATCAGCGAGCAATTTGGTGAAACTGACATGTTGGTGGGGGACATTCCTAAGGGAGAAGCTCTCGCCCAAGTAATGGGGCCAAGGGATGTGGTGATGATGCGCGCTCACGGCAGCGTTGCTTGTGGCCCCACACTTCAAACTGCAGTCTTCAGGGCTGTCTACACTGAGGTCAATGCTCGTATTCAGCACATGAGTTTGGCACTCGCACAAGGACAACCCATTGCCGCTTTGTCAGCTAAGGAGGGTGAGCTTGCCGATGAGGTCAATCAAGGTGCCGGCCTCAGGGCTTGGGATTTGTGGCGAACCCAAGTGCGCAACGAACTGGGTTGGTGAGGTCTGTAGTCTTCTTTGCAGAAGTGCTCCTATGTAAATGAACACTGACTAAGTACATCTATTTTTTAACAATACACATTTTTTAGAGTCATCCATCATGCAAGATACCTTAGCGCTCAAGCAGCAACTCGTTGACTGCATTCGCATGCTCGAGCATGCCGATATCATTGATTACAACGGTCACGCCAGCATCAAGCTCAGCGATGACCGAATGCTCATTAATATTGGTTCTTGTCAAAGAAGTCGTTTAACGGTTCAAGATATTTGTACCATCGATATGCAGGGCCAATTGATTGAAGGCAATGGTAAACCGCCATTGGAGTTTCACTTGCATGCAGGAATTTATAGGGCCAGAAGTGATGTGAGTGCGGTGGTTCATGCACACCCCAAGTGGTCTACTTACCTGAGCATGACGGGTAAGCCTTACGCACCAGTTTTTGCACAGGGCTCATTGCTCTACCCCATGCCCGTTTTGGATTCACCTAACTCCATTAACAACAAGCCCATGGCAGATCGCTTGGCGCAGACCTTGGGTGACCGTAGTGCGGCTTTGCTGAAGTCCCATGGTGCTGTGACGGTGGGTAAAAGCATTGTCGAGGCCTTTGTGTTGGCCAGTTATATGGAAGAAAACGCACAGCGCCAGTGCATGGCCATGCAACTGGGTGAACCCTATCATTTCACGTCTGAGGAGATGGCCCTTTGTCGTGAAAAGTTGTGGACCGAGGTTTTATTTCAAAGAACATGGGATCACTTTCACGCCAAACTCAATGCAAGATGATTGATCTGGTTGGGTCATTTTGCGGGTTGAGTGAGTCGATGTATTTTGTTGTGTTTAACGTAGGATAGAAAGTAAGCTATGAGTCACGTAGATCGTTTTTTACTCGCCGGCGTCATTGGTTGGCCCATCATGCACTCTCGTTCTCCCATGTTGCACAACCATTGGTTTGAGAAAAATAATCTAGTTGGTCGCTATATTCCGCTGGCCATTGAGCCTAAGAATTTGGAAGGGGCGTTGAGGGGATTACACCCCTTGGGTTTTTCAGGCGTCAATGTCACTATTCCCCATAAGCAAGCGGTGATTCCTTATTTGGATGAGGTCTCCATCGCAGCCCAAAAGATAGGAGCAGTCTCTTGTATTCATGCGAGGTCTGATGGGGCACTCATCGGTAGCAACAACGACGCTCACGGATTTATCCGAAACGTTAAAGTGAGTTTCCCCCATTGGCGAGCCGATGAAGGACCCATCACTGTGATTGGTGCAGGAGGGGGCGCGCGTGCGGTGTGCTATGGACTCCTAGAGGAGGGGGCAAAAGAAATTCGGTTGGTTAATCGCAGTTTAGAAAAAGCACAAGCGATTGCCTCTGATTTGGGGTCTGGTATTGTTCCCACCTCATGGGAAGAACGACATCAAGCGTTGGGCGGGGCGCGCATGCTCGTCAACACTACCTCACTAGGCATGGTGGGTCAGGGGGCACTGGATTTAAATTTGCAAGACTTAAGCAAAGACGCATTGGTCAGTGACATTGTGTATGTGCCCTTGGAGACCGAGTTGCTCAAGGCAGCCCGCTTGCGTGGAAACCCAACCCTTAACGGCTTGGGGATGTTGCTTCACCAAGGACCCTTGGCATGGAAGGTCTGGTTTGGCATTGAACCAGAAGTGACCCAAGAGCTTCGAGCAATTCTTGAGAAAAGCATTAACGGATAAAAAATTCCCATGCTGATCAGGGTAGAGACACTACCCCTGTTTCAGTCCTATTTTTAGTCCTATTGTCTACGCTCACTCCGCAGCACTTCCAAGTTATCTATCAGTCGAGTACTGCCCAGGGTGGCGGCTGCCAAGATGACAAGATCGCCCTCACTCCACTGGTCAACTTCTAGTAAATCGCTTTGCTGGCAAACGGCCAGATAATCCACTCTCCAGCCAGACGCATTCAATGCTTTCATCCCTAGTTGGCACTGAGCTTTGAAGTCCTTTGTTTGAGATCTGACGAACTCGGCCACTGTTTTGAGTTGCGCTTGGAGTGTCAAAGCTTGGCGTTTTTGATCCTCATTCAAGTAACCATTCCTTGAGCTCAGTGCCAGACCTTCTTTCGATCTCTCAATCGGAAAACCCACTATCTCAATAGGCATGGCCATTTGCTGGACCATTTGTTGAAGAACCTTCCACTGCTGGTAGTCTTTTTTACCAAAGATGGCTGTTGTCGGGTTGACCATGTGAAAAAGCTTCATGACCACTGTGCAAACACCGACAAAAAAACCTGGCCTAAAGTGACCTTCCCATAAATTGGCTAGCTCAGCAGGGGGGTGCACTTTGAAGGTTTGCGCTTGAGGGTACATGAGCGTTTCATTGGGTGCAAAGACGACATCACATCCTCTGGCACGAAGCAATTCGCAATCATGTTCAAATGTTCTGGGGTACTGATCAAAGTCTTCGTGAGGGGCGAATTGCAAACGGTTGACAAAGATGCTTGCCACAGTGAGGTCTTTGGGGCTCGAACAAAGGGCTTTGCCATGTCGAATCAACTGCAAGTGTCCTTCGTGCAAGTTACCCATGGTGGGGATGAAAACTCTGGCCCTCGAGTCTCTCAGGGCATCATGGAGTTCGGATAAAGTGTGAGCAATGATCATGGGAATGAGCGTCAATGGGCTCTAGAGTGATGGTGCGGGAGCTGATTCTCAAGAGAAGATTGAGGTGCTAAATTGAATAAAGCGCAGCGCAACTGCTCAGGGCTTGACAAACCTGAGTGCAAAGCGGTCCGAAGGTGTCGTCATTTTAGTCGAGTGCTCTTCTTTGGTGTCTCTGGGATTTTTCCAGTCACCTGTTTGAGCTTCGAGCTTGAACCCGGCTGCCAACATCTCTTGAATAACCGCTATTTCATCGATTCTGTGGAGTGTTTTGATGTCTTGCAAGGCGGTTCCTGCCTTTGCTGAATGATCCACGATCACCAGATGTCCTCCTGGTTTGAGGGCTTGATAGAGTTGCGAGTTCATGGTGCCACGGTTGGTGCTGGTGAAGGCAATGTCGTGGTAAGACAAGACAATGGTGATGAGATCCAAGGGGGGTAACTGAGGTCCACAGGGATTTTCATAGGAGCTCACAATTTCTGCCAAATTGGTTTGGGGGTGAGCGTCTAGACGAGCCTTGAGATTGAGAGATGGTTTAGTATTTTGTGCCCACACTTGACCTTGACTTCCCACAGCCAAAGCCAACAATTGACTGGTGTAGCCACCACCAGCTGCAATATCGAGAGCTTTCATGCCGGGTTTTATCTGCGTGAAATTTAAAAATTCAACGGGTTTTCGTGATGCATCCGCTCCTAAGTCAGCGGGTAGCCTGACTGGGCTGGCGAGCAAGGCACTGATATCGGGTTGCACTTGGCCAAGGGCGCAAAGTGTGCAAAAGGTTATAGCAGCTCCAAAGAGTGTTTGTATAAGAGGTTTCATCAAAATTCCGTCAAAAAAGGGGTTGTTTCGCCAATAACTTGTAAGACCTTGAAGTTGCTGGGGTGGATTAACCTGTGAGGTGGATCAATAATTGAGAGTTTTTGAGGCTTAGAAATTTCCTCTCCACATCACTTGAAAAGATAGTCTTTTGCTTGTGGTGTAATCATACTCAGGTTTCAGTATCAGTTCTTGTCAAGACAAGGTCAATAGGATTTATATGCAAAGCACTTCACACCAAACGCAACAGCATGATCACGTGCACGACCATGTGTTTGATCAGGCCAATCATTCGGCTGAGCAAGGTACTCGCATTGTGATGTGGATTTCCGCTGCCATGATGGTGATTGAAATTGCGTGTGGCTATGGGTTGAACTCAATGGCATTACTGGCGGATGGTTGGCATATGAGTTCTCACACTCTGGCCATTGGATTGAGTGCGCTTGCCTATGGCGCTGCTAGAAAATACGCCAAAGACCCACGTTTTGCATTTGGCACTTGGAAAATTGAGGTGCTTGGAGGCTTTACCAGTGCCATTTTTTTGTTTGGTGTAGCTTTGACGATGTTGGTGAGTTCGGTCGAGCGAATTTTTTCACCGCAAACTATTGAGCACGAGCAAGCCGTTTGGGTGGCTGTTTTAGGTTTGTTGGTTAATCTAGTGTGTGCAATGATTTTGGCCAAATCAGGCCAAGGTCATGACCATTTGGGTCATAGCCATCACGATCATCACGATCATCACGATCATCACGATCATCACGACCACCACGACCACCACGACCACCACGACCACCACGACCACGCAGGATCAAATGCTTCTTCGAGCAAAAACAAATTGGCCTCCAATGTTGATGCACATATGAATGCAGCACAGGGCCACGATTTGAATTTACGGTCAGCTTATATTCATATTTTGTCCGATGCCGCGACCTCAGTTTTGGCCATTGTCTCGCTTCTTCTAGGGTGGGCCTATGGCTGGGATTTTCTGGACCCCTTGGTGGGAATCTTGGGTGCTATTTTGATTGCAGTGTGGTCAAAAAATCTATTGAAAGAAACAGCCAAGGTGTTGCTTGATTGTGAGATGGATCACCCCAAATACGACCAAGTCAAACGTTGTATTTTGGAGTCTGTTGGTGGGCAAGGTGTTGTCTTGGCCGATTTGCACGTTTGGCGGGTTGGAAAGAAGAATTTCTCTTGCGCCGTGGTACTTGTCACCCCTGATTCAAGCGTCACACCAGAACTTATTCGCTCAAAACTAAGGGCTTTGGGAGGCATTGCGCACACCACCATTGAGGTCAATCACACTTAAATTGACCTAGATTTTGGCTTTCATTGGGCTTGCTGTGAGAATCATTGCGTAAAAAATCAAGTCAAGGCTTCAAGCTCGATTAAAATACTGCGAACTCTTTAAGGAAATTTAAAATGGGCAACAAAATCATCACTGAAGCCGATCGACTCAGAACTCCCGCTCCCAAGCCACTGCCAGGTACCACTTTGGCCACACCAGGCCGTGGTCAAAAAGTTAGTTTAGAGCGAGGAGTGGCCACTCGTTCGAAGAAAAATCCAGGTAAGCGCTCGAAAAAAGGCGGTTAATTGAATCTAACCCAAGCCCCGCTTTCTATGCTCCATTGGGTTGGAGTCGCATTCAAGCGGTGCTGGGGATGCAGGAGCGCCATTTTGCGAGGCTCTTTGACTCTTTTGTGGATGGCTCTCGTGGCTCTGGGGTCAGATCTCGCTTTTGCCGACCCTTTTAAAATGAGCTGTCAAGTCGAGGGCGTGATTGAGCAGCTTGATGGAAAGAAAATTCCCCCAGCAAAAATCACCGTCGAGATTGGCTCCATCGGTAAAAACGTGTTCATCAACCTTGATGGACCTAAGCCCTACGACATGCGGGTGAGCAGCTTGGTCACCGACAAGTTCCAAGGTAAAAATCTCACCAACGATGTCCATTTGGGCGTGAGTGCCAAGAGCGTTCAAACCGGTGAAGCCTATGAGGTGACCATCAGTCGAGACAAGGTTTTTTTAACTGCATTCAAAGATATGCTCCAAACTGGTCAGATGAATCGGTTGAGCTTTCAAGGACCTTGTCAGTTACCGCGGTGAGTAAAAGTGTCCCCATAAGTCACGGGCGCAGTGGTCCTCTTCCATCTACAAAACAAGCTTATTCCCGTCATTCAATCCGCAGATGTGGATAAATTTAGACACTTTGCATCGATTTATCTCAAAATTCGATACTCCCTCATAAATCCAAGCCAGAGAAAACACTATGATTGCAAGCCTTGGGTGCATGTATATTTGCACTTTAAGTGGGCGTTATGCTGAGGCTCAATTCTGACGAGTGACGTACCCCTTGGATACAAGGATTTTTTGAATTCTCTTTCAACTTTTTGGAACCCTTCTCATGTCTGAATATCAAGTCAAACAAAATAGCATCACCATTGGAGAAGGGGTGTCGTTTACTGGGACTATCAATGCACCAGGAACTGCCACTGTGAATGGCCAAGTTTCAGGCAATTTAACTGCTGATGATCTGTATGTTGGCAAACAAGGCCAAGTCTCTGGTGTTATTCGAGCTCGTGAAATTGCCGTCCATGGCAAGTTAAACAAGGACATTGTGTGCCAAGAGCATGTGATGATCCATTCGACCGGCACAGTTTCCGGTACCTTGGAATACTCCGAGATGGAAATCATGCGTGGCGGGCAGTTCCATGGCGTCATGAAGCAAAAGACATAAGGCCTCTGCCATCCAAGGGCCATGTGTCAAGGCGTGGTGAGCAGTCGTTGGTCAAGATATTGAGTTGTTTTTGATCCCAGCTTTCACCAAAGGGTTGATTGATTGAAGGGGTTTTTATATGCTGACTTTTAAACTCAATGGACAGCGGGTCCAATCCAATGCACCTCTTGGCGAATCACTATTGAGTGTATTGACCGAGGATTTTCAAATCAACGGTAGCAAATTTGGTTGTGGCCTTCAGCAGTGTGGCTCCTGCACCGTGTTGGTAGACGGTAACCCTTTGCGTGCTTGTGGGGCTCCGGTCTCAAGTGTGGCTGGTCGATCGGTGCAAACTCTTGAAGGTCTTACCCAGGGCGGAAAGCCCAGTCGCTTGCAACAAGCCTTCATTGATGAGCAAGCTGCCCAGTGCGGTTACTGCACATCGGGCATGATTTTGACTGCACATGCTCTCTTGGAGAGAAACCCCAACCCAACCGATCAAGAAGTTCGTCAAGCCTTGGATGCCAATTTGTGCCGATGTGGAGCGCATAACCGTATCGTCCAAGCTGTGCTTCGTGCGGCAAAAAAGGTGGGCGTATGAATAAACTCTCGAATTCGTCCAATAAATCTTCCCCTTCAGAGGAAGGGATCTCTAGACGCAGTCTACTTAAAACTGCTGGCTACTTGTCTCTTCATTTCCCGTTGGTGTTGCCCATTCAAGAGGCACTCTCGGCCAATCCCAGTGAGCCTGTGCATTTGCCTGGGGACTTGCAAACGAATCGTAAACTGAGTGCTTGGATTCGGGTCAATGCTGACCAAACGATCACTCTCTTGGTGGGCAAGGTTGAACTCGGTCAAGGTGTTCTCACGGCCGTAGGACAAGTCTGCGCCGAGGAGTTGGATGTGGACATCTCCCGGGTTCGGATCACTTCGGGTGATACCCGTTTGGTGCCCAATGAGGGAGTGACTGCGGGATCATTCTCCATGCCTTATTGTGCAACTGCGGTGCAGTATGCCAGTGCCGAAGTGAGACATATCTTGTTGTCCTTGGCTGCAGAAAAATGGTCACTTCCCATTGAGAGTTTGCAGGTGAAGGACGGCGTTATTGCCTCCGCTACCGGTAAGACGGTGAGTTATTGGGATCTCGTCCTCGGAGCTGCACTAGAGCGTGAGGCCACTGGAGCCATTGCACCCAAGGACCCTAGTCTTTATCGCTACATTGGCCAATCCATGCCTAGGATTGATTTCCCACTCAAAATGACGGGTCAATCGATTTTTGTGCAAGAGCTCAGATTGCCTGGCATGCTTCACGCTCGCGTGGTGAGACCGCCTTCTTACCGCTCAAAATTGTTGAGTGTTAATTTGAACCGCGTCAAAGCAATGCCCGGTGTCGTGAAGGTGGTGAGAAACGGCAGCTTTTTGGGGGTGATTGCCAAGCGAATGTCCCAAGCCAGTGCGGCCAGTGAGGTGCTTGCCAAAAGTGCCAAGTGGCAAACAGATACGCAAATGCCAACCCATGAAGGAATTTTTGATTGGCTACTCAAAGCGCCCACCCATAGCGTGAAGGCCATCAAGTCCCAGGCCCGTGCCGGCTCAGAGACTGTGGCTCAAACCCTGCAAGCGACTTATCAGCGGCCATTTCACATGCATGCCTCCATTGGTACATCCTGTGCGGTGGCTACTTTTACAAATGAAGGTGAGATGGTCATCCAATTGCATTCCCAGTCTGTCTTTGAGACAGGGTTGTCCATTGCAAAAATGCTTGGCTTACCGCCTGAGAAAGTGCACTGCAAACACATGCAAGGCTCGGGTTGCTATGGCCACAATATGGCGGATGATGTGGCCGCTGACGCGGCCCTCTTGGCCAAAGAGGTCATGGGTTCACCTGTTCGCTTGCAATACACCCGAGCTCAGGAGCACCAATGGGAGCCCTATGGCTCGGCCATGGTGGTCAAAACCCAGGCCAGCTTAAGCGAGAGCGGGGAGATCTTGGACTGGGATTTGAAGTTGTGGTCCAACCCCCATCAAGTCCGCCCCAATGGAGATCCCGGTAATTTACTCTCGGCCCGCTATTTGGAGAAACCCTTTGACTTGGTGATTCCTGAGAATGGGGGGCCACCTAACTATGCGGCTGATAGAAATGCCATTGCCCTCTACGAGTTCAAGGGCCACAAGGTGACCACCAACTTCATTACAGAAATGCCCGTGAGGGCTTCTTCCACCCGAGGTTTGGGGGCCTACGCCAACGTATTCTCCATTGAGTCGTTCATGGACGAGATCGCCTCCAAGCTTCAAGTGGACCCAGTCGAGCACCGTTTGAGATATTTGAAGGACTCAAGGGCCCGCGATGTGCTGCAAAAAGTCACCTCTCTTATGGGGCCAAGGCCCGCGCTCAAGACTCCCAATACGGGTCGTGGAGTGGCGTTTGCGAGGTATAAAAACATAGCCACCTATTGCGCTGTGGCAATGGAAGTTCAGGTCAATCCCCAAACCGGGCATATTCGAGTTCTCAAGGCCTTTGTGGCGGCCGATGCTGGACAATTGGTCAACCCAGATGGTGTGAAAAATCAACTCGAAGGAGGATTGATTCAATCCTTGAGTTGGACACTCAAAGAGGAAGTCAAATTCAGCGAAACGGCCATCTTGTCTGAAGACTGGGCCAGTTATCCCATTTTGAAGTTCAGTGAGGTCCCACCTGTTCAAATTGAGCTGATCAACCGACCTGGGATGCCCTTTTTGGGTGCAGGCGAAGCGGCTCAGGGACCAACCTCTGCCGCGTTGGCCAATGCAGTGTTTGATGCAGTGGGGGTGCGTTTGAGATCCATACCCTTCACCCCAGATCGAGTCAAAGAGAGTATGGCCAAAAGCCAAATTTAGGGGAGTGTGCTGGCAAAGGCACTTGCTCTATTTAGAGGGTGCTCTTGCCAACTCTTTAAGCTTCTGCGCTTTTGTCCTGAGCGGCAGATGCAGTGACTGGGGCAACCGTGGCCTGCGCTGCGGGCTTTGGGGGTGAGCAATCAAAGCAAACAAAAGTGGTGCTACCCAACAGGCGTTTGAATGAGCCGTTGCTGCGTGATTTGTGCACGCCGCATTTGATACAACTCATGGTATCCCCCGTTCTTCCCTCAGTTCCAAAAGGAGAACCGCCGGCCTTGGATTTATAGCGCAGCCCATCGTTTGAAATTTTGGTTTTATCGTCGCGTGGCATAAGTCGTTTCAGTAGGTGATCAAAAGTGGTTTTGTGAAAGCCCCCAAAGGGTTTAGAGGGCTGGGTGTTGTACCCCCCTATTATCTTAGGTTTTACCAAGCTTTGGCCTAGGGTTTGCTCCTTTATGGGCCTATTTTGAAAGGTTTGACCAAAGAAATCCGAAATCGTTATAAATTCAAGCAGGTTTTATGACAATCACGGTCGAATCCAAGCACCAAGTGCCTGATTGAGTCTGGTCGCCAGTCAGAAATTAGCCGACTTATGCTGTAGGGCGGAACAACTGAAAGAGTTGCTCCTCGCCGATATTGAAATAGTCACCAGGTCCTCCTCCGCGCACAATGTGCTGTGCTTTGGAAGTTTTGTAGACGCCATCGACCAACAATGAGTGGTCGATATGTACCGCCACCACTTCACCAAATACCATCCAACTGTTGATGGGTTGTCCATCGGCTTTGAGTAATTGGTGAATTTGGGTGCAACGACATTCAAACGTGACTGGGCTCTCGGCCACTCTTGGTACGTCGATCAGTGTCGAGGGCAATTGGGTCAGACCTGCGAGCTCAAATTCATTGACATCAGGAGGCACTGGCGCGCAGGTTTGGTTCATCTGCTCAGCCAAAGGGCGGGTGACCAAATTCCAAACGAACACCTTGGTTTCTTGGATATTTCTCAGGGTGTCTTTGTGGCCATTGCTACTGAACCCGATGATGGGGGGGATATAGTTAAAGCCATTGAAAAAGCTATAAGGCGCTAGGTTCACCAGGCCTGTCGCGCCTTTAGAGGAAATCCAGCCAATAGGGCGAGGGCCAACGATGGCGTTAAAGGGGTCATGAGCCAATCCATGGCCATTTTTCGGTTCATAGGTGTGAATTGAGTTTGCCATGAAAGGTCTCTAAAAAAACTAAATTATAAAGTTTTACAGACTTGAGGGGCTTCTTTGGCAAAATAATTGTATACAATCGCATGCAAATGGATGCAGTTGATTGTATTTTCTATTTTTTGTCGATTTGAACGGATACCCACCCATGTCATTATTTCGGCCCAGCCAGCGGCAATCCAAAGAGCCTGTCGCTTCGCTTGTCGATGCCAGTAAACGCACGTTTGAACAATATGCGTTTGGGGCGTGTGTTGGCGCTTTACTTGGGGTGGGTGGGGTAACAGAGGTTTTAGGCGCAACCGTGGGCCAAGGCAGTAATGCACCTTCGAGCTCGATGGGTTCAGAGACTTGGCCGACCAAGTCCATTCGATTGATCGTGCCCTTTGCCCCAGGTGGGGGCAATGACACCGTAGCCCGAGCAGTAAGCGAGCGCTTATCTACAGCACTGGGGCAGCGGGTTGTGGTGGACAACAAGGGCGGAGCCGGTGGGGTGCTGGGGGCAGAGTTGGCTGCACACGCAGAGCCCGATGGATACACGTTGTTTTTGGGCGGGGTGGGCAGCTTGGCCATCAACCCGGCGACTCGTGAGAAATCAAGTTACGACCCCATCAAAGATTTTGCCCCGATCTCCTTGCTCGCCTTGGCTCCATTGGTTGTGGCGGTGCACCCATCGCTGGGCGTGAACTCCATGGCAGATCTTGTGAAGTTGGCCAAAGAAAGCAGTCAACCTCTCGCGTTCGCCTCCAATGGAGTGGGTAGCTCATCGCATTTGGCCACTGAACTTTTTTGTTCGATGGCCGGCATTCAAATGACCCATATTCCCTACAAAGGTCTCTCCCCAGCTTTGGCCGATTTATTGGCCGGTCAAGTCAAACTCATGTTCAGCTCCAGCGTCGCCATCTTGCCGCATTTGACCACGGGTAAGTTGAAAGGTTTGGCCACCACGGGAGCCAAAAGAAGTGCGCTTTTCCCCGAATTGCCCACCATCGCACAGGCCGGCTGGCCAGGCTACCGAGCGAGTTCTTGGTACGGCATCTTGGCACCAGCGGGCACGTCCTCCAAAATTGTGGAGCGCATCAACGTGGCCATCGAGTCATTTTTAGTCAAGGATGACTTTAAAACCGCACTGAGTGCCGATGGAGCAGAGGTGGGAGGTGGACGTCCTGAACAATTTGCAACTTTTATTCATGAAGAGCTTGAACGCATGAGAGTGTTGGTGAAGAAAATTCATTTGCAAATTGATTGAAATTTACTCTTCATACTTCATGACTTTAATGCTTAGTTTGTTCTCCTGAATGCCGATTTTTCTACTGTTGTTTTAATTTTTTTCTTGAATGGATTTTTCTCATGAGTGATGCATTGCGTGACAACCCCTATACCCGTGAATTGGCACATTTCGTATCGACGCTTCAGTTAAGCGACGTGCCCCAAGAGGTGCTCTCTCGTATCAAACTGTTGATGCTTGATTCGCTTGGTTGTGCGTTGTATGGTGCTCACTTGCCTTGGAGTCGAATTCTTCGCAAGACCCTGGGCGCTATGGATACCAGCCAAGGTGCTCAGGTGTGGGGAACCTCAGAGCGCCTATCGCTGCCTCATGCTGCCCTAGTCAACGGAACCTTGGTCCAAGGCTTTGAGCTCGATGACGTCCACCGTCAAGGCGTTTTGCACGTCGGTGCGGTTGTTTTGCCCGCTTTGTTGGGGGTGGCCGAGACTCGTAGGAATCTCACAGGCAAGGAGTTTTTAGCCAGTGCTGTGGCTGGCTATGAGGTGGGACCTCGTGTGGGTATTTGTATGGGGCCAGAGCACATCGCTCAAGGATGGCACTCGGGTGCCACGGTGGGTGTCTTCTCCGCTGCGGCTGGCGCAGCCAGAGGCTTGGGACTTGATCCTGAGCGCACGGTTCACGCCTTGGGTGTCGCAGGCACTCAAGCTGCTGGCTTGATGGCTGCGCAATACGGCTCCATGGTCAAGCGCATGCATGCAGGACGTTCGTCTCAAAGTGGACTGTATGGCGCCATGCTGGCTGAGAATGGGTTCACGGGTATTGAGGCCGTTTTGGAGAGCGAATACGGGGGCTTTTGCACCACCTTTTCGCGCTCAAACGATCGTTTCAATTTTGCAGAGTTGGTAGCTGGTTTGGGCACAACTTGGCAGACCATGGGGGTGGCGCTGAAGTTTTACTCCTGCGTGGGCTCGAACCATACGACCCTTGATGCCATTCGCAATTTGCAAGCTCAGCATCCCTTTGGAGCTCAAGATGTGGATCACATCTTGGTCTCGGGCTCTCAAGTCACCATGGATCATGTGGGTTGGCCTTACAAGCCTGAGGGACTCACCTCTGCTCAGCTCAATTTGCCGTACTGTGTTGCCACTTTCCTTTTGGAGAACAATTGTTTTGTTGACCAATTTAAACAAGAGCTCGTGGCCGATCCTGCGCGCATGGCTTTGGCCGAGAAAGTTCACGTTGAACATGATGAACACATCACCTCCTTGGGTTCAAAGTTCAGGCACATGGTTAGAGTGAGTGTCACGCTCAAAGACGGTACGGTTCTCAAAGACACGGTCGAATACCCCAGAGGCAGTGAGCGCAACTTTGCAAGCGAAGCCGATGTGGTGAAAAAATTCGAGCGCTTGGCGGCAGAATCACTTCCCAAAGATCAAATCGAACGTTTGAGAGACAGTGTATTGAATGTCGAGTCACTGAGTGACGCCGCTCAGATCGTGGACTTGATGCGTGTTGCGCCCTAAATCCAAGTACTGATTTATCACATGGATCAAACCCATAACCCCATAACCGCATTGCAATGAGCTCAACCCCCTCTCCAACAGCCAGTCAGATTTTGTGTGATTTTGTGCACCGATTGGAGCTCAAAAATATTCCTCCTGACGTTCTTGAGCGGGCCAAACATTGCATGGTCGATACCTTAGGTGTGAGTGCTTTTGGTGCTCAGTTCCCTTGGAGTCAATCGGTTTTGCGATATGCCAAAGCCTATGGGCAATCAGGTAGTGGGGCTACACAAGAGGGCCAAACACTGGCACGTTCGCAAATATTGGGTTTGGCGAACACCCGACTCCAAGCGCCCCAAGCTGCCCTAGTGAATGGTGCTTTTGCTCACGCGTTTGAGATGGACAGTTTGAGAAAACCTGGTGCTGGCGTTCATCCTGGGGCCACCTTACTGCCTGCTGCTTTGGCACTTTCGCAAGAGGTGGGGGCCAGTGGCGAGACGCTACTCAAAGCGTTTGTGGCCGCTACCGAAGTGATGTTCAGAATTGGTGCCGCTTCATTGCATTCGAGTGAAAAGCTAGGCTTTCATGCGCCAGGTTTAACCGGTCCCTATGGAGCAGCCATTGCCAGTGGTGTGGTCCTGGGGCTCAACGCCCAAGAGCTGACCCATGCTTTGGGAATTGCGGGTTCTTTATCTGGGGGGTTGCTTGCTTTTACAAAATCCAAGCAAGGCGCTGAGGTCAAACGACTTCATTTGGGGCGAGCGGGTGAGAGTGGTGTGATGGCAGCTCGCTTGGCCAAGGAGGGTTTTGAAGGCCCTGAAACCATCCTCGAGGGAAAGTTTGGTTTTCTGAACAGCTTTTGTGCTCAAAGTGATGCATCACTCCTGACCCATGGCTTGGGAGAGGTGTGGGAGTCGCGCAAAATTTGTATCAAAGCCTATCCTTGTCATGTGACTGCCCATCCTGCGATTGACACATTGACAGAGTTGATGCGATTGGGCAATTTTTCCGCCCAAGATATCGCACACTGTCAGCTTGAGGTGGGCGAGAAGATATTGAGTCACCATGATATTCGTACCCCCCAAGATATCAAACAAGGACAGTACAGCGTTCCGTTTTGTGT